>ERZ773224.959-NODE-959-length-38163-cov-9.103705_pt1 | contig 38163 bp, 32 predicted proteins | sample MGYA00580526_ERZ773224 | MGnify/ENA primary metagenome ERZ773224 (study PRJEB29015, sample SAMEA2737743) | human gut metagenome | biome: human gut; feature: human-associated habitat; material: faeces | place: China | collected 2012 ... | reverse complement strand
GCGGCATTGCCGCGGCTTCCTCTTTCTCTTGTTCAGTCCTTTTCCTGAAAGGCTCGGATGTAGCGGATCAGCATCTCCGCCGTGCCCTCCATGCCAAGCACGTCGCTTTTGACCGTGAGATCATAGGCGCGGGCGTCGCCCCACTTCATCTCGCAGTAGTAGTTGTGGTAAGCCTTGCGCTGGTGGTCGACCGTGCGGATCTCCTCGATGGCCTCCTCTGCGGAGAGCCCCTTTTTCTCCATCACGCGGCAGAGCTTGGCGTGCGGATCGCCGCCGATGAAAAGGCTGACGCGGTGCGGATCGTCCTTGAGCACCTGCTCGCCGCAGCGGCCGATGAGCAGGAAGGATTCCCCGCTCGCCGCCTTGGCGCGGATCATATCAAAGGTCTTTTCCGCTACGTTGACCTCGAGCGAATTGGAAAATCGCCCGATGCGGCGGGAGGCAAAGAAGTTGACCGGCTTCTCGTCCATCCGGCGGATCAGCTCCTCGCTGTAGCCATCGGAGACGATCTCCGACTCGATGGAGTCCTTATCGTAGAGCTTGATGCCGAGTTCACGGGCGATCATGTCGGCTATGTAGTGGCCGCCGCTGCCGTGCTCACGGCCCATGGTAATGATGATCTGGTCTTTCATCGTGGTATACTCCTTTCTTCTCTCAGAGGTAGCGCAGGAACAGACACACCGTGGACACCGCCATCACGAGGATCGTGGCGGGCACGCAGTATTTGCAGTAGCGCCCCCAGCCGATGGGATAGCCGCCCTTAGCGGATACCGAGGTGCCGACCACGTTCGCGCTCGCGCCGATGGGCGTTGCGTTGCCGCCGAGGTCTGTGCCGATGGACAGCGCCCATGCCAGCACGCCCACGTCCATGCCCTCGACCGCGGCGATGGAGCGGATGACCGGGATCATCGTGGCGGCAAAGGGAATATTGTCCACAAAGGCGCTGGTGACGGCGGAGAGCCAGAGAATGATGACGACGATCGTCGCCACATGGCCGCCGCTGATGTTGGTGATGAAGCGCGCGATGATATCCAGCACGCCCGTCTTTTCCAGCCCGCAGACCGAGACGAACAGGCCGATGAAGAAGAGCAGCGTTTTGTAGTCCACGCCGCGGATGACCTCGAGCACCGTCGCCCTTCCGTGCGACAGCGCCATCACAAGCAGCGTCAGCGCCGCAACGATCACGCCGATGCAGGCGACCGTCAGACCCGTCTGCGCGTGCGTCACGAGCAGCACGACCGCCAGCAGGAATACGGCAGCGCTCGCGCCGAAGGCTCTGCGGTCCGTGATGGCGCTCGACGGCTCCGGGCAGACGACCGGCCCGCCGTTCGCGCGCTCCTCACGCAGCAGCTCCTTGCGGAAGCACAGCCAGAAATAGACGGCGACAGCCGCGAAGCAGACCGCGACGATCGCGCCGGTATTTTCGATGAAGTCAAAGAACGTATAGCCGAGCGAGGTGCCGATGATGATGTTCGGCGGGTCGCCGCACATGGTCGCCGCGCCGCCGAGGTTCGCGCAGAAGATCTCCGAGAGGATCATCGGCACGGGGTCGAACTTCATCGTCTGCGCCAGTTCGAGCGTGACGGTGGCGAGAAAGAGCACGACCGTGATGCTGTCGATGAACATCGAAAGCACCGCCGAAAGGCACATGAAGCAGATGAGCAGCGGCACCACATGGTAGTGAACGAGCTTTGCGAGCGACAGGCACAGCCAGCGGAAGAAGCCCGCCTTGCCAAGCCCCTCGACCATGATCATCATGCCCGCGATGAAGAGGATGGTGGACCAGTTGATGCCCGCCGTGCTCTCCTCACCGGCCCCGTACCAGAAGCCCGCCGTGAAGAACGAGCGGAGATTGAGCGCCTCCCAGATCGCCGCGGGCGAGTGCATACAAACGCCGAAGACGAGAATAAGTACCAGCGCTCCGCTGACGAGCGTGATGATGTGGCGCTCAAACTGATCGAGGATAATCAGCAGAAACATCCCGAGAAAAATACAGATCGCAATGACCTGCGCAAGCATAGCAAAGACCCCCATTTCCAAGATGCAAGTGAGGGTATTATACGTCTGCCGCGCAGGTCCCGCAATCGAAAAAACACAAGATTTTGCGTCAGAAAATTAAGAAAGCCGCTATATTTGCTAATTTTTCGTTAAGAGCCCTGTCACCCGGCAGCGCCGCCCGACCGACACGCGGGCGCCGGTCTTCCGTCTGCGGCGCTCGAAAAAGGCGGCAAGCGCCTGTCCTCTCGCGGCTCTTTCCTCATCTCGGGTAGCGCTGCGGGATCAGTCCCGCGCGCATGAGATAGTAAACGATGCTCGGCACGACGGCGAACTGGAGCACGATGCCCGGCAGCGCCGTGACGAAGCTCGCGGCAATCCATGCCTGCATGGTATACTGTCCCGCCATGAAAAAGAGAGCTTTTGTCACACCGGAGACAAGGCGGCCGACCAGCATTGCGGCGACGAGCGAAAGGTAGAGGTCGGCATAGGTCTTCCCCGTGCGTACAAGGCGCAGCATCAGGCCGGTCGTCAGGCCGTAGGCCGCGCACTCGACCATCATGGCAGGCATCAGGGCCGCTGTCGGCATTCCGGTGAGAACGCTTGAAAGCATGGGGCCAAGCAGGCCGCAGACCGCACCGTAGGGAGCGCCGCAGACCATGCCGCACAGCAGCACGGGAATGTGCATCGGCAGCATGATCTTGCCGCCGTTCGGGATGGAATGAAATGCCATTGGCAGAACAAGGCACAGCGCGATGTTCACGGCGGTGAGGACAAGGCGTTTGGTAGCGGTCATTTGCGTTGCTTTTTGCACGAATCGGATTCCCCTTATCTTTGGTATGCTTTTAGTTTACAACAGAAAATCTCTCCCTGCAAGCCCCACGGGGATAAAATTTGAAGGCGGCGGCACAGGGCTGTGCCGCCGCTTCCCCTTTTCCCCGTTATTCCGCGAGCCTTGCGTCAAAGGTCAGCGTGACCGTGATGGGCTGACCGTCCTGCACGGAGAGGAAGAAGCCCTCGCTGTAATAATACTTCCCCTCGATCCGCGCGTCGTAGCGCATTTCGATATTCTTCCACGCGGCGGAATAGTCGGCATCGCCCGCCCAGCTGTTCGAGCCGATCTGCTTTACCACGTTGCGGATGTTGAAAAGGCTCGTGCCCTTTTGCGCCGCAGCGAGCGCGAGGTACGCCATGCGGGCATTCTCATCGCCCGTGCCGTAGATCGTTTCCGCCGTCTCGGTATATGCCCAATGCACGGCGCGGAGCGTTCCCTCCTCCACCGTGTAGGTGAACGGCGCGGGACCGTCGCCCCCGCCGAAGTAGACCACATTCTCGTATTGGTTCTCCGCCCACTCGCCGTTTTCGTCGAGCGACCAGCGCTGACCATAATCAAAGTAGCCGCGGTAGAAATTTACATTCTCCGCAAATTCCGCCACCGTCAGCTCGCCGCGGTTCGGCGGCAGCGCGGCGGCAAGCACCATAGCGATGGTCAGCGTGCCGCGCACAGCCCAGCAGGCCATGAAGAGCAGCACCATTTTCCCCGTGCCGCGCCCGTCGAAGCGCTCGACGCTGCCCTCCTCCCACGCAAGCTCCTCGCCCCGCGTATAGCGGCGGTAGCTGAGGTAGCTACACACAAGCTCCACAAGCGGCAGGCCGAGTCCGGCGCCGTAAAACCACACGAGCGCCGTTCGGTTCAGCGCTTCGCTGTAGCTGAGTCGTTCGCCGTCCGGCCGCGTGACGGTGATGCCCATGCACCACTTGCCGGCGGTCGTGCCGAAGCGCGCGAGCAGCAGCGGCTCAAGGAGGAGCAGCAATCCCCAGCCGATCAGAGCGCAGACGATGTCCTCCCACCGGGAAACGGTTGTGTAGTTGCGGTGCAGCAGCACATACTGCACAAAGGAGACCGGAAGCCCCACGAGCGCGAGGTCGATGCCGCGGGCAAAGTAGCGCCGCCACGGGTGCGGCTCGGCAACGTCCCGCTGCTTCGCCGCTGCGTCCGGCTCAAAGCCGTTGAGGTAGTCCTCCGGCCGTAAGGCGGAATAGCTTGTCACCTCGCGGGAGATGGCGTCGCACACGTTCCGCGCCGCCAGCAGGCGCTGACCCTCGCTCTCCAGTGCCGCGCTGCGCTCCCGCATGGCGGCGGCAAAGTCCGCCTCGCCGCTTTGCAGCCTTCGGATCTCCTCGAGCGAGAAGCCGAGGCTCCGCAGCAGCGCGATGCGCAGCAGCGTTTCAAGGTCTTCTTCACTATAATCGCGGTATTTGTTCTCCCGCCGCGCGGGCGCGAGCAGACCCTCCTGCTCGTAGTAGCGGATGTTCGCGCGCGTCAGGCCGCTGCGCTCTTCGATCTCTTTGATGTTCATAGGCTCTCCTTCCGCGCTCTGCGCCGACCCTTCCCAATGCTATGATACCGCATTGTAAGGCATAAAGCAACTTGACAGTCAAGCCCTTTTTCCAAATTTTTCGGTCATATTCGAGCCTGTCTCCCGCTATGGATAGAGATAGACACAAAAATCTGGGAGATCGGAGGGCTTTTTATGACCCATTCCTTCTATCGGAGCTACGGCTTCCTTGCCGCGATGCTTGCCTGCATCGTGCTCGGCTGCGCCGTCGGCGCGGCCTGGCCCGGGGCTGTCTGCCTTGAGCCGCTCGGCACCGTGTTCATCAACATGATGTTCTGCCTCGTCGTGCCGCTGGTGTTCTGCTCGCTCGCGGGCAGCATCGCCAATACGCGCTCGCGGCGCAGGGCGGGGCACATCCTCGGCGCGACGCTCGGCGTCTTTGTTGTCACCGGGCTGCTCGCGGCCTTTATCATGCTGGTCATCGTGCGTGTCTTTCCCCCGGTGCTGACGCCGTGGACCGATGCCGCGGCGGGCACGGTGGACAATCCCGCGCCGCTTGCGACGCTGCTCGTCAACTTCTTCACCGTCAACGATTTCTCCGCGCTGCTCTCGCGGCGGGCGATGCTGCCGCTGATCGTCTTTTCCCTGCTCTTCGGCTTCTCGGTCTCCGCCTGCGGCGGGCCGGATACCGTAACGGCGCGGGTGCTGGACGACGCGACGAAGTGCCTTTTGAAGATGGTCTCGCTCGTAAGCTGCTACGCTCCCATCGCCTTCTTTGGCTTCTTCGCCGCGATGGTCGCAAGCTACGGCGCGCAGATCACGGCGTCCTATGCCCGCGCGATGCTGGCCTACTACCCGCTCTGCTTCGTCTACGCGCTGCTCGCCTTCCCGCTTTTGGCCTACCTCGGCGGCGGGCGCGAGGGCGTTCGGCGGCTGCGGCGGCATATCCTGCGCCCCGCGGTGACCGCGCTCGGCACCTGCTCGTCCGTCGCCACCATTCCGGCGAATATGGAGGCCGCGGAGGGCAGCGGCATCCCGCACGAGGTCGCGGATCTTGCACTGCCGCTGGGCGCGACGATGCACATGGACGGCTCGTGCTTCAGCTGCGTGCTCAAGGTCGCATTTCTCTTCGGCGTGTTCGGCCTGCCGTTTGAGGGCGCAGGACTGTTTGCCGAGGTGCTGGCCGTGGCGGTCTTTTCCTCCGTCGCCATGAGCGGCATCCCGGGCGGCGGCTACATCGCCGAGTTCATCCTCTGCTCGCTCTTCTTCCCCGACCGGATGGCGGTTGCCTACCCCATCGCCGTCACCATCGGGAATCTGGTCGACCCGCCCGCCACGATGGTCAACGCCGCGGGCGACTACGCCGCTTCCTTCCTCGTCGCCCGCATCACCGAGGGCAGCGGCTGGCTGGAGCGCACGGACGGCGAGCGCGCTGCATAGCAGAAAAGCATCTGCCGCAAGGCAGATGCTTTCGTTTATTTGCTTGTGCCTCCCTCTTCGAGGTAAGGCGAATACATCATGATGGCGTCGTTGCGCACTACAGGCTTCTCGTCGAGCAGCGTGCCGTCCGCATCGAAGCGCTGCTGCCAGAGCACGTTGTGGCGCGTGTAGCCGCCCCAATACTCCGCGCGCATCTCATGATCGCGCTCGACGATCTCATAGCGGCACTCCGGCGCGGTGGAGCAGCGCCACTCACCGATGAGGTCGTGCTCGCCGACCGTGACGAGGAGCTGATAATCGTCTGCCGTGTCGTTGCGGATCATCAGGTCGCCGTAGGGATAAAAGCAGGTCGCGCCGCTGCCGAAGGGCTGCGTGCGGTCCGAATCGGGAAAGACGTCGTAGCCGTGGCGGTGGCGCTCGGTGACGGTCAGCGGCGTGTGGAGCGTCATCCAGAAAATGAGGTTCGAAAGCTGGCACAGTCCCCCGCCGACGCCCGCAACGGCTCTGCCGTTACGCAGCAGCATACCGGGCAGATAGCCCTTCCTCGCCGTCGGGCGGCCGATGAGATACCAGTAGCTGAAGGTCTGCCCTGGGCGGAGCACAATGCCGTTCACCCGCGCGGAGGCAAGGCGGAGATTTGTCACCTTGTTCTCCTGCATCCACATATCCACGTCCCGCAGCCTGCGCATCAGGGGCGTTTTGTGGCTCGCCGCGCTGTAAGGCAGGATCGCCTCACAGCGCTCGCGTGTGAAGGAGCTTCGCTCCTTGATCCACAGGAGCTTGCGCAGGGTCCCATAGTAGGCCCCGCCGAGAGCGAGGCGCAGGTCGGAGCGGGCAACGGGTTCCTTCATCGGTCGTTCCTCCTTGCTTTTTCTTGTTTCTATTCGCGCGGTCCGGGCAGAAAGCGCTCTCCCTCGCACCGCGCGGTCATGGTGCCGGCGGACAGCTCGGTGAGCGCGGCGTCAAAGCCCGCCGCATTCTCCTGCGGCAGCAGGATACGGATGCTCACCGCCGCGCCGAAGTCCGTGCCCTCCACCGTGCCGCCGTGGGCGGCGGCGAGCAGCTTCAGGCGCTCGAGCATCGGATAGGGGCAGTCCACCGTCACGGCAGACCACAGGCGCATCCTTGCCTTGCCCGCCGCGTCAAGCGCGTCCTTTGCCGACTTCGCGTAGGCGCGCGTCAGTCCGCCCGCACCGAGCAGCACACCGCCGAAATAGCGCGTCACGACGCAGACGACGTTCTCCACGCCCTCGCGCTGAAAGACATTCAGCATCGGCTGACCGGCGGTGCCCTGCGGCTCGCCGTCGTCGCCGTAGCGCACCACGCCGCCCTCGTGCAGGACGTAGCACCAGCAGTTGTGGCGCGCGTCGTAGTATTTTTTCCGCATTTCGTCGAGGAAAGCGCGGGCCTCGGCCTCGGTCTCCACGCGGCGGACGTGGCCGAGAAAGCGCGAGCGCTTTTCGGTGAACTCCGCTTCCCCCGCGTCCACGGGAACATAGTAGCTCTGCGGTGCGCTCACTCCCAGTCCTCCTTCGGCTCGGTGTAGCCCTCGACGTAGTCCTTGACCCGGCCGAGCACGCGCGGCGTACAGACCGCCACAATGTCGATGGTCTCGCCGTACTCCACGCTCTCGACCTTTGCCTCGCGGTAGAGGCTGTCGAGCCAGCCGCCCTTGTCGTAGGGCAAATGGATGGTCACGCGGCGCGTGCCCTTGTCAAGCTCGGCGTCGATGGCGCGCAGCAGCTCGTCGAGCCCCTCGCCGGTCCTGGCGCTGAGGTTCACCGTGCGCTCGCCGTGCGGGCGGATATCGCCGTAGAACAGGTCGGACTTGTTGTACACGCGGATGCAGGGGATGCCCTCCGCGCCGAGGTCATGGATGAGCTGATCCACCACCTCTGCCTGCGCGATCCACTCAGGGTTGGAAATGTCGATGACGTGCAGCAGAAGGTCGGCATACTCCAGCTCCTCAAGCGTCGCCTTGAAGGCGTCGATGAGCTGATGCGGCAGCTTGCGGATGAAGCCGACCGTGTCGGAGATCACAACGTCGAGCGTGTCGGAGACGGTCAGCAGCCGGGTGGTGGTGTCGAGCGTATCGAACAGGCGGTTATTCGCCGGAATGTCTGCGCCGGTGAGGGCGTTGAGCAGCGTCGATTTGCCCGCGTTCGTATAGCCGACGATGGCAACGACCGGAATCTCATTCTTCATCCGACGCTCGCGCTGCGTGCCGCGCACGCGGCGCACCTCGTCCAGATCCTCCTTGAGCTTGTCGATCTTGCGGTGGATGTGGCGGCGGTCGGTCTCAAGCTGCGTTTCGCCGGGGCCTTTGGAGCCGATGGGCCCCTTGCCGCTCGTGCCTGCCTGACGCTCCAGGTGCGTCCACATGCCGATCAGGCGCGGCAGCAGATATTGGTACTGCGCCAGCTCGACCTGCAAGCGGCCCTCCTTTGTTTTGGCACGCTGGGCAAAAATATCAAGGATCAGCCCGCTGCGGTCGAGCACCTGCACGCCCAGATCCTCCGTCAGCACGCGCATCTGCGAGGGCGACAGGTCGTTGTCGAAGATCGCCATCGTCGCCTCGGTCGAGCCGATAAGCTCCTTGATCTCCGCCACCTTGCCCTCGCCGATGAAGCTGCGCGGATTCGGGGACGGAAGGTTTTGCAGCACGGTCGCAACGCTCACCGCGCCTGCGGTCTCGACGAGCGCGGCAAGCTCGTCCATGCTCTCCTCGTCCGCGCTGTCCGCCTTGAGCACCGGCGAGGAAAGACCGACAAGCACCACGCGGTCGCGCGGCTGCTCCACGGTTTTGAGTTTGTTTTCTTCCATAGGAATCACCTTTTCTGCGTTTCTTTCCTTCAGTATACGCAAGGGAACGAAAAATGTAAAGAAAAAGAGGTCTGCTTCCGCAGACCTCTTTCGCAGTTCTTACTTGTCCAGACCGAACTTCTTGTTGAACTTGGCAACGCGGCCGCCGGTATCGACCAGCTTCTGCTTGCCCGTGAAGTAGGGGTGACACTTTGAGCACACTTCCACCTTGATGTTCGCCTTGGTGGAACCTGTCTCAATCACATTACCGCAGGCGCAAGTAATAGTAGTCTGCTGATAATTGGGATGGATTCCTTCCTTCATTGCTCGTGTTCACCTCTTTCCGATCCGAGAGTGCTTTCGTCAAAAAGCCAAAAAGGATAATATCACGCTTTTCGCCAAATTGCAAGCACAAATTTTGTACTTTTCGATAAAATCATCAAGAGTTGCCGCAGCGCGTACAATTTTCAGCGAAAAACGTTCCCCTCTGTATCGTAAATTTCCGTGCGGCGCACACGGACGAAGTCCGGCTTGAGCGACGGAAGCTCGCGCTCGATCGCCTGTGCGAGATAGGCGGGGTTCAGCCCCGGGTTCTGCGCGGCGACCACGGCGTCGGCAAGGATGCTGCCGTCCTGCTCGGTGAGGGTCAATTCGCGGATCAGCGGAGCAATGTCGATCTGCGCAAGCTCCTTGTGCTTGGTGCGCTTTTCGATCATCAGCGTTTCGCGCGCGAACAGCGCGCGCAGCGCGTCCGCCGTGCCGGCGGGCACGCCGTTATCATAGAGCAGCTCCAGCTGCGCGCGCAGGAACGTGAACTCGCGCACGGGGCGCGTGACCGGATAGCACTCCCGCACGCGCAAGCCCGCGGGCAGACCTGTGTTGAGCTTTTCGGCGATGCCCGCGCCGTCGGTCTCCTCCACCGTTTCAAAGTCGAGCAGCTCGCAGTCGCTCGACTGCCCCACCGGCAGCGGCAGGACGATGGAGATGATGGGGTGCGGGTGAAAGCCGTTGGAGTGCTTGAGGTGCAGTTCCGCACGGGGAAACACACGTTGGAAGGTTCGCATCGTGTCGAGGTGCGAGATGTAGGAGGCCTGCGCCTCCTTGGTGAAAAGAAGTCTCAGCTTAGCCATCGCAGGGCCTCCCCAATAAGAGATTCGCGCCGCAGCCGTTGCAGTGTGTGCGGCAGTCCGGCGTGGTGACGGACTGGTAGCACCGCTCATGCTCGCGCCAGAGGTACTGCTCCGTCACGCCGCTCGAGATCATCGCCCAGGGCATCAGCTCGTCCTTTTCGCGCTTGCGGTTGGCGTAAAAGTGCGGGTCAAGACCGCATTCCTCAAAAGCCTCTAGCCAGCGGTCGAGGGAGAAATACTCCTCCCACGCGGAGAGGTGCTCGCCCTTGCGCCACGCCGTTTCGATCACCCTGCAAAGCCGCCGGTCGCCGCGGGAAATGACGGCCTCCATATAGCTCGTGTCGGAATCGTGCCAGTTGTAGGTAACGGATTTCGTCAGCATATTCTCGCGCAGCAGCTTCACGCGGCGCTCGTACTCCTCCTTGGGGATCTGCGGCTCCCACTGAAACGCCGTGTGCGCCTTGGGCACGAACCACGAGGTCGAGACCGTGATGCGCACGCCGCGGTTCTTGTTGCTCGCGCTCTCGCGCCAGGCGTGCATGACGTGGGACGCGACCTCGGCAATGCCGAGCACGTCTTCGTCCGTCTCAGTCGGGAGGCCCAGCATGAAGTAGAGCTTGACCGCGCTGTAGCCGCCGGCAAAGGCGCGGCGGCAGGAGGCCAGCAGGTCCTCCTCGGTGAGATTCTTGTTGATGGCGTCGCGCAGGCGCTGCGTGCCGGCCTCGGGCGCAAAGGTCAGGCCGGTCTTTCTTCCCTTTTGCAGCCGCTCCATGAGCGCCATGGAAAAGTTGTCGGCGCGCAGGCTCGGGAGCGAAAGATTCACATGACGCTGCGCGCAGAACTCCTCCAGATCGTCGCAGAGCTCAACGAGCGGGCGGAAGTCCGAGGTTGAGAGCGAGGAGAGCGTCATCTCCTCGTAGCCGGAATCCTCGATGGCCTCCTTGGCGTATTCGACCAGCAGCTTTTCCGAGCGGTTGCGCACGGGGCGGTAGACATAGCCCGCCTGGCAGAAGCGGCAGCCGCGGATGCAGCCGCGGAAAAGCTCGAGTGTGGTGCGATCCTGCACGATCTCGGTGGAGGGCACGATGGTCTTGGCGGGATACCATGCCTTGTCCATGTCGCGCATGATGCGCTTGGTGACGACCTTCGGCGCGCCGACCTTCGGCGTGATCGACTTCACCGTGCCGTCGGCGTTGTAGTCCACCTCGTAGAGACCGGGAACATAAATGCCGTCCAGCTGCGCGGCGGCACGGAGAAACTGCTGCTTCGTCCAGCCCTCGCGCCGCGCCCTGCGGTGCAGCTCGATCAGCTCGGCGTTCATCTCCTCGCCCTCGCCGATCTCGGCAATGTCAATAAAATCCGCGATCGGCTCGCAGTTGAACATCGCCGTGCCGCCCGCGATGACGAGCGGGGTCAGCTCCGTGCGCTCGCTCGCGTGGAGCGGCACGCCCGCCAGATCAAGCATATTCAGCATGGCGGGAAACGCCATCTCGTAGCCGACGGAAAAGGCGATGATGTCGAAATCGCGGATGGGATCACCGGACTCGAGCGCATAGAGCGGCAGGCCGGCACGGCGCATCTCCTCCTCCATGTCGCCCCAGGGAGCGAAAACACGCTCGCACCAGACGCCTTCCATGTTGTTCATAATGCCGTAGAGGATCCGCATACCAAGGTTCGACATGCCGATCTCATAGGTGTCCGGGAAGCAGAAGGCCACGCGGGTATCGACCTGCGAGAGGTCCTTCATCACCGCATTGTACTCGCCGCCCACATAGCGCGCCGGCTTCTGCACGCGGGGCAGGATGCGTTCCAATCGTTTGTCCACAGGCAAGCTCCTTTTCTATCAAGAGACATTGACCGTATTTTACACGCTTTTCCCGCCGCGCGCAAGCCCCAGTTGCCGCAGCGTTCCCCAAAGAAGGCCGAAGGCAGCAAAAGCAAAGAGCCATCCGCTGTGCAGCTCCAGCGAGAGCTTGAGCCCCAGCGCACAAAGCGCGAGCGAGCAGGCAAGGCTGACCGCCGCGGTGATACGCTCCCCCATGGCCGGCCCGAGGAAGAAGGACAGGGCAAGGCAGAGCGCCCGCGCGCCGTCGAGCGGAACGACCGGCAGGAGGTTGAAGGCCGCGAGCACAAGGTGCGCTCCGGCAAAGACAAAGCACCACTCCCGCCACGTCCGCAGGCCGAGGAGCGCGAGGAGAACGGCGCAGAAAAGGTTGACTGTCACCCCCGCGAGCGTGACGATCAGCTCGCGCCCATAGGGGAGCCGTGCAAGGGTGGGAGCGTCCAGCTCCGCGCCGAGCGCTGTAAGGCGGAAGCGCTTGACGGATACGCCGTAGTAGCGCATGGCAGTGAGGTGGCCCAGCTCGTGCAGCGCTGCGGCGGTCAGGATCGCCGCAACGACCGTGAGCGGAGAAATGATGGCGGCGAGCAGCACGAGCAGCCAGAAGCTCGCGTTCACGCGCACGGCGGCGTTAAACGGTCTTTGCGGCATAGGCAATGGGATCGAGGTATTTTGAGCCGCTGAGCAGCTCGAAATGCAGATGCGCACCCGTGGCGTTGCCGGTCGCGCCGACCGCGCCGAGCGTATCGCCGCGCAGAACGCTCTGCCCGGAGGAGACCGTTATTTTGCTGCAATGGGCGTAAAGCGTCTCATAGCCGTCCGCGTGGCGGACGGTCAGATATTTGCCGAGCACGGTGCTCTCCCCCACCACGCCGACCGTACCGTCGGCAAAGCAGGCAAAGGGCGTGCCCTCATCGGCGGCAAGGTCGAGGCCGGTATGGAAGGCCTCCGCGCCTGTGTTCGGGTCCTCGCGCCAGCCGAAGCCCGAGGTCAGCGCGCCGTCGAGCGGTGACACATAGGAAAAGGGCAGTGTCGGCTGCGCGTCGAGCACATAATCCGGCATGGGCTTGGCTGCGGCATCCTCCTCGTTTGTTCCGTCCGGCTGTGCGATCTCCGCCCCGCCGCCGACCTCCGCGGCATCCTGCATACCGCTGCCGCCAAACACGGCGACGTAGGCATTGCCGAGGGACTCCGCGAATCGTTCGGGCGCGGCGACCGCGTGGCCGATGGCGGAAAATGCCTCGGTAAAGTCCGCGTCGCGCACGAGCCATTGGGCAAGCGTACCGCGGAAGGCCGAAAGATTCCCCGGCAGCACGAGCTTGAGCAGCACGAGCGAGACGAACAGCACGCCGCAGACGGTCAGACGCAGAAGGCGAAGCTGCGATGTGCCGGAGGGCTGCCGCTCCCTGCGGCGGCTTCCTGCGGCGGCGCTTCGCTTTGTCCGCGCGGCGGCGCGGCGTTTTCCCTGTGCGCGCGCCCAGCGGCGCAGACGCATTCTTACGGTCATAGGCTCTTCCTCCCTTGGCTTTCGTTTTGGGACAGTCTATGCCGCGGCATCGCCGCTTATGCCCGCGCGCAGAAAAAGAGCCGCCCGCGGCGGCTCTTGCAGTCATTTGACATAGTGGGCAAAGAAATTTTCCAAAATACGCTGTCCGTCTCGGTGCGCGTCATTCTGCAGCTCCGGGTGGAACTGCGTGCCGAAGATGGGGCACGACTCGTGCGCAAGCATCTGCACACGGCAATTTTCCCGGGAAGCGAGCAGGCGAAAGCCCCTCGGCACAGCGCTGAGCTGGCCGCGATGGTGCTCGAAGCAATGGAGCGTACCGCTCAGGCCGGTGAGCAGCAGATGCTGCGCGAGGACGGTCTGCGGCAGAAAGCCGAACTCCTCGTACCCCTCGCCCGGATAGACGAGCGGCGCACCGAAGGCGATGCCGATGAGCTGTAGGCCCGCGCAGATGCCGAAGAGTGGGGCCATTGTTTCACGAATGAGCGCAAGCTCATCGGCAAAGGTCTCGCGCAGACGCTCGCGGTCCCAGTCGGTGAAGCAGCCGGAGAGAAAGATGGCATCCGGCGCAGAGTCGAGCGTCCTGAGCTGTGTATAGTGCCGCACGGTGACCGTTCCGAACGCAGAGAGCTTCGCGGAGAGCGCGTCGATGTTATAAAGCGGGTCGGTAAGACCGAGCTCTCCCGCGCGAACGATCCGGCCGCGGTCTTCGGGCGTCGGCTCGTTGTTGATGAGCAGCAGCTCTCTCATGTCAGTCCTCCAGAAGCGCACCGGACAGGTGCAGGATCGCCTCGAGCACGCCGCCGCCGACGGCGGTCGCCTTGTCCGAGACCGTATAGCAGTTTTCCACATTGCCGCGCGGGTCCACGTCGCCGGACTTCATGCCCTTGCGGACGGGGATGCCGTCGGCGATCAGGCCGCGGAGCACGCCGTCGATGGTGCAGACCATCGGCTCGCCGGACACATAGCCCGCAACGTCGCCGGCCTTCACAAGGTCGCCGATCCTGTGCACGGAGCGAAACGCGCCGTCCGCAGGCGCGCGGAGCACACGCTCGCCGGCAAAGCCGCCGATAAGCCCGGGGACGTTTGTGTTCGGAATGGCGCTGCCGGAGTAGATGACGCGGCCGAGCGTGTGGCCGCGCATGGTCTCGATGACCGCGTGGCAGTCCTCCCCCGCCGTGAAGCCGGGGCCGACGCCGACGACGACCGGCGCGTCGGTGATCCTTGTGCCAAGGTTGCGCTTGGCAAGGATGGCGTCCACCAGCGCGTCGGGCGCGAGCGCTTCACGACAGGCGCAGCCGGGGTCGGCGAGCACAGGGACAATGCCCTGCGCGAGCAGGGCGCGCGCCTCGTCCGCGTTTGCGGCCAGACGGGCGGTCACATCCTCGACCGTCGTTTCGCCGTAGACGATGGCTTCGGAGAAGGCGACCGTGCGGCGGATGGCCGTCGGGCGCTCCAGATCGGTCAGCACGACCCGGATGCCGCTGCGCCAAAGGCGCAGCGCGATGCCGGTGGCGAGATCGCCCGCCCCGCGGATCAGCGCAAGCATAGATATACCCCCTTGTACAGGCTCCCCGCCGTGACCGGACAGGTGAGCCGGTTCGCGAGCGCGGCGGCGCGGTCGTAGTCCTCCGCCGTCTCGACCTTATTGATGTAAACGCGGTCGCCGAGACCCTCGGCGAGAATGAGCGCTGCTTCCAGCTCCGGTGTGACAAGCGCGTTCTCACTGACGCCGCACAGTGCGGCATAACGCTCGCTCCGATGGCAGACATCGCGGATGGGCTTGCCGAAGCCGTCCGCACCGACGACCAGCACGACGCGCTGGGCATTTGCCGGAATGACCGGCTCATGCGGCGCGTGCGCCTTGAGCGGCAGACGCCTGGAGCCGTCAGCCTCAACGAGCACATAGTCGGCGAGCCGCGCGAGCGCGTCAAAGGAGAGCGACGGCGGGCCGAGCTTTCCCTCGGCGGACGGCTCCCCGACGCAGACCGCGCCGTGCGCGCTGAGCGCGGCGGAGATCTCCGCTTCGCCCGCCCGCTCCAGCACCTCGTACTGCGTCGGGCGCATGATGTGGGTCGAGGTGCAGAGAAGGACCGTGCCCTTTTTCCGCAGCTCCTCCGTGAGCGTATAGAGCAGCGTCGTTTTTCCGCCGCCGCCGATGAGCGCGGTGACGCCGCGGCCGATATTCAGCAATGGCGCGATCTGCATAGCAATACTCCTTTACAGATGCTCCGCGCGGTGGCGGATCATCTCGGCCGCAACGCTGATGGCGATCTCCTCCGGCGTTTCGGCCAGGATCGGCAGACCGATGGGCGCGTGAACGCGGTCGATGTCCTGCTGCGAGAAGCCCGCCGCGGCGAGCCTTTCGCGCGTGAGCGCGACCTTCTTCCGGCTGCCGATGCAGCCGATGTAGGTCGCCGGCGTGCGAAGCACCTGCTCTAAGATCTCATAGTCCGCCTGATGGCCCGGCGTCATGACCACGGCGTAGTCGTCGGCGGTCAGCGAGACCTTGTCAAAAATACGGCGGAAATCGCCGACGATGATCTCATGCGCCGTGGGGAAATGTGCGGGGCTTGCCAGCTCCGCGCGGTTATCGTACACCGTGACCTCAAAGCCGATATAGTGCAGCACCGGGGCGAGGGCGCGGCCGACATGGCCCGCGCCGAAGAGGTAGACGCGCCCCGCGCGGACGATGGGCTCGACAAAGGTGCTGCCGTCCCAGTAGGGTCGGGAGGTAAAGAAGCCCTCCGTGCCGTGGCGCAGCTCGTCCGCCGTAAGGAGGCGAAATTCGCGCAGCGTCTCGCCGTCGAGCACGAGGCAGAGCCATACGTTTCTGCCGCTGCCGAGCGCGTCGCGCCAGGCGCGCAGCACTCCGATCTGCGCGGCGTTCTCAGGCGGAATATACTGGAACCAAACCGTCACGTCGCCGCCGCAGACCATGCCCGTGCTGTTCGCCGCCTCAGGGTGGAGTGCAAAGTCCCGCAGGGCGTTCCGTTTCCCCTTCAGCAGCTCGCGCGCGAGGAGAATGGACTGCCGCTCCACCGCGCCGCCGCCGACCGTGCCGAGCGCTGTGCCGTCGGAAAAGACCGCCATGTGTGCGCCCGCGCCGCGCGGGGAGGAGCCGTCGGCCTTCAGGATGCTGCAGAGCATCACGCCCTCACCGCGCGTCAAAGCGGAAAGCATTGTGTTTAAAATCTCTTTCATTGCGTTATCCTTTATAAAGAATGGTTTTTGGGTATTATAGCAACGATTCCCCGTCAATGCAAGCGTCTGCGTGCGGTGGCTTTGACAAAAGCAAAAATTTCCTGTAAAATGTGGGAACCTTTTCGGTTTTTCTGCGTCTATACATCCCGAAGTCACTTTTGTGACCGGCAAAATACATTTTTCAAGGAGAACCAACCACATGAAAAGAACACTTTCCCTCATGCTCGCGCTTGTCATGGCCGTTTCGCTGATGGCCTGCGGCAAAAAGGACGACGGCAAGAACAACGCCGACGCTCCCGCCGACTCCCTTGCCCTGCTCACCAAGGTTTGGGACAGCTACACCGACGACGAGAAGTTCCCCGCTGCCGGCGGCGACTATGAAACCAGCGTTGACGATGCCCCCGGCGCGTTCGACCCCTCCAACGCGGACAACCTTAACTTCCTGCTCACCGTGCCGACTGAGGATGCCTCTCTCATCGACGACGCCGCCTCCCTCATGCACATGATGAACGCCAACACCTTCACCTGCGGCGCGCTGCGCGTGAAGAACGGCGACGACGCGGCGAAGCTCGCCGAGGACCTGCGCGACGCCATCCAGAACAAGCAGTGGATGTGCGGCTTCCCCGACAAGCTGGTCATCGCCACGCTGGGCAATTATGTCGTCTCCGTCTACGGTGACGAGGAGCTGGTGAACACCTTCCGCGATAAGCTTCAGGCGGCGTATTCCGACGCTGCCATCGCCTATGACGAGATGATCGGCGAAGGTGAGTTCTCCGACGGCGAAGACACCGCCCTTGAAGCGCCTGTCGCCTAAGCGCGCAATAATACAGCAGCGCCCGAACCGCTTTGGTGCGGGCGCTGTCCATTTCAAATGAGGAGCCAACCGTATGCTGTTTTCCAGTATTCCCTTCCTTTTCTATTTCCTGCCCTGCGTGTTCGTGCTCTATTTCCTTGTACCGATGCGTTGGAAAAATACCGTGCTGCTGCTCGCAAGCCTGTTCTTCTACGCCTGGGGCGAGCCGAAATTCGTTGTTTTCATGCTCGCGTCCATCGTACAGGGCTATGTGCTTGCCCGTCTGGTGGAGAAATACCGGGCGGACCGCGGGCGCGCGAAGCTCTTTCTGACGCTCTCGCTCGTGTTCAGTCTGGGACTTCTGGGCTACTGCAAGTACGCGGACTTCTTCCTCTCCGGCTTTAACGCGCTCACGGGGCTGCATATTCCGCTGCTCCGCGTGGCGCTGCCCATCGGCATCAGCTTTTATACGTTTCAGATCCTCAGCTATGTGGTGGACGTCTACCGCGGCGACGTGAAGGCGCAGCGTAATTTCATCGACCTTGCCGCCTATATCGCCATGTTCCCGCAGCTCATCGCCGGCCCCATCGTGCGCTACTCGGACATTGCCTCTCAGCTGGAGCATCGCACCCATCCCCTCGCGGACGTCGCCGCCGGCGCGCGGCGCTTCGTGCTGGGGCTGGGCAAAAAGGTCCTGCTGGCGAACGTCTTTTACGAGCTTATCACGACGTTCAAGGCGAGCGACGACCGCTCCGTGCTCTTTTACTGGCTCTACGCCGCCGCCTGCGTGCTGAACATCTATTTCGATTTCTCCGGCTACAGCGACATGGCCATCGGCCTTGGGCGCATCTTCGGCTTCCATTATCTTGAGAACTTCGACTATCCCTACATCTCCGCGAGCATCACGGAGTTCTGGCGGCGCTGGCACATGAGCCTTGGCTCATGGTTCCGCGACTATGTCTATATCCCGCTCGGCGGCAACCGCGTGAGCAAAACAAAGTGGCTGCGCAATATTCTGGTCGTCTGGCTGCTGACCGGCCTTTGGCACGGTGCGGCGTGGAACTTTGTGCTGTGGGGGCTGTTCTTCGCCGTGTTCCTGACGGCGGAAAAGCTCTGGTACGGCAGGGCGCTTGCGAAAACGCGCGTTTTCAAGCACATCTACGTTCTGCTGCTCGTCATTGTGAGCTTTGTGCTCTTTGACGCGAACAGCGTCGGCGAAGCTGCCGCGACCATCGGCGGACTGTTCGGCGCGGCGGGCGTGAGCGCGGTCGACCCGATCAGCCTGTACTACCTCCGGAGCTTTGCCGTGGTGTTTCTCATCGGCATCGTCGGCGCGACGCCGCTGCCGAAGCGGATCGTGGAGCAGCTTGGCTCGACCAGAGCCGGAGCAATGGTCGTCGATGTGCTCGAGCCGCTCGTGCTCGTCTCTGTGCTCGCGGTCTCGACCGGCTACCTTGTGGACGGCTCATTCAATCCGTTCCTGTATTTCCGCTTCTAAGGGGGTGCGAGGATGAACAAACGCATCAAAAATATCGTGACCGTCGTGCTCCTTGCCGCGTTTCTTTTCGGCTTCGGGGCGTGGGCGGCGCTCAAGCCCGCCGACAGTCTCTCGCTCAGCGAGCGGCGCAGGCTCAAGCAGCTTCCCGCCGTCCGCATGGACGCCGTGCTCAGCGGCAGATTCATGTCCGACTTTGAGGGCTATGCGCTCGACCAGTTCCCTCTGCGCGACGAGTGGCGCACGCTCAAGGCGCTCAACCGGCTCTACGTCTACCGGCAGAAGGACAACAACGGCGTTTATATCAAGGACGGCTATGCCGCAAAGCTCGAATATCCGATGAACGAAAGCTCCATCGACCACGCCGCCGAGCGCTTCCGCTACCTCTACGAGAATTTCATGGCGGACGTTGGCGCAAGGGTCTATCTCTCCGTCATCCCCGACAAGAACTACTTTCTCGCGGAGGCAAACGGCTACCCCGCCATCGACTGCGAAGCCTTCGTCGAGGCCCTGCGGAAGCAGACGGACTTCGCGCAGTATATCGACCTCTTCGGTCAGCTGACACTGGACGATTACTACCGCACGGACTCCCACTGGCGGCAGGAAAGACTGCCAGCCGTGGCAGCGTACCTCGCGCGTGAGATGGGCGTGACGCTCACGGACGAGTACACGGAGCAGGTGCTCGACCGCCCCTACTACGGCGTGTACTACGGCTACGCGGCGCTGCCCATGCAGCCCGACGAGCTGCGCTATCTCACGAGTGAGACGCTCGCAGGCTGCACGGTCTACAACTACGAGACCGGCAAGCCCGGCGCGGTGTACGACATGGAAAAGGGCGCGGGGAACGATCCCTATGAGCTGTTCCTCTCCGGCTCGGTCTCCCTCCTGTCGATCGAAAATCCGAACGCCGAAACCGACCGCGAGCTGATCGTCTTCCGCGACTCCTTCGGCAGCTCCCTTGCTCCCCTGCTCGCCGAGGGCTACGCAAAGATCACGCTGGCGGATATCCGCTATCTTCCCTCCTCCCAGATGGGCAAGCTGCTGGACTTCACTGACGCGGACGTACTGTTTCTCTACAGCGTGCCGGTGCTCAACAACAGCGATACGCTGAAATAAGGACGCAAAAAAGCGCCGCAGCCGCGGCGCTTTTTTCTCTGTTCTTTTGTTCTCAGTCGTTGATGGCGCTGAGCATTCCGAAGTATTTTTCGTGCTTTTCCTGATACTCGCGGTTGAACACCGGGTCGTTGCCCTGATGCAGACGGTGGATATACTCGTGGTGGCTGTTCATGACCGATGGATCGAACTGCGAGATGGTGTAGACGCCGAGGTTGGAGCACTGGTCGGCGATACGCTCGGCGTTGATAAGGATATCGAGGAACACCAGGCCCGCGTAGACCGTACACTGCCCGTCGCGCAGGCGGCGGATGTGGTTGGTGCGGAGCGTCGCCACCATGTCGTCCACGACCTCCTCCACCGGCTCGATGCGGCGGGCGGTCTGCGCGTCCACGGCGGTGAAGCTGCGGTAGGCATAGTCCATGATCTCGCGCAGAGCCTCGCCGAGCACCTGCAGCTCCTGCTGCGCGGTCTCGGAAAATTCAATGCCCTTGCCGCGCAGCTCCTCGGCATTCTCCGTGAGATTCACGGCATAGTCGCCGATGCGCTCAAACTCGGAGAAGCATTGGATGTAGTAGTTCAGCAGGTCGTTGCCGTGCCCCGGCGGGACATGGCTGGAGAGCTTGATGAGATAGTTGTCCACGCTGTCGGCCAATGAGTCGATGTGGTCCTCGTTGCGGTCGATCACGTCGATGGTATGCCGGTCGAAATGATGCAGAACGTCCAGCGCGCTCATCACGCCCGTGCGCGCAAGGCGCGCCATGGCGCTGATGGCGTCCGACGCGGCGGAGAGCGCCAGCGCGGGAGAGGCAAAGAATTTTTCATCGAGCTGGGATAGCTCGTGGTCGACGTTCTCGCCGATCTGCTGATCGTCCTTGACGAGGACACGGGAGAGCTTTTCAAACTGCCCGCACACCGGCAGGAGCAGAACCGCGGTGGAAAGGCGGAAGATCGTGTGGACGTTCGCGATGGCGCCGGAGGTCATCGTCTGCCCCCACAGGCCGTCGAGCGCGCCCGCATGATGCAGGACGGTCAGCGCCGTGATGATGATGACGGAGGCGCAGAGGTTGAAGATGATGTGGACGACGCCCGTGCGCTTGGCGTCCGCCTTCGAGCCGATGGAGCAGACGATGGCGGTGGTCACGCAGTCGCCGATGTTCACGCCGATGATGATGGCGTAGACCGAGCCGAAGGTCAGCGCGCCCGTCATGGAGAGCGCCTGCAGGATGCCGATGGTCGCCGACGAGCTCTGAATGAGGAAGGCAACGCCCGTACCGGCGAGAAAGCCGAGCACCGGCGCGTCGGCAAGGCCGGAGAACATCTGCGCAAACGCGGGCGACTCACCCAGCGGACTGACCGCTGCGGTCATGTTCAGAAGGCCGGTAAAGAGGATGCCGAAGCCCATCGTGATGCTGCCGACGGTGTCGCTGTGCGGCGTCTTGATGGCCATGATGAAGAGGATGCCCGCGATGGCGGCGAGGGGCGCGAGCGTGGAGGGCTTGAACAGATTGAGCCACGCGCCGCCGTCGGCGTTGAGGTCGAGCAGACGGATAATCTGACCCGTGATGGTCGTGCCGACGTTCGCGCCGAGGATGATGCCGATGGACTGGTGCAGCGTCAGCACGCCCGCGCCGACAAGGCCCGAGGTGAGCACGATGGTCGCCGTCGAGCTCTGAATGACCGCCGTGACCGCAAGGCCGAGCAGGAAGCCGACGAGCGGATTGTTCGTCACCTTCTCCATCGCCGCCTTGAGCGCGCCGGACGAGCCCTTCTTCAGGCCGTCGCCCATGAGCTGCATACCGTAGAGAAATAGCGCCAGCCCGCCGAAGAGCGAAATAAAGTTAAAAATCGTCATACCGTCACCAATCTTCTGTGTGTTCCCGATCCGTATTTTACAGTTCCCGTGGCAGAGACGGCATACTGCGCCAAACTCCACCAAATATTATGGTAGCAGAAATTTACAGAATTGCAAGGATTTTCGCAGAAAAGTCCCATATAATTTCCGTCCATATCTTTCTGCTTGCAATTTGACTTTCCTGTGGTACAATAACGGAAGAAAATGCCACTGCATTTTGAGGAGGTTTTACCATGCTCAACAAGTCCAATCCCATCGGCGTGATGGACAGCGGCATCGGCGGACTGACCGTCGTGCGTGAGCTGCAGCGCATCCTGCCCGGTGAGGACATCATCTACTTCGGCGACAGCGCCAACTGCCCCTACGGCAACAAGACCGCAGATCAGATCTTTGAGCTGAGCTGCCATATGCTCCAGTTCCTCGGCTCCAACGGTGTGAAGTGTACCGCCGTGGCGTGCAACACCATCTCCACGATGGCCGAGCGCCTTCGTCCCTGCTTCGATTTCCGCATCATCAGCATCGTGGAGGAGGCGGCCAAGTACGTCATCCGCGAGAAGCTCTCCAGCGTCGGCCTGATCGGCACGGAATTCACCGTCGCCTCCGGCAAGTATGCCGAGCTCATCCATCAGGGCAACCCCGACTGCCATGTGGTCGGCAAGGGCTCTCCCCTGCTCGCTGCGCTCGTGGACCGCGGCGACTTCAACCAGCACGACATCAATCTTGAGATCACCACGCAGGTCGACAACATTCTCTCCCGCGAGAAGGTCAACGACCTGATCCTCGGCTGCACGCACTACCCCATCGTGGAGGAAAACTTCCACGAGTGCTATCCGCAGCTGCACCTTATCAACCCCGCGCTCGAGCAGGCGAATGCCGTCAAGGCGTACCTCGCCGAGCAGAATGCCCTGAACCCGCAGAAGAAGGGCACCTTCACCATCTGTACCAGCGGCGACCCGCAGGTGTACGTCAACGTCGGCAAGCGTCTCGGCCTCTTTGAGGCGAGCGAGCTGAAGGTCGTTCACATCTGAAAACAGCATAAGGAAAGCGCAGCCGCCGGCTGCGCTTTCTCTTTGCCTTTTTTACTTTTCGCGCTTGCGGAGATAGTATGCCGCCGCGGCGACGACCTCGGCAGCATAGACGCCATAGAACACCATGTTGATGTTCTTTGCCTTCTGCCGCGCCAGCGACATCGCCTCCTGCGTGTAGACAGTCACCGGCAGATAGCCGTCTGCCTTTGGCCCTGTCCGCCAGAAAACGACCGAGCGGTTGCGCCAGATGAAGCAGCAGAGCACATTCCCGTTGTCGTCCTCAATGGTCGCGCCCTCGGTCTGCGAGCGATAGATCGGCGTGTCATTCTCGTAGTAGAGCGGGCTTTCGGCAACGGCGGTCTCCGTCGCAAACCCTCCGCCGCTGTCATAGGTCGGCTTGACGGGCTTTCGCATATAACGCTTGAACGAGTCGAAGTCCGTGAACTCCACGCCCTCGGCGAGCAGCCTCGTGTCGCCAAAGCCGACAAGCGCGCGGTTGATAAAGGCGCTCAGCGCCAGCACCGCGCAGAGCGTGAGCGCCGTAGTGCGCAGGCGCCTGTCGTTTTTGCGCTGCGCCTCCGTTTTCTCCTCCGGCGGGAGAAATCTCTTTTCCACCAGCCGCCGCTCGACGAGCCGCACAGCAAGTACGCCTGTGACAAGAGCGGTAAGCAGAACCAGCGCTGCCTGCCAAAAATCAAGTGAGATCCCGACGCCCGTGCGGCTGAGGGTAAAGCCGTTCACCGTGACCGGATGGAACGCCAGCAGCAGCGGCAGCGTGCAGGCAAAGAGCACCCATGCGGCCCCGTAGGTCCGCTCCGCGCCGCGGACGACCGCGCAGCGGAAGGCGTCCACATCCTCCCCCTCCTCGTCGTGTATGGCAAGGAGCGCGGCATTGAGCTGCACGGTCTCAACGGCGGCCGCCGCGACAAAGAACACCGCGCCGAGGAAGAAGCCGAGCAGCGCGCGGTCAAGGGCGCTGTTGCACGCCATCGCCACAAGGAAGCCCGCGGCGGCAAGCGCGAGCGCGATACAGCAGCGCGAGCGGAAGCGCGAAAGGCTCGCCGAGAGCAGGTGCTTTTTCTGCTGCTCGCCCTTTGGCGTGGACTGTGCGCCCTGCTCCTCCCCCGCCGCGGCTCGTTCGCCGCGCAGCAGCTCGTCGCAGGTCACGCTGAATACCTCCGCAATGACCGGAATAAGCGCAAGATCCGGCGCACCGTCGTCGCGTTCCCAGCGCGAAACGGATTTGTCCGACACGTTCAGCCGCTCCGCCAGCTCCTTCTGCGTCATGCCGCTCGCGCGGCGCAGGGCCGCGAGGAAGCTGCCCATTGTTTTCTTTTCCATAAAAGCGACCTCCTTTTGGTCTTTGGATGGCTCGATTCTACCGCCGCGTCAGAGAGAATGCCACCCAACGGAGCGGGACTGTCTCTCGCCGTGCGAGAATTTTACTCCTCCCCGGCCAATTTTGGCAGCTCCCAGCCGACGAGAAGCGGTCCGCGCCCCACGGTGATACGCGCCGTCGGCGCGACGATGTGGTTGCTCACACCGAGCGGGAAGCCGCAGTCGATCGTCCCGTCCGTGAGCGGATATTGCAGCCCCTCAAGCGTGATGTGCTCGGCGCGGTCGCCCATACTGAAGAGCGAGACAATGCCCCAGTCCACCTCGCGCGCGAGCGTGAGCGTCTCATTTTCGATGGCGGTGTAGACGAAATTTTGGTCGTAGAGATAGCCCCGCGCCCGGTGGCGCAGGAGAAAGGCGAGCGACTGGAGGTTGGCGAGCGTGTGGTCAAGCCGCGCGCCGCCCGTCGCGCCGTAGAGATAGAAGGTGTCGCAGCCGCGCCGGAGACCCTCGCGCAGCGCGAGCATGGTGTCGGTGTCGTCCTTTTCGACCGGCACGCGGATGCAGTCCGCCGGCGCTTGACGGACGTCCATCGAGTCGAAGTCGCCGAGCACAACGTCCGGTCGGACGCCGAGGCGCTCACAGAGCAAAAGCCCCGCATCCGCGGCGATCTGAAGATCGCCCTCGCGCGGCGGCTCCCGCAGACCGTAAAAGGTGCCCGCGGCGTAGATAAAGCAGCGTTTCATGGTTTTCCCTCCCTGGGATGGTTTATGGTTCTTATTGTACTGTAAACCGCGCACGATGGCAAGTCGTAAAAATTGTGCAGATCACCTCTTGACAAACCCGTTCAAAAACCTATAATAAATCTCGACAATTCCAAGGGGCGCTGGCGCAAGCCGGCTGAGATCGGGGCGTAACGCCGTCCCAGTCCCTCGAACCTGATCCGGGTAATGCCGGCGTAGGAATGCGAAGGATATTGATGAGGTATGCCGCATTGCGATCGCCGCAATGCGGCATTTTTTCATCGGACCATTGGGGTTGATCTTTTCAGAAAGCAGGAGAAAAACCATGACCCAAACCAAGACCCGCGCCCTCACCGAGGGCGCACTGATGGTAGCCGCCGCCACCGCGCTGAGCTATGTCAAGCTCCTCGAGCTGCCGCAGGGCGGCAGCGTGTGCATCGGTATGCTGCCGATCTTCCTCTACTGTGCCCGCTGGGGCTGCAAGGAGAGCTTTCTCGCCTCCTTCGCTTACGGCCTTCTGCAGCTCATTTTCGACGGCGCTTACGCCTGGGGCCCGACCTCGATGCTGCTCGACTATGTGCTCGCCTTCGGCGTGCTGGGCGTAGCCTGCCTGTTCCGCAAGCAGAAGGGCGGCGTCTTCGTCGGCACGGTCGTCGGCTGTGTGTGCCGCTTTATCGTCCACTTCATCAGTGGCGTGACCATCTACCGCATCTATGAGCCGACCGAGGTCTTTAATACGACCTTCACCAACCCCTACCTCTATTCCGCCGTCTACAACGGCAGCTATGTGTTCATCGACATGGTGCTCTGTCTCGTCATCACCGCGCTGCTCTACCGTCCGTTATCCCGCTATTTTGCGCCGCAGGAGACAGTCGCGGCAGTAAAGAGAAATCAGGGGCCTGAGCTCTAAGGCAGCACCGCGCAACTGCGTCTGCGCAGCGCTGCCCCAAAAAAGCAAAAGGGCGGGATCCCTCTCCCCGCCGACAGACTGTCAGGAGAGCCGTTCCAAACGGAACGGCTCTCCTGCTTTTTATAGACTTTTCAGCTCCACCGGTGTGCCGACGGAGCGGGCGATGGTGTAGATCTTCGCCACATCCTCGATATACTCGGCGTTGAGATACGCCTGCGCGAGGTCGCCGCCCACGGCGAGCACGCCGTGGTTCGCAAGCGTGCAGCCCCTGCGTCCCTCAAGCGCCGGGACCGCGTTCAGCCCGACCTCCTTTGTGCCGGGCGTCGCGTAGTCCGCGCAGCGGATGTCGCCGCCGAGGAACACCAGCGCCTCGATCAGCACGGCTGGGATGGTCTGGTGGTTCACGGCAAAGGCCGTGGCATAGGGCGAATGGGTATGGAACACAGCGTTCACATCGGGGCAGATTTCGTACACCGCCGTGTGCATCCGCCACTCGCTCGAGGGCTTCAAATGTCCCTCGACCACCGTGCCGTCGAGCCGCAGGGCCACAATATCCTCCGCGCGCATCACGTCGTAGCGCACCGAGGTCGGTGTGATGAGCATGAGGTCTTCCTCGCGCAGATAGCAGCTCATATTCCCGCTCGTGCCGGAAAACAGTCCCTCATGAAAAGCCTGCAGGGAACGGTCCACGATCTCCTGCCGCAGCTCTGTGATCGTTTTCATCGTCTCCTCCTCACACCACAAGGTTGTGCTCGTCGATGTGCCCGTCGGTGAAATAGCGGTGCAGATCGTAGGGCGAATAGATGCCGAGGTCGGTCACCACGCCGGAGACCAGATGCGGCGGCGTGATATCGAAGGCGGGATAGTAGCCCTTCACGCCCTCCGCCGCTGTGCGCACGCCCATGGCCTGCAGGGTGAAGTTCGGGTCACGCATCTCGATGTGCACCGTGTCCACGGTCGGATGCCCCTGGTCGGGCGCGCCGGTGACGAAGTACGGGATGCCCATGTACTTGGCGACGATGGCGTTCTGGAACGTACCGACCTTGTTGACCACATGGCCGTCGCAGCAAATAGCGTCGGCGGCGGTGGTGAACACGTCCACACCCTCGCGCTGCATGACAAAGGCCGGCATATTGTCGGAGATGACGGTGACATCGAAGCCCATATCGCGGCAAACCGTCGCGGTCAGGCGCGCACCCTGAAAATAGGGGCGCGTCTCGGGGCAAAAGAGGCGGATATGCTTCCCTCTCTCGCTGCATTCGCGCAGCATCATGCCGACGATGGTCTCGGCAAAGCAGTGCGTCATCACCGTGCCGTTCTCGGGGAACAGATCGACAAGGTACTTACCGATCTTCGCCACACGCTCGTAGCGGGTGTTGTTCAGCTCGACCGTTTTATTCACGATGGCCTGCGCCGTGTCCTCGCCCGCGGCGAGGGCGCGCTCTGCCTCGGCAAGACAGAGGTCGCACAAAAGCGCCATGCGCTTGACCGTCGTGGGCCGCGCATGGGAAATGGTGTGCGCCGCCTTTCGCAGATATTCCATCTGCTCCGCGGCGGTCTTATCGCGGCACTCGTGCGCCGCGAGCGCCATGCCCATCGGCACGGCGGTGTACGGTCCCGCGCTCTGCGTCACCATGTCGGTGATGGCCTGCGCGACCTCCTGATGGGTATGGCAGGTGACAAATTCGACCCTCGCGGGATAGATGCGGCGGTCAAGTATATTTACTTTACCGTCCTCGTACCATGCGATGTTTTCATATTGCAGCATAAAGGCTAAATCGTGATCCGCTCTCTGCATCGTTCTCCTCCTTACGCATATAACCGCTTGACCGCCGCGCGGGCCTCGTAAAATACCTTCTCGCGGTCGAGCGTCTTGTATTCGCCGTTTTCGTACAGAATTTTCCCATCCACCATCGTCATGCAGACGTCGGACGAGTGGGCCGCGCAGGTCAGCAGCGCGGGGGTATCGAAGTTCGGATAGAGGTGGGGCTTGTCCAGATCGAGCGCAATAATATCCGCCTTCTTCCCCACCGCCAACACGCCGGTATCGCTGCGCCCCTGTAGTCTTGCACCGTTTACCGTTGCCATGTCCAGCACCTCGGCGGAGCTGACCTCCGTCGGGTCGTGGCGGTAACCGCAGGGCATGATATCGGCCAGGTGCATTTCCTCGAACATATCCAGGTTGTTGTTGCTCGCCGCGCCGTCCGTGCCGAGGGCGAGATTGACGCCCGCATCCATCAGCTTCCGGACCGGCGCAAAGCCGCTGCCGAGCTTGAGATTGCTCGTAGGATTATGGATAACATTCACGCCGTGGCGCTTCAGAATGGCAATATCCTCGTCGCTCACGGCGACGCAATGCGCTGCGGCGGTAGGGCTGTCCAGCGTCCCCAGCTCCTCGAACCACGCGACAGGGGACTTGCCATAGCGCGCGATGCACTCATCCACCTCACGCTGCGTTTCGGAAAGATGAATGTGCATCCGCCCGCCGTGTGCCTTACAGAGCTCGCTGTAGGCGCGGACGATGTGCGGCTTGCAGGTATACTCCGCATGAATGGAAAAGTCGATGCGGATGCGCCCGTTTTCGGCGTTGTGGTACTTCTCAAACAGCTCCACCGACTGTGGGATCTGCGTGTTCTGCTCCACGGTCTGGTTTTCATCAAAGCACTGCACGCAGCGGCTGATGTTTGCCTTCATGCCCGCTTCCGCGACGGCGGCGACCGTCTCGGCGGGAAAAAAATACATATCGGAAAAGCTCGTCGTGCCGCTCGCCAGCATCTCGAGGATGGCAAGACGGCTGCCCGCCGCGATGTCCTCGGGCACCAACCGGTCCTCGATGGGAAAGACCTTGTCGAACAGCCACTCACGCAAAGGCAGGCCGCTGCCTACGCCGCGCAGCAGCACCATGGGCGAGTGATTGTGGCAGTTAATGAGGCCGGGCATGAGCAGCTTATGCTCCATGCTTTTGTGCTCCTCATACTCCCCCGTCGGTTTTTCCGTGCCGATGTAGTCGATGGTATCGCCGCGCACCCCGAGGAAGCCGTGCAGCGTCGAGTACCCGCCGTCCTCCCCGCGCAGCAGAAGATCGCAGTTTTCAAAAAGAATGCCCATAATAGTCTCCGTTTCGATTAGTGCATTAATTCTACCACGCATACACGGGAATTGCAAGAAATACGGCACGCACTTCACACACCGCGCAAAAAATGACCGTTCTCCCGTCGGAGAGCGGTCATTTTTTTCTGCTGCATCCGGTGCTCAGCGGGCTATCGGCAGCGCTTCCGCGTCCTGCGTCGCACCGCTGTGCATCGCGCGGCGTGCGGAGGAAAGCATCAGCTTGATGCGGTTGAGCTGATTGACCTCGCTCGCGCCGGGGTCGTAGTCCACGGCAACGATGTTCGCCCACGGGTACGACTTGCGCAGCGCCTTGATGACGCCCTTGCCGACCACATGGTTCGGCAGGCATGCGAACGGCTGGATGCAGACGATGTTCGGCGTGCCGGAGGTGAGCAGCTCCGCCATTTCGCCGGTGAGGAACCAACCCTCGCCGTACTGGTTGCCGATGGCGAGGAACGGCTCGGCGAGCTTGGCAACATCCTCAATGGGCATGGGGGCCTCAAAGCGGCGGCTTTTCTCCAGCGCCTCGAGCGCGGGCGCACGGAGACGGCGGAGCATCTCCACGCCGGCCTTGGCGACCACGGAATCCTTCCACGAGGTGCCGAGGTTCTTATGGCGGAAGTCACGCCCGTAAATGCTGTAATTGAAGAAGTCCAGCAGGTCGGGTACGACGGCCTCGGCCCCCTCGGCCTCAAGCAGCTCGACCAGATGGTTGTTCGCAAGCGGCATATACTTCACCAGAATTTCGCCCACGATGCCGACGCGCGGCTTGTGCAGCGTCTCGTCGATGGGCAGCGCGTCAAAGTCCGCCACGATGCCGCGGCAGACGTCGGCATAGCGCCACTTCGTTTTGGGGTTCACGAGCGAATCGACGCAGATCTCCTTCCACTTCTGATGGATCGCCTCGGCGCTGCCCTTTTCCAGCTCATAGGGGCGCACATGGTACAGGCAGCGCATGAAGAGGTCGCCGTAGACCAGCGCGTGGACCGCGTCCATGATGAGGCCCCTGGAGAGCGTGAAGCCCTCGTTCCTCTCCATGCCGTTGAGGTTGACGGAGACGACCGGAATGTGGCCGTAGCCCGCCTTTTCCAGCGCGCGGCGGATGAAGCCGACGTAGTTGCTCGCGCGGCAGCAGCCGCCCGTCTGCGTCATCATGAGGGCAAGGTGATCGGTGTCATAGCGGCCCGAGGTCACCGCCTCCATAAGCTGGCCGACCACCGTGATGGACGGGAAGCAGGCGTCGTTGTTGACGTACTTGAGCCCCATATCGATGGCCCTTCGGTCGTCGTTCTTGAGCAGTACCACGTTGTAGCCGTGCTTGGCGAACACCGGCTCGAGAACATCAAAGTGAATGGGGCTCATCTGGGGCGCGAGCAGCGTCCACTTCTCGTCGCGCATTTTTTTCGTGAAGGCCGCGCGGTGGTAGGCCGCGCTCTGCGGGTGCGCGTAAATGCCCTTCTCGCGCCGGATGCTCATAGCGGCGAGCAGGCTGCGGATGCGGATACGCACCGCGCCGAGGTTGTTGACCTCGTCGATCTTGAGAACAGTGTAGAGCTTGTTGCTGCCCTCGAGAATTTCGGAGACCTGGTCGGTGGTCACCGCGTCAAGGCCGCAGCCGAACGAGTTGAGCTGAATCAGCTCGAGACCGTCGCACCGGCGCACGAATTCCGCCGCCGTGTAGAGGCGGGAGTGGTATACCCACTGGTCGTTCGCGCGCAGCGGGCGCTCGGGCGTGAAGTCGATGGGCAGGCTGTCCTCGGTCAGCACGTCAAGGCCGTAGGAGGCGATCAGCTCGGGGATGCCGTGGTTGATCTCAGGATCAAGATGGTAGGGCCGCCCCGCGAGAACGACGCCGCAGCGTCCCTCCTGCCGCATTTTTTTGAGCACCCGCGCGCCCTCGGCGCGAATATCCTCCTTGGCCCTTTGCTGCTCGGCCCAGGCAAGGGAAACCGCCTGCCGCGTTTCCTTCTCCGGTATTCCCCACTGCTCGCGGCAGAAGCGCGCCATGCGGTCGGCGACCGTCTTCTCGCTCGTGAAGGCAAGGAAGGGCTTGAGATACTCCACCTCGCCGTCGGCGGCCGCCTCCACGTTGTTCTTCAGATTCTCGGGGTAGGACACCACGATGGGGCAGTTGAAATGGTTCTGCGCGTCCGGCGTTTCCTGATGCTCGAAGAACACGCAGGGATGGAAGATGGTATGCACGCCCTCGTCGATGAGCCACTGCACATGGCCGTGGGCGAGCTTCGCGGGATAGCACTCGGACTCGGACGGAATGGACTCCATGCCGCGCTCGTAGAGCCTGCGGTCGGAGAGCGGCGAGAGAATCACGCGGAAGCCGAGGGCCTTGAAAAATGTCGCCCAGAAGGGGTAGTTCTCGTACATATTCAGCACACGCGGGATGCCGAGCTCACCGCGCGGCGCAGCCTCGGCCGCAAGCGGCGGATAGCGGAACAGCCGCTCGCGCTTGTAGGCGAAAAGGTCCGCGCCCTTTTCGTGCGCGTCCGTATTGCCCGCGCCCTTCTCGCAGCGGTTGCCGGTGGTGTAGCGCCGCCCGCCGGGGAAGCGCGTGACCGTCAGCATACAGCGGTTGGAGCAGCCGCCGCAGCGCAGCGTCTGCGTCTTGTACTCCAGCGTTTCGATCTCCGCGAGCGGGAGCATTGCCGTTTCCTGTCCGCAGTAGTGGCTGCGGGCGATCAGCGCCGCGCCGAACGCGCCCATGAGTCCCGAAATGTCGGGACAGACTGCCTCCGCGCCGGAGATCCTCTCAAACGCGCGCAGCACAGCCTTGTTGTAGAAGGTGCCGCCCTGCACGACAACGTGCGCGCCAAGCTCGCTCGGGTCGGCGAGCTTGATGACCTTATAGAGTGCGTTTTTGATGACGGAATAGGCAAGCCCCGCCGAAATATCCGGCACGCCCGCGCCCTCCTTCTGCGCCTGCTTGACGTTGGAGTTCATGAACACCGTGCAGCGCGTGCCGAGATCGACCGGGTGCGGCGCGAACAGCGCTTCCTTGGCAAAGTCCTCGGCGCTGTAGCCGAGCGAGGCGGCAAAGTTCTCGATGAACGAGCCGCAGCCGGACGAGCACGCCTCGTTGAGCAACACATTGTCCACGCTGCCGTTGTGCAGCTTGATGCATTTCATGTCCTGCCCGCCAATGTCCAGCACACAGTCCACCTGGGGATCGAAGAAGGCCGCGGCGGTGCAGTGAGCGATGGTCTCGACCTCGCCCTCGTCGAGCGAGAAGGCCGCCTTCAGCAGCGCCTCGCCGTAGCCGGTCGAGCACTCGCGCAGGATGTGCGCACCCTCCGGCAGCTCGCGCGCGAGCGCGGAGACGGCGCGCTTCGCCGTCTCAATGGGGCTGCCCTGATTGTTCGCGTAGTACGACCACAGCAGCTCGCCGCGTTCGCCGATGAGCGCAAGCTTTGTCGTGGTCGAGCCGGCGTCCACACCGAGGAAGCAGCCGCCCGTATAGCTTGCCAGGTCTCCCTTCTCCACCACCGCCCGCGCGTGGCGCGCGCAGAACGCGTCGTAGTCCTTCTGTGAGGCAAACAGCGCCGGCAGGCGGTGGAGCTCGAAGGCCATCTCCACGCCGCTCGTGAGCCGGTCAATGAGTGAGGCGATGGGCAGCGCCTCACACGCCGTTTCGTCGAGCGCCGCACCCATCGCGGCGAAAAGGTGCGAGTTCGGCGGGTCGATGGCGGTCTCGTCCGTGAGCTTCAGCGTGCGAATGAACGCCGCCTTGAGCTGCGGCAGAAAGTGCAGCGGTCCGCCGAGGAACGCGACGTGGCCGCGGATCGGCTTGCCGCAGGCAAGGCCCGAGATGGTCTGGTTGACGACTGCCTGAAAGATGGAGGCGGCAAGGTCCGCCTTGGTCGCCCCCTCGTTGATGAGAGGCTGGATATCCGTCTTGGCAAACACGCCGCAGCGCGCGGCGATGGGATAGATCTGCTGATACTTCTCCGCCTCGCGGTCAAGGCCCGCGGCGTCGGTCTGCAAAAGCGCCGCCATCTGGTCGATGAACGAGCCGGTGCCGCCGGCGCAGACGCCGTTCATGCGCTCCTCAAGCGTCGTACCGAAGTAGATGATCTTCGCGTCCTCGCCGCCGAGCTCGATGGCCACGTCGGTCTGCGGAGCCTCGCGCCGCAGCGCGTCCGCGACAGCCACGACCTCCTGCACAAATGGGATACCGAGCGCCTTGGCGAGATTGATGGCGCCCGAGCCGGTGATCTTCGCCCGCAGGGCACAGTCCCCCACCCGCTCGCGCGCCTCGCGCAGAAGCGCCGAAAGCGCCTCCTGCGTGTGCGCGCAATGCCGCCGGTACTCGCCGAAGAGCAGCTTTCCCTCCTCGTCCAGAAGGACGAGCTTCACGGTGGTGGAGCCAATGTCGATGCCTGCGCGATATGTATTCATGAAAGGACCTCTTTCTGCCGGAAAATTGTCTGTGCGAATGCAACGTATGAATCGGTAAATTCAGTATAGTTTTCCCAAAAGCAAAGTGAAAGTTAAGAAATAAGAAGAGGAAGTTAAGAAACTGTAAAAAATGGCATTGCACGCCGCTCCTGCGGAATGCAATGCCGTTCTCGTTTTTTCTCTTTGCGCGTCTGCGTCAAAGCTCCAAAATGCGGCGGATCGCCTCGCCCACGCCGTTGTGGTCGTTGTCCTCTGTGATCAGATCGCACTGCGCTTTGATATCCGCCTGTGCGTTGCCCATCGCAACGGACAGGCCGGCGTCATGCAGCATCGCGCGGTCGTTATCGGAGTCTCCGATGCCGACGGTCTGCACCATCGGGATATGCAGATAGTCCGCAAGTGCCTTCAGACCGCTGCCCTTCGTGACGCCCTGCGCCGTCATCTCCAATGTAGTCTCCTCCGGCATCGCAAAGGACAAGGGAAGTATCCTGAGCTCCTCATAACACGCATGGCAATCCTCCGATGAGCGGAAGTAAATGTTCACCTTGCCGATGGATGTAAGATGCCGTGCCTCCTCAGCCATATCAGCGACCTTGCGCGTGATCCTCTCAAACATAGGCTGATAGATCCCCGCGTGAAAGTCCTTCATATGCGTTACATCGTCTGCGGCAACAATGGTCTCGTCGTCCGTGAGGATATGCGGCATCGCGTGATACCGTTTTGCAGTCTCCGCCAACGCAGCTGCCATTTCCGATTTGACCGGGCGGCGGTCAATGCAGTGCTTTTCCACGCGGTCATAGACAAGCGCGCCCGTGCTGCACACAGCGTAGCGCATCATCGGCACCATATCAAAATACAGCTTCAGCTCCGGCACGGCGCGGCCCGTGCAGTACACCACATGAATGCCGCGCTCGCTTGCCGCGCGGATATCGCGCACAGTGTCCGGGACAATGGTCTTGTCCGATGTCAGGAGCGTTCCGTCCATATCCAACGCAATGATGCGGTAATTCTTTCTCTCCATGCATGACCCTTTCTTCAAATTCAGAAGGTCTCCCCTGCGCCTCCGCGGGAAGACCTTCCTTTTATCGTTTGAGATGCCCGGCAAGGGCGGTGATAAGCGCGTCCTTGCCCTCGCCCTTCTCGGCGGAAAACGGCACGAGCACATCGTCCGGCCCGAGGTCAAGCGTCTCGCGGATGAGCGCGAGGTTCGGCTCGATCTCGCTCCTTTTGAGCTTGTCGAGCTTGTTCGCCACGACCACCATCGGGCAGCCGCTTCCCCGGAACCACTCGCGCATCGTCACGTCGTCCGCCGTCGGCTTGTGGCGGGCGTCGACGATCAGCACGCCGAGGTCAATAAGCCCCGCGCTCTGGAAGTAGTTCTCCATCAGGCGGCCCCAGCGGTCGCGCTCGGCCTTGGAGACCTTCGCGTAGCCGTAGCCGGGCAGATCGACGAGGTAGAGCCTGCCGTCGATTTTGAAGTAGTTGATCTGCGTCGTTTTGCCGGGACTCGCGCCGACGCGGGCAAAATTTTTGCGGTTCACCACGCGGTTGATAACGCTCGATTTGCCGACGTTCGAGCGTCCCGCGAACGCAACCTGCGGCAGTCCGTCATGGACGAACTGCGCGGGCACGGTCGCGCTCAGGATAAATTCCGCCTTGTTGAAGTTGATCGCCATAAGGGGTCACTCCGCTTCTGTTGATTTTCAGACCCGCAGCGCGGGCAGCTTGCCGCCCTCCGCAGCGCCCGGCAGCACGGTGTCGAGCCGCGCGGCGGGAGCCGCCTCGGGATAGACCAGCGCTTCGGCGAACACGGCGTCCACCGTCTCCACCGGCACAAAGCGCAGCTTTGCGCGCACGTTCGGGTCGATCTCGTCGAGGTCCTTTTCATTCTCCTTCGGAAGGATGACGGTGCGGATGCCGGCGCGCAGCGCGCCCATGGTCTTCTCCCGCAGCCCGCCGATGGGCATGACGCGCCCGCGCAGCGTGACCTCGCCGGTCATGGCGACGTCGTGGCGCACCGGGCGGTCCGTCAGCGCCGAGAGCAGTGCCGTCGTGATGGCAATGCCCGCGCTCGGCCCGTCCTTGGGGACCGCCCCCTCGGGGAAGTGGATGTGAATATCCTTCGTCTTATAGAAGTCCGTCGGAATGCCCAGCTCCGCCGCACGCTGGCGCAGGCAGGACATAGCGGCCTTGCAGCTCTCCTGCATGACCTCGCCGAGGTTGCCGGTCAGCTCCAGCTTGCCGCTACCGTCCATCACGCCGACCTCGACCGGCAGGATCTCGCCGCCGACCTGCGTCCACGCAAGGCCATTGACCACGCCGACCAGATCGGTCTTTGCCGCCTCGTCGCGCGTATAGCGCGGCGTACCGAGATAGCTTTCCACATTCTCTGCCGTAATGGCAATACGCTTTACATCCGTTGTGGCAAAAGCCATTGCCGCCTTGCGGCAAAGCCTGCCAAGCTCGCGCTCCAGGCTGCGCACACCGCTCTCGCGCGTGTAGCGCGCGATGACCGTCCGCAGTGCCCCCTCGTCCACGCGCAGCGCGGCGGGCGCGATGCCGTTCGCTTTTTTCTGCTTGGGCAGCAGATAGTCCACGGCGATATGTAGCTTCTCCTCGTCCGTATAGCTGGGCAGCTCGATGACCTCCATGCGGTCAAGCAGCGGGCGTGGAATGGTCTCGGTCGTGTTGGCGGTCATGAGGAACATGACGCGGCTGAGGTCGACCGGAATTTCAAGATAGTGGTCGCGGAAGGCGCTGTTCTGCTCGCTGTCGAGCACCTCGAGCAGCGCCGACGCGGGATCGCCGCGCTGGTCGCTCGCAAGCTTATCCACCTCGTCGAGCACGAGCAGCGGATTCATCGAGCCGCTGCGGGAGATAGCCTCGATGATGCGGCCGGGCATCGCGCCGATGTAGGTCTTGCGGTGACCGCGGATGTCCGCCTCGTCCCGCACGCCGCCGAGCGACAGCCGCGCGACCTTGCGGTTCATCGCCTTGGCGATGCTCAGCGCGATGGACGTCTTGCCCACGCCCGGCGGGCCGACAAGGCAGATGATCTGCCCTCTGGCGTCGGGATTGAGCCTGCGCACGGCAATGAACTCCAGAATACGCTCCTTGACCTTCTCCAGACCGTAGTGGTCGCGGTCAAGACGGCGGCGCGCTGTTTCCACGCTCACGCGCTCCTTTGTCTCCACGCCCCATGGCATATCGAGCACGGTGTCGAGATAGTTGCGCAGCACGCTGGCCTCCGCGCTGCCGAACGGCTGACGCGACAGGCGATCCACGTCCTTGAGGAGCTTTTTCTCCGTTTCCTCCGGCAGGCGGCAGGCACAGATCCTTGTGCGGTATTCGTCGAACTCCGCGTCGCTGTCTCCCTCGCCCAGCTCATTCTGCAGCACCTTGACCTGCTCGCGCAGGATCATGTCCTTTTGGATCTGGCCGACGCGCTCGCGCACCTTGCTTTCAATGTCCTGCTCCATCGCAATGACGCTGATCTCGCGCTTGAGGATCTCGTTCACACGGCGCAGACGCATCAGCGGGCGCAGCTCCTCAAGCACGGACTGCTTATCCTGATAGCGCAGATTGCTGTTCTGCGCGATGAAATCAGCGAGAAAGCCCGGGTCGGTCGCGTCCATGACCGTGGTGAAGATGCTCTCTGGCTGCTTGGGCAGCAGCTCGCTGTACTCGCCGAAGAGCGCGTAGGTCTGGCGCAGCATCGCCTCGGTGCGCGTGCCGTGCCGCGGCGACTTTTCCTCGCCGATCAGCTCGACCTGCGCCTGCAGAAACGGCTCGCGCTGCCACAGGCGGCGCAGCCGCGCACGGCTGCCGCCCTCCATGACGACGCGCATCATGGAGTTCGACGCGCGCAGGATCTGAATGACGCGCGCAACGGTGCCGACCTCGTAGAGGTCCTTTTCCTCCGGCAGCTCAACGCCCAGCTCGCGCTGCGTGACAAGGAAGATCTCCTGCCCCGTCTCCATCGCGCGCTCCAGCGCGCGCACGGAGATCTCGCGCTCCACGTCAAAGCTCGCGGTCATGCGGGGAAAGACCGTGAGTCCGCGCAGCGCAAGGGCCGGGATGTTTTTGGTGATGGTTTCCATAGGGTCTCCTTACGTCAGGAGGCCGGCTCGACCGGCGGCAGCTCCGCCGCGGGCTTTCCCTCCTGCAATGCTTCTTTTCTGTGTCCGAGCTGCGGCGGCTCCTTGCCGTCCACGCAGTCACGGGTGATGGTCACGCGGTCGATCGTGCGGTCAGACGGAATGTCATACATCACCTTGGTGAGCAGGCCCTCCATCACCGCGCGCAGGCCGCGCGCGCCGATCTTGCGCTCAATGGCCTTGTCGGCGATCTCCTCAAGCGCGTCGTGATCGAACACGAGCTCCGCGCCGTCGTAGCTCAGGAGCTTCTGATACTGCTTGACCAAGGCGTTCTTCGGCTCGGTCAGGATGCGCACCAGCTCCTCGCGCGTTTTTGCCGCCGCGGCGCAGACGAGCTCGCGCGCCGACTGCGTCGCCTCCTCGTCACCCGCGCGCCTCAGCTCCGTGCGCAGGTCCAGATCCCGGCAGAGCCCGGGCGCGCTGCGGTTCAGAAGCGCCTGCAGCTTCAGGGCGTTGGCCAGATTCTCCTACCAGTCCGGGTGGGGGAGACCGCCCTCGTCCGTGCCGACGACGAGCATGAGCTCGGCGCAGGCCTCGCCGTCCGGGTAGGCGGTCAGGGCAACAGGGACGCCCCCGGCGTCCTCCGCCGCGTCGCGGTGCAGGTCGAGCACCATCTGGATGGTGGGGTAGGCGGCAAGATAGCCCTCGATGGTCTGGCGCATGCGCTCATAGGCGCCGGTGTAGTTCGGGTAGTCGTTCGGTTCGGTGTCGTGCAGGACGTCGATGCCCTCATCCTGCAGGATCTGCGCGATCTCGTCTCCGATGCGGATGACGGAGTAGCGGCTGTCCTGCGTGCGCAGCTCGTCCGACTCCGGGTATTCAAATCCGGCCTCCATGGTATAGGCCTCGCTCGAATGCGTATGGACGATCAGGACGGTCGGCCCGTCCTGCTGAAAATCGAGGCTGCTCGGCTGCAGGAGCAGCGCCTGCTTGTCCGGCGTGTAGCTGCAGGCTCCGGC
>ERZ773224.956-NODE-956-length-38197-cov-10.371664_pt1 | contig 38197 bp, 41 predicted proteins | sample MGYA00580526_ERZ773224 | MGnify/ENA primary metagenome ERZ773224 (study PRJEB29015, sample SAMEA2737743) | human gut metagenome | biome: human gut; feature: human-associated habitat; material: faeces | place: China | collected 2012 ... | reverse complement strand
AGTCTTGTAAATTAAATACTTTTAAAATTTGCGGAATTTACTATAAAAATTCACGAATATTTGTTTCTATGGTTTCAGAGTTATAATTTTTTTACATTTCTTCTTCATCTTCCTGTTCTTCTATAAAACCTTTATCCTTTTGAATAGAATTCATGTAATCTATTTCAAATTGCGTTTCATGTTTATCTTGAAGGTCATCCCAATAATTTAGAATTGTATCTTTTTCTTTATTAGAAACAATAGCAAATTCAGTAATATAACCATCATTTTCCATGCCACCTACATATCTATTATACTCAAATATATAATTTGTGCTATTAGGTATTGGAACTAACAATATATGTTCCGTTCTGCACCAGACTGCCACATATAATCTGGATAACCACAATGTGATATACTCCCCTCCTTATACCTTATATCTTCATAAAATTTATATGAATATATTTCTTCAAACTCTTCCATACTTATTAAATTATCTATAATTTTTTTATATGTTCTATCCGTTTCCAAATTTTTATTATTTTTTTCATAGTTATTATATAAGAATTCTATTGAGTATTTAATTTTATTTTTTATCTCTTCTATTAAAGAGTTATATTGACTTTTATCAATTTCAAACTCTTTCATTTTATTTATTATTTTTGAATAGCCACTATTACTATTTTCTAAATAATCTATCAAGTAATCATTTTCTGTTTTTCTTTCGAATTTTTCTTTTTCGTATTGTCTTTGTAATTCATCAAACATATATTCAAACCTAGAAAATTCATGATAATAATCAAAATTATTTTTATTCATTTCTATCCACTCAATATCTGGGTTATTTAACATAAATGGAAAATCCGAAGTTTTTATTAAAATATATGGTAACTCTCTATCTTTAAAATACAATGCAAATGTATCAATATCATTTATAATTATCTCAAACTCTTTCTTTTCAGTTTTATCTTCTGACTCTTTATTATTAATTATTCTTTTTGACATCTCCTCATTTTTTCTAATAAATCTTTTTTTAATTTTTTCTTTTAGTTTCATTTTTACCTCTTTCTAAAGTTCGTTATACCAATCTATTCCTGAACCTTTACTTTTTTTAATCATTTCTTTTATTTCTCGTTTAGATAAATCTCCAAATGTTTTTGTAGCTCGTTTAAATCGCTGAAATTTCGACATATTTTCTTCTGACAACAACTTATATGTTTCTTGTATTAATTGTCTTATATTTGATTCTCGTAGCTGTTTTTCATATAGTTCTTGTCTTGCCTCATATTCTCCTTGTTTTTGTTCAAATTCTTTGTGTTTTTGATTCCAATATTCTCTTTTTTCTTTCGTTCTTACTATTAATGGTTGCATTATGCCAAAATTTCTAATGCTTTCTATCATTTCTTTTTTCTTATCTTCATCATATAATTTAAAAGGTTGATTAGGGTAATCTTCTAATTTTGAATCATCAATAAGTGTTGCCTTTATATTTTCTTGCGCATCTTCATTTTCTTCATCTTCAACAATAGAATAACCTGGCAAATTTATTGTTATATCTCCGTATAGTTCTTCATCTGTATAAGCTAATATTGCTAAATTCCCATTACTTCGATATTGTGTTACCTGTATAAATAAGTTATTTTCCTTAAATTTTAATGTTTTTCTTTCTTTTTCATCCATTTTAGTTTTTCCTCCAATCTTTCAATTTCTTTTTCTTGTTCAACTGTTAAATTTCTTAAAAAATCCAACTCAGTTTTATTTGTTATAAATTCTTCAATAAAGTCTTGTATGTCGTTATATTTCTTTATTTGTATTTCTTCTTCCTGCATTAAAATAATGATAAACTCCTCATCATCCCATATAATTAAACATTCAACTCTTTCTCCAAATGTTTCATCTATAAAATTAAATTGCACATATCTCATAACTATATTTCCTCTCCTTCTTCATCTTCTTCTAATAATTTACTTTGATTTTCTTCGTTTTTAGACACAAAAAAAGAAGGGTCTCGCCCTTTTAATAATTGACCTTTTAAACTTTTATAATAATAATTAGTAAAACTTTGAATTTCTTTGTCTGTTCCTTTATATTCGTTTTCTCTTATTTTAGATTCATCATATAAACTAATTATTTGTTCTCTATTCATTTTGTATAATAAATAGCCAACATTTTCTTTTATTGCTAATGCTAATGAATATGATATTACTTTTACCTTTTCTACATTTTCTGCTTTCATACAATTTATTATTTCTTCTGGATATATCATTTCATATTTTTCTAATACATCTAATATTTGCACCTCTAAATTTTCAAATTCTTTTGGAATTTTTTCCTCTTTATTTATAATATAATTATAAAAACTATCTAACATATTAATATTTATATTATTATCTTTGCGTTTTTTGCGTATAGGGTATTGATTTTTTTGCGTATAGGGGTATGTGCAATTTTGCATATAGGGGGGTATCTTTAATATAAATTCTTCTTTCAATAATTTCTTTTCTTTCATTTCTTATTATTTGAACATCTATACTATTAAGTTCTGCTAAATGTGAAATCCACCTTGATATTGTGCTTTGACTAACATCATATAAATCCGCAAAATATTTATTTTTTGCATAACAATAACCCTCTTTATTACTTAATGCGGTTATTTCTCCATACATTAATCTTTCTCCAAATTTTAATTCTTTATTGTATCTTATATATGCTGGTATTATTGCATAATAACTACTCTGTACATTATTCTCCATAATAGTTTACTCCTCATCTTTATTTTCATTTTTGTTAATTAATATACAAGCATATAAAAAAATTGATAGAGTTCCCCCTACCATCATTCCAAAAATAAATTGTAACACTATATTTCACCCCTTTTTTACTCATTTTCGATATAGGTCAAAATTTGAACTTGTATCAAAATTTCAATTTTTTGTGTATTTTTTCTTAATTTTTACTAAAAAAATAAACACTACCATTTTTTCGGTAATGTTTATTATTAGTAACATTTTCCTTAGTTTTAGCCTCTATTTTTTTGGTTGCACTCTCCTACCTTATTTAGATTAGTAAGGTAATTAGTGCAACATTTTGCACTTTTTTAACTTATAAATGCTGATTTTTCAATAAGTTCAACCATTATATACTTATTTTTTTATGTAGGTTGCACCCAAAATCTTATTTATCTGCTGCCAAGTCTTCTTGTAAATTTGCAATTGGGTCACCCTTACAAGCTAAACATGTTGCATCAAATGGAACTCCAGCTGCAGATTGAGGGTATACATCTACCCCATGGTCTGTATAATATGGTGCTAACCCTGCTTTTTCTATTTCTTCTATGCTTGCATTTTTTGTTAGCTGGTGTACTATTGTTCCTACCATTTCAAGGTGAGCAAGTTCTTCTGTTCCTATATCATTTAATATTGCTTTTGCATTTTGATCAGGCATTCCAAATCTTTGAGACAAATATCTTAAAGAAGCGGCAAGCTCACCATCTGGACCTCCATATTGAGATATTATAACTTTTGCAAGTCTAGGATCAGCACATTTAATATTTATAGGATACTGTAAAGTTTTATTATAAGTCCACATTAATAATTTCCTCCTTCCCAAGGCCATGGCTCTTCAATCCATCTCCATTTATTACATGGAAAATTAATTGTAAGAGGTCCAAACACCTTTTGATATTTATCTTTTAATTCTTTAGCTTCTTTACAATATTTTCTATGAAGACAAAGAGCTTTTTCATCATCAGTATGAGTATCTAAATATAATGCAAGATCATTTATAGCAAAATCATAGGCCATGATTTGATTTAACATTTCTTGTTGCATACAACAATCTACTGTATTTTGTGTTTCTTGGCAAGAGTTACTATAGTTTAATGTTTCAGGCATATTAACATTCATATTATTTTCCATGTTACTGCTCATATTGTTATTAAAACCACATCCACAATTTCTATTTTCATCTACTGACATATGTTACACCCCTTCCCTATTTTATTCATAGATTCAATATATCTAATTTGTTCCATTGATTGCCCAGGGTAATATGGACTAACAAGTTCTGGAAATATTGTTCCCATTTTTAAGCCAACACATGGTTTAAATGTTTTATCCATGTATTGAATTGGTACATAACTTTGCCCTAGCATTGGATTTTCTGGGAAAACGCTATTTTCTTCATCAAATCCACATTCACAACTATTTTGAGCCATATTGTATGAAACAACATTGTTGCAGCTAGTTTCTAATATATCTTGTACATTACAAGCATTATCATTTTCGTAATTGTTATTCATACATTGGCATTTTTGATATCTTCCAAACATTTTTATTCCTCCTTTTTTCATATACTACATAATATGACAAAAGTATAAAAAGTGTTTCAAAATATAAAAAATGCCTAAAAGATTTTAGTCTTTTTAGGCATTACTATTAAATTTAAATTATATTCTAACCATTCCACCAAAAACTTTGTTTTCTGATGCATTTGGTAATATTTTAGAACCACCAGATATTACAAGAACATCTCCTGCTTCTACTAATTCATCTGCTTTAATCTTTTCAATTCCTTTGCAAATTGTATCTTCTATAGTTTTTTCTCCCATTACTAATACTGGTACAACATTGAAAGATACTGATAATTGATTAAATGTTTTTTCATCATCTGTTATAGCAAATATTGGGCATCCAGCTCCAAATCCTGCTAATTTTCTTACTGAATCACCTTTATGTGTGTATGCAACAATTCCTGCTGCTTTCATATTTTGTGCTGTTACACATGTTGTATATGCAACGTGTGATTCAATATCATTAAAGTCAGCTGATGTAGCATTTTTATTGAATCTTTTCCAGTAGTTTGTATCTGCTTCAATTGCTTTTGATATTTTAGACATTGCTTGAACACATTCAACTGGATATTTACCCATTGCACATTCTCCAGATAACATTATTGCACCTGTTGTATCATATACGGCATTTGCAACGTCACTAACTTCTGCTCTTGTTGGTCTTGGATTTGATGTCATTGATTCTAACATTTGTGTTGCTGTTATAACTGGTTTTCCAACTTGATTACATCTTTTTATAAATCTTTTTTGAACTATTGGAACTTGTTCCATTGGTATTTCAACTCCCATGTCTCCACGAGCAACCATTATACCATCAGATAATTCTAATATTTCTTCGAAGTTATCAATTCCTTCTTGGTTTTCTATTTTAGATATGATTTTTACTCTTTCTCCACCATTTGAATCTAATAAGTTTCTTAATGCAATAACATCTGATGCTTTTCTTACAAATGATGCTGCTATATAATCAAATCCTCTTTTAATTCCTTCTGTAATATCATCTATATCTTTTTGTGTTAAAGCTGGTAAATCTACTTTAACTCCTGGTACATTCATTGTTTTTCTGCTTCCTAATCTTCCTGTATTTAATGCTTTACATACTATATCTTTACCTTTAATTTCTGTTATTTCAAATTCTAATGCTCCATCATCAACTAATAATGTTCCACCAACTTTTACGTCTTTGTATAATTCTTTATAGCTTATTGATGTTTTTGTATTATTTCCGATTATATCATCATTTACAAATGTAAATTCTTGTCCTTCTTCTATTGTAACTTTTTCATTTCCAGTTTCTAATACTCCTGTTCTTATTTCAGGTCCTTTTGTGTCTAATAATAGTGCAACAGGTCTGTTTAATGCTGATCTAACTTTTTTTATTGTTTCTATTTTTTCTCCATTTTCTTCATATCCACCATGTGAGAAGTTAATTCTTGTAACGTTTAATCCAGCGTTCATTAATTTTGTTAACATTTCTTCACTTTGGCTTGCAGGTCCTATTGTTCCTACTATTTTTGTTTTTCTTAATACTTTTTTCATTTTTATTTCCTCCCTTTTTACAACTAAAACCTATTATACCACACTTATTCTAAAATATTCAACACTTTTTTTAATTTATTTGCAATCTTTTATGTTCTTTATTACAATTTATAATTAAGCTAAAGAATTATAAGATTTTTTTATTTTAATTTTATTTGCAATCGTCCAAATCCCAAGTACTATTAATATTCCTGTAATTACTCCACATGTATCAATTCCTACATCTATTGGTGATGCTTGCCTTCCAGGTATAAAATATTGATGAGTTTCGTCAGATATTGCATATAAAAGTCCTACACATATACTTACAAAAATTCTTGTTTTTTGTTTAACATTATAAGTACACATAAATGCCATAATTAAAATTCCAACAACCATATATATTGAAAAATGAGCACCTTTTCTTATTATTTTTTGTGATTGCTCTACTAAATTATTTTTTTGTTCTTCTTCCAAATTTTTGGTTGATGGTAATATATCTATTATTATTTTTGCTACTTTTTGGCTTACAGAACTAGATTGTGGACCATTCTGGGCTGAAAAGTTGAATATACATGTAAATGTAGCTGCTAGTAATATTAATAATATTATTCTATAAATTATTATTTTCAATTGTTCCTCCATTTAAATAATTATTTAATTTTCTTCCATTTCTTTTTTTGCTTTTTTATATCCACTCTTAAATACAATATGGTATGTACTATAAAATACCAAACCAACTAACGCCCCTGCTGAATCTATTAAAACATCTAGTGACTGTCCTGTTCTTCCAGCTACAAATGTTTGATGAAATTCATCACTTATTGCAAATATAACACATATAATGAATGATAACAATAAAGCTATAAAATAATGTTTATGGTCTAATATAACATCCCATAAAAGCATTGAGAAAAAAGCCAATATAAAATATACAGATGCATGTATTACTTTCCTTGCAGGAGCATTTATTAGTTCTGATGCATGTGCTAGTTTTTCATCACTTGGATGAGAATTTGTAATTCCATAATCATTTGTAATGTCTAATGCATCCTCAATAAATAGACTTATTATATCCGTGCTTTTTCCATTAGAATTTTTTGAATTCATTCCAGAAAGTTTAAATATACATACCATCCATCCTATTGCAATTATAAGTAACAAAATAATTTTTAATGCTTTATTCATATTTTTCACCTCTAATATTAATTTATATTATGGTTTTTTATTTTATTTCTTCTTTTACACATTTTAGTGCTTCTGCAATTACTTTATCCATATCATAATATTTGTATTGTCCTAGTCTTCCTCCAAAAATAACATTTTTATCCTGTTTTGCTAAAGCTGCATATTTTTCATATAATTCATTATTTCTTTCATTATTTATTGGATAATATGGTTCTTTTTCTTTATTCCAACTATCTGGGTATTCTTTTGTTATTATTGTTTTTGGAGATGTTGCATCAAATTCAAAATGTTTGTGCTCTATTATACGTGTATATGGAACTTCATATTCTGTATAATTTACAACAGCATTTCCTTGATAATTTTGTTCATCTAATGTTTCTGTTTCGAATCTTAAACTTCTATATTCTAATTCCCCAAATTTATAATTATAAAATTTATCTATTGGGCCTGTAAATACTATTTTTTCTGCAATATTTTCTAATTCTTCATTATTTTCGAAAAAGTCATAGTTTAATTTTATATCTATTCCTTCTAACATTTTTTCTATTATTTGGGTATAGCCTCCTATTGGAATTCCTTGATATTTATCATTAAAATAATTATTATCATATATTAATCTTACAGGTAAACGTTTAATTATAAAACTTGGAAGTTCTGTGCACTTTCTTCCCCATTGTTTTTCTGTATAACCTTTTACCAATTTTTCATATATTGTTTGTCCAACTAAACTTATTGCTTGTTCTTCTAAATTTTTTGGTTCAGTAATACCAGCTTGTCTTTTTTCTTCTTCTATTTTTGCTTGTGCTTCTTTTGGTGTTACTACTCCCCATAATTTGTTAAATGTGTTCATGTTAAATGGCATATTGTACAATTCGTCTTTATATCTTGCAACTGGAGAGTTTGTGTATCTGTTAAATTCTGCAAATTGTTGTATGTAATCCCATACTTCTTTGTTGCTTGTATGGAATATGTGTGCTCCATATTTATGTACATTTATTCCTTCTACATTCTCAGTATAGATATTTCCACCTATATGTGGTCTTTTGTCTATTACAAGACATTTTTTTCCTTTTTTATTTGCTTCATATGCAAATATTGCACCAAATAGACCTGAGCCTACAATTAAATAATCATATTTCATGATTTTACCTCCTTAATTAATCTTTTATAAATAATACTCTTTTTCGTATTAATCTAATTTTACTCAATAACCAAGTAACTATTACATTCTACTATTAAACTTGTTGCCCATGCTGTTGAATATTTAGTTGAAAAATTATGAACAATTCCATTACAATGTAATGCAATAACAGCAATAATTGATAAAATATTTAAAATATCAAAATATACAATTCTATCTTTTTTTACTGGTGCACATAAATTTGCATTATCAATATTATTGTCTTTTCCCATTTCATATCACCCTTTTATCTTACTTTTTAACTTCTCTAATATTTCAAATATAAATTTATCTTTCAATATCAATAAGCAAACCACATAAATTACTCCACCTGAAATTACTTGTGTAATTGTAGAAATTAAATTATTATTAATAAATTTTTTCAAAGTAATACAAACAATAAACATTATTATACTTGATACTAAATATTTTCTTGATAGCTTAAATATCTCTTTAAAATCAAAATCTTTTCTTACAAAATATATTTGTACTAAGGTAACTGTTAATTCAGCAATTACAGTTCCAATTGAAGCACCTATTGCTCCCCAATTCCATATTAGGCAAATATTCATGATAAAATTTACTATAGCTCCACAAACCACTGAAATTGTATATTCTTTTTGTCTCTTAGTTGGTAATAAATATTGTGTTCCTGTTACATTGCTTAATCCTATTAATACTATAATTGGGCTTATTATACTCATTAATACTGAAACTTTATCATACCCTTGTCCAAAAAATACAGGAACAAATGACTTAGAAACTGCAATTATTCCAAATATCATAGGAAACCCAAGTAAAAATACCATATTAAATGATTTTTTTAAATAATTAGTTATCTTTTCTTTTTCCCCACTTGCAAAATTATTTGCTATTCTTGGCAGCATAACTGTTCCCATAGAAGTAATAATTGCTAAAAGAATTTTTATTATTTTTTGTCCTTGATCATAAAATCCAACTTCAGATTTTTCAGGTACAATTGCTCCTACCATAGTTCTATCTAATAATGTATATACTTGAATAGCAATTTGTGGAATAAATAAAGTTATAGTAGGCTTTAAATGTCTAAATAAGTGAAATTCATTAATGCTAACTTTTGTTAGATATTTAGGCAAATAAAACCATAAAGTAATATTTCCAATCAATATTGATAATACATATATCAAAAAATAAGTATATAAATCGTTTGATGATTTAACAAATGCAAATATGCAAAAAACGCTTATTAGTTTTACAATCATATTTCTTTTAACTGTTTTTTTAAATTCTTCTAGCCCTTGAAAAAACCAACTTATATCTATACAGTTTCCAATAATTTCTAACATCAATACTTTATAATATATTTGGTAATTTTCACCTTTTACAAAAGTAAAATAATATATTAACAAAGATATCCCCATTGTCATTATTCTAAGTAATAAGATTTCCCAAAATATCACACTATATTTCTTTTTGTTATCCTGAACATATGCTATCTCCCTTTGACCATATAAAGCAATTCCTAGTGATCCAAATAATATAAAATATGCTGATATAGATAATGTAAAACTATATATTCCAATATTTTCTGCTCCTAATACTCTTGAGATATAAGGAGCAGTTATTAAGGGCAATATTAACACCAGTACTTGATACATTAAATTATATATATAATTTTTAGTTACTGATTTTGTTGCCATAATTAGTCCCTTCTTTTTTTATTAAAATTTCTTCATGTTTCTTTTCATTTATTTTTTTATAATTTAAAATTTCTGGAATAAACATAAATAAAATTGGGCAATATAATATATTTACAATTCTTGGATTTAACAAACCAAACAATAAATATATACTACATAGCATAATTTCTTTATATTTTCCTTTTTTATATAATACTATTAATAATATATTAATTAATAAAATGAAACAAACTGTAAATACTGATCCCTCTCTAAACATCATTTGTATATACTCATTATCAATGTAATTACTTTTATAATTTCCATACTTTATTTTTTCTTTTAATCCCAACCCTAAAAGTTCTACATTGTCACCAAATGATTGTACTCCATAAGTAGCAATATTATCATATGTTTGTTTTAGTCTATTTGATAAAGCTGAATTAACATTATTCCATATTCCACCATTTGGATAACACATGACTATTATAAAGCTTAAAATAGGATATAAAATAAATGTTTTTGTAAATATGCTTGAGTATAACTTTTGTAATTTTTTTACTATATTTCCTTTATTTGTGTTTTGAATAAATTTCCAAATAAACATTATTAAAACAATAAATTCAAGCATTATAAACTCGGTTCTTGAATCTGTTATAAAATAAGTAAATACATTCATAATTTGTATTATAAATAATTCTCTGTATTTTATATTACTTCCATTGATATATAAATATAATATTGAAGAGAATGCAATCATCTGTGCTAAATTTGTTGTATATAAAAATCCAAATGAATATCTAGAAATATTTCCTCTTGGAACAATATAATTTTGTGTTATACCTAATATAGATAATAACACCAAAATGCTTGTTAAAATAATTTGTAAATTCATTGTTACTTTTATAATCTTTTTATAGTCCGTTTTATATGACGACAATAAAACTAAAATTAAAAATATCATTCTTTTATTTTTTGTTATTATAAAATTTAATATTAAACTTATAACTAATATAAATAATATAACATATGTGATTTTAACAAGTAATGTTTTTTGCTTCCACTTTTTTTCTTTAATGTCTTCTTTATAATATGGTAATACAAAAATCAATCTTATAAAGAATAGTAAATACATTGCATATCTTATAATTTTAGATATTAATTCTATAACTGGATAATCAATTTCTAATGATGTAGCATCAAGAAAAATTGTAAAATAATATATGCAAAATATTAACAAAAAATTATTAAAAATTATATCTTTTAATTTCTTTATCATATTTAATTATTCTCCCTTAAATATTTTAATAATCTATCATAGCCATGCTTTAAATCATATTTAAAGCTCCATCCTATAGATTTAAGTTTATTGTTATTTAATATCATATTATTATTAGGTGCATAGCCAGAATTTTCTTTTGGTATTTCTATTCTAACTTTGCCATTTCCATATATTTCTGCGAGCCATTTTGCGCTATCAAGAATAGTCATATTTGTTTTATCTGAAACAATATTATATGCCTCACCATTTTTTCCATTTAATAAAATACACAATATGCCTATAACAGTATCTGTTGTATATGAAAAATTAATAATTGTTGTTCCAGCAGATTTTAATACTATATCTTGCTGTGATAAAACAGCATCAGCAAAGACTTTATATACTCTACTTTCTGTTTTGCTTATTCCTGCCCCAAATGTTTGAGCAATTCTGGCAATTTTAACTGGAATACCATACTCATAAAAATAACTATAACTATATAATTCGCATGTCCTTTTTCCTTGAGAATATGAACTTCTGGAATTTAACGGATCTATAAACCCCTGCATTTGTTCATCTACATTATTAGAATTTAATGTTCCATACATTTCCATTGATGACATATACACCATAGATTTAACTTTGCTTAATTTTGCTTGTTCTAAAATGTTTTTAGTTCCAAGTATTGAAATATTCATTGTTTCAACTGGTTTTTCAATAAAGAATTTTGATTTTGTTGGTGATGCACCATGTATTATATAATCAATTTCTAAATTTTGTGGTATATAATTTATAATATCAGATACAATATAGGATATTTCCTTATTATTTTCTCCGAATATTTTTTTTGCTTCTTCTTCATTTCTAACTAATAAAATCAATTTAATATTTAAATTATTAATTTTATTTTTTAATAAAATTGATTTTACTAAAATTGAATTAATTAAACCGGGTTGCACCAGTTATAAAAATTTTTTTGCCTTTTAATATATTCCAATTAATAATTGATGTATTGGCAATTTCCTCCAAATCCTCTTGTAAAATATTATTCATTTATAACCCCCATACTTCTTTATTTTTTCTTTGTTTAATTAATGCCTCTGCGATATAATAGTCTTCAGGTGTTGTAATTTTTATATTATCATTATTGCATAAAACAATATGAGGATTTTTATATTTCCCATATTTTTTCATTACACTACATGAATCAATACACTCTATATCTCCATTTTTTAATGAATTTCTTTCTGCTTCAACAATATCATCTAAATAAAATGACTGTGGTGCTCTTGCAACATATGTTTCATCTCTATTTGTTATTTCTTCTACATTTTCATGTGATTTGGAAATAATTGTTGTTTCCCTTTGTTTTAAACATGTTATTGATGTACCATATTTTTCAACACATTCTATATTATCAATAATTAACTTACTATCAATTATTGGTCTAACCCCATCATGTATTAAGACAATATCTTTATTAGATTCACTTATCTTTTTTGCTTCTTCTAATGCTTTTATAATTGACTCTTGTCCCGTTCTTCCTCCAGCAATAATACTTTTTACCTTAAATATATTATGGTCCTTTACAAGCTTTTTTAAATATTCAATATGTGTGTTAACACAAGCTATCACTATAGCCTCTATTTGTTTAGTATTATTAAATATATTTAGTGTATGTATTATTATTGGAATTTCATCTATTTTTAAAAATTGCTTTGGCATACCATTTGTTTTCATTCTTTTTCCTACACCACCAGCAAATATAACAGCTATATTCATATTATATTTTCACCATCCAATTTAATGTAGTCTCTCCCTACATATCAATTTTTTAATTTTATTTGTGAAGATTGTTTAATTTATTTATTCTGTATCTACTTAAAATCTTATAAACAATATAATTGTATTTTGTTGTTCTAAGTATCTTCACAATTTTACTTTGTTTTGCAATATCATTATATAAAATCTCATTTTTTGAAAAAATATATTTTTCAAAAGCTAAAATGTCTTTTAAATTTTCTTTACTAGGTTCTAAAACAATATAAAATCCAGATATTGTATTTGCTATATGTTCAACCATGTACTTCCACATATATTCTTGTGTATATTTATTATTAAATTCAGTATTATTGTAAAATTCTATTATGTCTTTAGAAACCTTCACATGGTCCTTGTAATGTTTTATATGTCCTTCAACACTAACACTTTGTTCAGCCCTTCCAAGTCTATACACATATATTGGTTTATGAAAAATATAAATACTATTAACATAAGGCATTGGATACATTGCATATTGTGTATCAGTATAAAAACATTTTTCTAGTAATTTTATATTATTTTTTCTTAATATTTCAGTTCTATAGCAAATCGTATACATATTGAAATGATTTTTATTTTGTTTTATAGCCTCTTCAATACTAAGCTTTCCATATATGTTTTCATCTATAAAATCATTTAGCTTATATATTTCTTTATTTTCGTAAAATTCCTTGTATGGTGTATATATAGCATCTACATCTATTTTCCTTAATAAATTTAAAAATTCAGTAAAGTTTTCAGAATCATACCAATCATCACCGTCTAACTGTTTGAAATATTTTCCAGAAGCAATTTCAATACTTTTATTAATTGTTGAACCATAGCCTCCGTTTTCTTTATGGACTAATTTAACAATATTGGGATATTTTTCTTCATACTCCTTTACAATATTTATAGTCCTATCTGTTCCTCCATCATCTTCAACCAATATTTCTAAATCATCTATTTTTCCTACCAATAGTGACTCAAGAGTTTTCTTTATATAATTTTGCACATTATAAGCTGCAATTGATACAGTTAATATTTTTTCCATATTATTCTCCTATTCTATATACTTTTATTTCATGTGTTATTCTTTTTTCAACAGGTGGTAATTCCATATAATTTCCATATAAATTTGTTAAATATTTTTCATAGCATGATATTGTATTTACTTTCATTCCCTCAAAATCCACTTTACAATCATGAATATCTTTTTTTAGCATTTTTTCTTGTGGGCCGTACCCCCATGAAACGCCTCCAACATATTCTGAATTATTATAATCATAAGTTTTACTTATTTCATTTAATTTTTTTGAAATTTTCTCCATATGCTTTCTACTAATAAATTTTCTAATGACTTTTTTTATTATTTTTTTTAATTTAGTCTTACTAAAATTTTCAATACAGCTATCTTCAGCATATAACATAAGTAAAAGCCTTCTATATTTTCTTGTTTTTTTATATAATTTTTTACATTCTCTATCACTTTCAGGTATTCCATCCATAGGAAATATATCAATCCACAAATACTGTTCAAGTTTATCTTTTACACAAGAATCATCTATTTTTATATTTGTATTAATAACTTTTCCAAATGGATAATGCATATTGCCATTATCATATGATATAAAACTTAAATTTTCCGCAATTTTCTTTTCATTAAGTATTTTCTCTAATTTTTCAAATTCATTTCTTGGCATCATAACATCTATATCATCATCCCATGGAATAAACCCTTTATGTCTAATCGCGCCTAGTAAAGTTCCTCCACATATATAATAAGTTAAATTATTTTCATAACAAAAAGAAATAAACTTTTTCAATATTTCAGTTTCTTCTTTATGTATTTCTTCTAAAGTTAAATATTCCATAATAAATTTCCTACCTTTTTAGTTTATTAATTCATTTTTAAATATAGATTTTGCAAATTTTTAGCAGCTTTTATTATATTATACTCAGAACTGTTTATTTTTTTATTGTCTATCTGCCTATTATATTTTATATTATCAAATTTTAATATATCTTCTGACCAACTGTTTTTTTCAAGTTTTTCAAAATGAACTTTATTAAATATATTTGTTTCTTGTGGTACACAATCGGCTGCAATGCATTGAAGCCCAGAAGTTTGTGCTTCAATTAGTACAATTCCTAACCCCTCAAATTTTGATGGTAATACAAACAAATCCATTGCTTGAAAATAGTCTTGAACATTATTTACCACACCAATAAATTTTACTTTTTCGCTTATATTTAATTGTTCAACCTTAGTTCTTAATTTTTTTTCAAATTCGCCTTCTCCTATTAGCATTAAAACAACATTTGGATTTTTCTTTGTTACTTCATAAAAACAATCAATTAAAAAGTCATGATTTTTTTGTTCACACATTCTTCCAACATGTCCAATTACCAACTCATTTTTTATATTATTTTTTTCTCGAATTTCTTCTCTTATAACTGGATTATATATAAATTTTTCCATTTCAATAGCATTTGGAATAATATCAAATTGTCTCTTATTGTCAAACATCCAATTTCCTGCTTTTTTAGAACATGCCCATAAATTAGTTGCTTTTTTTATTATTATATTTTTGTTTATATTATTTAAAAATTTTTTTAATATCTTTTTTGGTACATCCGTGTTATGAGAATGAGCAATGATCGTTTTTGCTCCTGCTTTCTTTGCTGCAATAATAGGAACAATATTGGCTGCTGAAAGCATATTAACATGAACTATTTTATAATTATTCTCTTTTATTATTTTCTTTAATTGAAAATAATATTTAATGGGATTTTTCTTCACATTGGTAACTTTATATATTTTTGCTCCTAAATTTATCATTTCATCTTCAAAGCATAATTTATTAAACATTGATATAAAATCAAATTGAATTATTGAACGATTTATGTTCCTATAATAATTCATTATGAAGGTTTCTACCCCACCAATTTTGTCATGTACGCCTATTTGCAATACTCTAATTTTTTCTCTTTCCATATTAAAAACTCTTTCCATATTTTTTCTTTGTAAATTTAGCCATTAAAAAGGCAAAACCTTTCTTAACCCAATTTACTTTTTCTATATCAATAACTCTTACTTCTTTGTAGCTCAAATTATTTGTATTAATCCAAACATCTAATAAAAGTTCGCTAATTCTACCCGGATATCTAGCATGAAAATTATCATATTTTTCTGGTGGAACTATTTTTTCTAATTCAAATAAAATATCAAATAGCCAAGTGCAATATGCATCTAAAAGCTCTTTTTTCATTATAAACATATTAAACATATGTGCTGATGTTCTCTTGTGTAACTTATCAAATTCACCTAAATATTTTGGATATTTTTTTTCTATAATTTTTCTTGTTTCATCAAGTGGTTCAACATGCATTGTATTTTTATAATGAGAATATAGATTTTCTATGTAATATTTTCTCTTTTTTGGTAATATTATGTCTGTATTATCTAATATTTGGTCTACATCATTACCTGTTATTACATTGTTTATTCTTCCTTCTATATCTTTTGGAAGTTTTTTACTAACAGAAAAATGCCTTCTATAATGGCTTAAACCTATATAGTCGGCACTTAAATTCTTCCATGCCCAATATAGCCCTGTAAGTTCGCAAAAAAAAGGATTTTTTGAAGATATATTATTTCCTTCATTATCTGGTTGATACCCTAAATCCTCTTTTCCTTCTTTACCAACTTGTACAGGAACATACATTTTGTCATTTGGCATTTTATATTTTTTATGTGTTGCAATTATTATTTTTGTATTTTTCACTTTATATTGCCCCTTCTTTTTTGAATATTTTTGTAAATGTTTTTAAAATTAATTTTATATCTAATTTAGTACATCTTGTATTTAGATATTCTATATCCATATTTAATCTTTCTTGAAAAGTAACATCACTTCTTCCACTAACTTGCCATATTCCAGTAAGACCAGGTTTACATTTTATAATTTTTTTATAATATTCACCCATATCCTTTTTTTCCTTAAATAAATATGGTCTTGGTCCAACTATGCTCATTTCTCCTTTTAGTACATTAATAAATTGTGGAAATTCATCTAGACTTGTTTTTCTTAATATTTTTCCAATTTTTGTTATTCTTGGATCTTCTTTTAATTTCTTATATTCTTTATATTCTTTTGCAGCCTCAGGGTTTTCCTTTAAATATTTTTTTAGTTTTTTATCTGCACCTACTACCATTGTTCTATATTTGTATATTCTAAACATTTTTCCATCTTGTCCAATTCTTTTTTGTATGTAAAATATTGGACCATTGTCCCCTTTGGTAATTAAGTTTGCTATGTATACAACTACCGTTAATGGTATTAAGAACATACACCCAATAATTGCCCCAATAATATCTACAGTTCTTTTTATGGTTTTATATAATATTTTTTCTTCATTTTCTATTTCTCTTACTGGGGCTAAATTTGTAATTACACTTGTTGCATAGTTTAGATTTTGTTCTCTTGTTTCCATTTATAAACTTCCCCCTTCAAAAAATGTTATCTAAGGCAATTATATATATATATGTATCAAAAGTCAACATTAAAAACTTATTTTCTACAAAAAATAACTTCCAAAATATCAAAATTTAGGAAGTTATCTTATATTTTATTTATATCCTGTTTTCTTAATAATAGAATCGCTTGTCGCTTTTATAGAATCTGGTAATGTATAATCTGGATCATTAAATAATTCTTGATGTAACTTTATAACATTGCTTTCAAGTGTAACAGGAACACCATACCATCTATCTAAAGTAATTCCTTTTGTTTCATATGGCCATCCAACACTATTTGAAATTTTATAACTAATCATGTCTGGTATCATTGACATTATTGTTCCAGCAGAAATATTTGTATAAACTTTTGGTAAAATATTATCTGCAAAATTATTTATTTCACCAATATTCTTAGTCTTTAATTTATTTACCATTGCTTCAATAACTGTTCTCATACGTTCTGTTCTTTTATAGTCTCCACCTGATGTATACCTTATTCTAGAATATGCTACTGCTTGAACACCATCTAAAGTTTGTTTTCCAGCAGATGTTACATGGTTTGCAGTTTTATGTGTTATTTTTGCTGTTGCATCTATGTAGTCATTTATATATTTAATTTCAGAATTTTCTACATTTATTGTAACTCCTCCTAATTCGTCTACAGCATCAGATACAGAGTCAAAGTTTACAGTTACAAATTCTGATATATTTAAGTCTAAGTTTGTATTTAATGTATTTATTGCAAGAGGTGCCTCACCATAAGAATATGCATGTGTTATTTTATCTAATCCATGCCCTTCTATTTTTACATATGTATCTCTATAAACTGAAATTAGTCTAACTTCTTTTGTTTCATTATTTATACTGGCTATTATTATACAATCACTTCTGTTTCCTTTTCCATAGTCATCTTCTCTACTATCTACCCCAAATATTGCAATATTTCTATATTTTGAAAGCTTACTACTTGCCTCATCTGTTATTCCTAATTGTGACTCGTCAAGTTGTACTGTATTCATTTTTCCTAATTTGTCATTAATATAAATATATACTGCACCTACTATTGCTGCAAATAATATTACTAATACTAACACTATTATTCCAAATATTTTTAATCCCTTTTTTTTCTTTTTAGTTTTCTTTCCATTGCTTTCATCTTTATTATTTTTTTGGAAAGCTTTTGGTATTTCTTCATTTTCTTCTGCATTATAATCCTTTGAATGTTTTCCGCTCATTTTTTACCTCCATTTTTTCTATTGTTAAACACTGTCATAATAGCACTATTTTTTTTATATGGCAAGGTTTTTGATAAAAAAAATACCATTTATATTTTATAAATAGTATTTTTTTGTATATATTAATTATCTACGAACTTTTTCTTACAGTCATATAGGTATTAGCACAATCTACAAAAAACATTAATGCAAATATAAAAGCCAAAAATAAAATTACGTACATAGCTATAATACCTATTTTAATTGAAGCTCCTGTAAAATAGCAAAACCATTTAATTAATCTATAATGTATTGAATCCATTCCTTTTTTATAGCTATTGTTTTTTGCTTGAATTAAATCAACAACAGGAAACATATATATTTCTGATAGTAAATACAATTCATCTGTTGATGGATATATTAACCCAAGTTCCCATTTTTTTATTATTTTTTCTTCAATATATGTTCCTTTTTGATTTAATTTTTCTGTTATATCTAAATAAGTATAATTTTTACTTTCTCTTAATTCTAGCAATACTTCTTCCAATGTTCTTGCTTCAATAACTTGTTTTTTTTCTTCCATATTTTCACCCTTATTTTAATTTAAATATTTTTTTAAAAACCTACCTGTATAACTTCTTTCATTTTTGCAAATTTGTTCTGGAGTTCCAACTGCAACTACTTCTCCTCCATTATCTCCACCTTCTGGTCCTAAGTCTATGATATAGTCTGCAGTTTTTATTAAATCTAAATTATGTTCTATTACTATTATTGTATTTCCAGTATCAACTAATCTTTGAAGTATATCTACCAATTTATGGACATCAGCAATATGTAAACCTGTTGTTGGTTCATCTAAAATATATAATGTCTTACCTGTTGCTTTTTTAGAAAGTTCTGTTGCAAGTTTTACACGTTGTGCTTCTCCACCTGATAATGTTGTAGATGGCTGTCCAAGTTTTATATAGCCTAGTCCAACATCTAATAATGTTTGTATTTTATTTTTTATTTTTGGTATTTTGTCAAAAAACTCTATTGCTTCTTCTACTGTCATATCTAAAACATCTGCAATTGTTTTTCCTTTATATTTTACTTCTAATGTTTCTCTGTTATATCTTTTACCTTTACATACTTCACATGGTACATATATGTCTGGTAAAAAGTGCATTTCTATTTTGTGTACTCCATCTCCATTGCAACTTTCGCATCTTCCACCTGCAACATTAAAGCTAAATCTTCCTTTTTGATAGCCTCTAAGTTTTGCTTCTTCTGTTTGTGCAAATATGTCCCTTATTAAATCAAATACCCCTGTATATGTGGCAGGATTAGAACGTGGCGTTCTTCCTATTGGTGACTGATCTATATTTATAATTTTATCTATATTTTTTAATCCTTTTACACCTTTACATTTTCCAGGTTTTTCATTTGAACCATTTAGTTCTTTTGCTATTGTCTTATATAACACCTCATTAACTAATGTTGATTTTCCTGAGCCAGATACTCCTGTTACGCAGTTAAATACCCCAAGTGGAAATGTAACTGTTATATTTTTTAGGTTATTTTCTGTTGCCCCCTCTACTTCTATACATTTAGATTTTATATGTTTTCTTCTTTTTTTAGGTACTGGTATTTTCTTTCTTCCACTTAAATATTGTCCTGTTATTGAATTTTCTACCATTTTTACTTCTTCTGCAGTTCCTTGTGCCATAACATTTCCACCATGCGTTCCTGCTCCTGGTCCTATATCTATTATTTGATCTGCTGCATACATTGTATCTTCATCATGTTCAACAACTAATAATGTATTTCCTAAGTCTCTTAATTTTTTTAGTGTTGCTAGTAATTTGTCATTATCTCTTTGGTGCAAACCAATACTTGGTTCATCTAATATATATAATACTCCTGTAAGTCCTGAACCAATTTGAGTTGCAAGTCTTATTCTTTGTGCTTCACCTCCAGATAATGTCCCAGCACTTCTAGATAATGTTAAGTATTCAAGGCCTACATCCATTAAAAATTGTAACCTTTGATTTATTTCTTTTAAAATTAAATCTGATATCATTGCTTGTGTTTTGTTTAGTTCTAAAGTTTGTAAATATTCTTTTATTTTATTAATTGGCATGTTAGTTAGCTCGTTTATGTTTTTGTCTCCAATTTTTATTGATAATATTTCTGGTTTTAATCTAGCTCCATTACAGTCATGGCATGGAAGATCTGTCATATACATTTCATAAAAATCTCTCATACCTTGAGATTTAGTTTCATTGTGTCTTCTATCTAATGTTGGTATAACACCTTCAAATGGTGCAGTAAATTTTCTTGTACCTGCATATGAAGAGTACTCAAAATCTATTTGTTCGTCTCCTGTACCATAAAGAATTTTTTCCATAAACCATCTAGGCAAGTCTTTTATTTTTTTGTTTTTAATTTCTACACCATAATGTTTTGCAATACTTTCAAAATACATTTTTGCCATTGTATCGCCTTTTTTCATTGTACTTGCTCCAAATGCTTTTATTCCATCATATAATGTTTTATTTTTGTCTGGAACAATTAAATCTTCATCCATTTTCATTAAATAGCCAATTCCTGTACATGTAGGACAAGCTCCAAAAGGATTGTTAAATGAAAACATTCTTGGTGTAAGTTCTGGAAAACTAAAGCCACAATCTGGGCATGCATAATTTGTACTATATAATACTGGTTTTTTACCTACTATATCAATTAAAACTAAATTATTAGCATGTTTTAGTGCCGTTTCAACAGACTCAGTTAATCTACTTATAATATCAGGTTTTATAACAAGCCTATCTACAACTAATTCAACATCATGTTTTTTCTTTCTATCTAGTTCTATATCATCAGAAAGATCATAAATATCGCCATCAATTCTAACTCTTACAAATCCTTCTTTTTGATAGCCCTCAAGTTGTTTTACAAACTCGCCCTTACGCCCTCTTACAACAGGAGCCAAAATTTGTATTTTAGTTCCTTCATCTAATTCCATAATATTATCTACAATTTGATCAATTGATTGTTTTTCAATCTTTTTATGACAATTTGGACAATATGGTACACCGATTCTTGCATAAAGTAGACGAATATAATCATATATTTCAGTTACAGTTCCAACAGTTGAGCGAGGATTTTTAGAAGTTGTCTTTTGGTCAATAGAAATTGCGGGAGAAAGTCCTTCTATGCTTTCAACATCTGGTTTTTCCATTAATCCCAAAAACTGTCTTGCATATGAAGACAAGCTTTCAACATATCTTCTTTGTCCTTCTGCATATAAAGTATCAAAAGCTAAACTAGACTTTCCTGATCCAGAAAGCCCAGTAATAACAACAAGTTTATCTCTAGGAATTTCTAAGTTTATATTTTTTAAGTTATGCTCTTTAGCACCCTTAATTACAATTTTATCATTATTCATAATATTAAAGCCCCCTAAATATTGCCACGGTTCCGGGTTTATTTGGCAATTTATTGCCAAAGTACCAGGTTTATTTCAATATTTCGTTTTTATTATACAATATTCTTTTTAGAAAAACAAGAGTTTGTATTATAAATATTTTCCAATATAAAAACCCGTATTTAACAATACGGGTTTTTTACGTGTTTTACATAGAGCAGGCATTATATGCCCAAGACGTAATAAACAATTTGTTTCTGTTACAGTGTTTAGCAATATATTTGTTTACAGCAGCTCCAGCCCAATTGCAATCTCCAAGATTATGTTCAAAACCGTAATCCTCGATATCGGCTATAGAAATTTTCTTGATAAATGCTGGAGTTGAAGTATTGTTATAATATTTTGCAATACTTATGCCTCTTTCCTCGTCATTGTCATCAGAGTCATTTCCAAAAATGTCAATAACCACAATTGGTGTCTTCCTTATTGCAAACTCCTTTTGCTTGATTTCCTCAATTATCTCGGAAGTTTCGCCTGTCAACAGTTCTGCTAACTCTACATAGTTTTTCATAAAAATCTCCTTGTAATTACAATTTGAGATTTGTAACTAGGTATATATTATTACTCCCTATACCAAGGATAGAATAACAGTATTATATATTATTTACATAATTTTGTCAATGTGTGTAATTTATATATAAAGTCTATTCATTATTTGAGTTGGATCTTTAAACAAATTTATATTAGGTGGATTATATGTAAACAATATAAATGAAATTAGAAAATAAAATATTATGGCTAAACTTAATATTTTTGATAATGTAGTAGATTCTGATTTTCTTATCATAAGTTTATAAGAAACCCATTCTCCCAAAATAATACTTATTATAAATGTTAAAATATCAATAATAAAAAAGTTTTTTCCAATTATTCCTGTATATGTGTAATAAAATACAATAATAAATGCTATTGCAAGAAAAATTCCTAAAGATTTTGCTTCTATATAATTATTAGCCTCTTTTTTTACAACGAAATATTCTACTATTGCCAAAATAAGCATTGGATAAAACACTAATTTTAAATGTTCCCATACGCTTTCATTTGTAGCACTAAATAAACCTACAATTCTGTTTTCTCCACTCCATTCATATGTAAAATGTAATAACGTTCCAAATACAATTGCTAATATAATTACAACTATTTGAACTGTTTTTAATTTTTTATTCATAAAAAAGCCTCCTTATTAAATTATATTATAAGCAAGGCTTTTATATTATTTATTTTACAATTTTGGCTGGAACTCCAACCACAGTTACATTATCTGGAACATCTTTTAACACAACCGCATTTGCTCCTATTTTTACATTATTTCCTATTTTTATTGGTCCAAGCACTTTGCTTCCAGAACCTACCATTACATTATTTCCTATATCTGGGTGTCTTTTATATTTATCTTTCCCTGTTCCTCCTAAGGTAGAATTATGATATATAGTGCAATCATCTCCAATAGTTGCTGTTTCTCCTATTACTATTCCCATTCCATGGTCAATAAACAATCTTCTTCCAATTTTAGCTCCTGGATGGATTTCTATTCCTGTAAAAAATCTACCTATTTGTGAAACCAATCTTGCTAAAAATAATAATTTATGTCTATATAAAAAATGTGCCAATCTGTGAAATACCAATATGTGAAAACCTGGATATAAAATTATTACTTCAATTACATTTCTAGAAGCAGGATCTTTATTTAAAATATTTTTTGCATCTTCATATAATTCTTTAAAAAAAAGCATACACATCACCTTAATATATGATATGTATACTTTTTATTTTAGTGAAAGTTACCTTCCACCTCCACCGTCCACCGGCCTCCTCCGCCGGCCTCCGCCTCCAGAAAATCCTCCGCCACCGCCAGAAGCAGAAGAATATGAAGAACTTATTGCTGTGCTAATTGATCTAGAAAAGCTTGAAGAAAAGTCTGTATTCATCATTAATCCAATATATACACCACTACTTAAATTTTCCGTATTTTCTATTGATGGATATGCAATTTTTAGCTGTTTTAACACTTTGTCTGCAATTCCAAATGCAGTTGCATATACAAGATATTCTTCCCAAAGTACAATTTCTGGTAGTTCTTTTTTATCAATCATAGAAAAATTCTCCATATAATTTTTAAGTCCTTTCCACTTTGCTGATTCATCTACTCCATTTTGTGTATATAAATTTGTATTTTTTAATATTTTAGAATTTTCAATTAAATTTATTATTGTTACAATACATGTAAAACCAATAACAATTAATATATATGGTGACAAAAGTGCTGCCAATATACTTCCAAATATTATTTGGAAAAATAAAAAAAACGAATTTAAAATTATATTTAAAATATAACTATTATAATTATTTTTTTCATTAACATCTAAATATTTTTCCACAATCAATTTATTTTCAATGCATTTTTCCATTTTTCCTTTTAAGCTTATGGTTTTTGATGAATTTGTACTTATATATTTTTGTAATTCCTTTATACTTATATAAGTTTTATCTTTACATGCTTTTAGTAAAAAATCAAATACTACTTTCTCATCTTCATTAAGTTTTTCTAAATTATTAGTATTTAATATATTTATTATAATGTTATCTTTTTTATTTTCATCAGTTTTGAATTCTATACATTTTTTTAGGCTTAAATTTAATAATGTTGCTGTAAATACTGCTCCTATTTGTGCGCCTGAAAACTGTCCTGACAATTTTTTTAATAAAAATAATGCTTCACCTGCTGATACATTTGTTTTTGGTATGTCTCTATAATATTCATAGTTTTCTTCCGGCTCAAATTTTTTTAAATTCTTTAACATTTTTTTATATTTTATAATTTTCTTTATTGAAAATATTGAAGCTATTAAACATATTATACCAACAGCTATTAAAATAAATATTTTTATATTTTTTTTCATTTTCCTTCTTGCATTTGCTTCATTTGCCCACTGAGTTTCTTCATCTATAATGTCTTGCAAACTTTTGGAATAGTCTGTTTTTTCCACATAACTTACTATATCATTTGGCATTGCTATTCTAACTTCTACAAATCTTCCAGATCTAAATTTATTAATATTAAATTTTACTGTGTCTTTATTTGTTACATATATTTCACCATTCAAGTCTTCTGTATGTCCCCATATTCTTATGTCAGACTTATCTTCTACTTCTGTAGGCAATTTAATTGTACCTGTAATTTCATTTGAACTTATTTCAAAATCTTCTCCAACAAATTTCCAATATAATTCTGAACAATCACTGTATTTTGAAATTACATCTTCTACTGTATAGCTTATTTTGTATGTTCTTTGCCCACTTTCATTATCCATACCAACTCCCCATGCAATTTCAAAATTCCCATCAAATTTTTCTAATCCATAATAGCATCCTTTTGTTACATGATACATTTCCCTATATATTTGAGAAAAACTTTTTTCATAGCCATCTGTTACATCCATAACTTCTACATTTGATATATTTGAAAATTTTGTTTTATCTAGTTCAAAAGTTTTATATAATGTATTAGTATTTTCTATATCTATATTCCATGTTTCAATTACATCCATGCTTCCGTTGGTATTTATTGTTGCTTCAAAATCTAGTTTTTTCAAATATAAATCCCCTGACGCTTGAACATGTGTATTTAATAATATTATTCCTACAAAAAACAATATTAAAAATATAAGTTTTTTTATTTTACTCATAACTCCTCCTAATTATTTAATCCGTACTTGTTGTCTAATATTTTCAATTTCTTTATTTATCTCATCAATATTTCCGTATTCCATTTATTGTGCTATTATTTAATTTATACTTTTGTTTTAATTTTAAAATTCTTTTTACACTTCTATTTATTCTGCCAATATTAATTTTATTTTCTTTAACCATATTAACAATTTGTAAATAACATTTTTCTTCTTCTTTTTGATTATATCTAAATACAATGATGTCGTTTCCTGCTTCAAATGCTTTTTTAAAAGCAAACCTTGGTCAATAAATAAGCCTAATTGCCCTCATTTTTAAGTCATCAGTTACAATAACCTTATTATACCTATGTCCTGGAAAATGTTTTATTACAGAAATAATATTGTTTTGCTGCAATTGTTTCATATATTCTATTGCATATTTTGAAACATCGTCTTTATTTTCTCCAAATGCCCTATCTCCAACTACGGTATTTTATTGTTTTTATTTAATTCTTTTAACTCATTTATAAGTTTTACCATACTATCATAGGACTTAAAATTTTTTCTATAAAGTATTATTCCTCCAATTTTATATTTTTGTATCATATTTTTTATTCTATCTGTAATATAGTTTGTATCCATTCCTATAATAAGCATTTGTCCTATTTTTTCTTCCAAACTTAATTCTTCTATATTTATTTCCATAATACCTCTTTTACTTTTTTATTCATTATATACTTTTATGCAAATATACGCAATAAAATTTTAAATTTTTACATATAGCTTTTTAATAAAAAATATGATAATATTTAAACAATAAACTTTAAAGGAGGACATTAAAATGGCATTTGACGGAATTGTAACAAAAGCGATTTCACAGGAATTACAAAATCTTTCTGGTGCAAGAATTGATAAAGTATATCAACCAAATAAAAATGAAATAATTATAGGTTTATATACAAATGGATGCAATTATGCTCTAAATATATGCATAGACTCCCAAAATGGAAGAATACATTTAACAACACATGCAAAGCAAAACCCAAAAATCGCACCAAATTTTTGCATGCTTCTTAGAAAAAATATAATTGGACTAAGATTAAAAAATATTATTACATCAGGTTTAGAGAGGGTTATAACCATTGAACTTGAAGGATTTGATGATGTTGATGATATTATTTCAAAAAAAATAATAATAGAACTAATGGGCAAACATGGAAATATTATTTTACTAGACGAAAATAAAATTATAATTGATAGCTTAAGACATATAAGTAATCAAAATGAATCATATAGAAATATTTATCCACATGAAAAATATATTTACCCAACTTCTACTAAATACAACTTTTTAGAAGTTTCTAATTATGAAGAGTTTAAGGAAAAATTAGATTTGACAAATTCTTATGAAGATTTACCTAAAGAAATTTCAAACAAATTTAATGGAATTTCAAAATCTTTTGTCTGTTCTATATTAAATAATTTACAAATATCAAAAGTCACAGAAGAATCTTTAGAACAACTTTATAATTATATAACAAATATAATAAATAACATAGGAACAGATAATTTAGATTTTCAAAACATAATAAATCAAGATGGAAAAATTAAAGATTATAGTTTGATTTTAAAAAATAATAATACTCCATATAATTTAAATTTTTTTATTGATGATTTTTACTACAATAAAAAAACTTCTGAAGAATTTAAAAATTATAGAAATACTGTTTTAAAAATAATTTTAAATGCTTTAAAAAAATATAATTCTAGATTAATTAATATTGACAAAAAATTGGATGAATGTAAAAACATGGATATCTATAAATTGTATGGAGAGCTAATTACATCAAATTTGTATAAAATCAAGCAAAATAATTGTGAAAGTATTACACTTGAGAATTATTATGATAATAATAATTTAATTAAAATACCTCTTGATAAAAAATACTTACCAAGTATAAATGCACAAAAATATTTTAAAAAATATAACAAATTAAAAAATACTTTAGAAATAGTTTCAAAGCAAAAGCAAGATACTCAAAAAGAACTAGATTACTTAGAAAGTATTGTGTATGAGTTAGAAAATTCAAAAACAACTAATGATATTGCCGATATATTTGAAGAAATTTCAGAAAATGTATTATTTAATGACATGATAGGTAAAACAAAATCCAACAAATTTTCTAAATATGAGAATAGTAAATCTTGTAAGAATTATAAAAAAGGAAGTTTAACAAAAAATAAAAATGTATCATTTAACCCTATAAAATACACTATTGAAGGTTTTACTGTTTTAGTTGGTAGAAATAATAAAGAAAATGATTATTTGACATTAAAATATGCAAGCAAACAAGACATATGGTTCCATACAAAAGATATTCATGGAAGCCATGTAATTTTAAAAACTTCACCTATGAAAAACATTGATAGTGTTGATGACATTAATAATGATATTTTAATTAAATGTGCTATACTTGCAGCCAAACACAGTAAAGCAAAGCAGTCATACAATGTTCCTGTTGATTATTGTTTAGTTAAATATGTAAAAAAACCTGCTAATTCAAAACCAGGCATGGTAATTTACTCTAACAATAAAACAATTTATGCTAAATTAGACATTTAGACATTGGGACGGAGTTTTTGTCTTAAGGTTTTTAGCACTTTTATAATCAAATATTAAAATAAAAAAGCAAATAATATTAAAATCAAATTTTAGAATTGAAAATAATTGAATTAGAAATTTTTATATTAATTTTATGGAAAGAGTTCATCTCCTGATGGAAGGGTGCCATAAAATTAATTTAAAATTTCTTTGATAATTATTTGAACGATAAAATTTTATTTTAATATTATCTGCTTTTTATTAGTTTTGGTATTAAATATATAAAAGTGCTAAAAACCTTAAGACAAAAACTCCGTCCCAATGTCTAAACTCTACCAAAATATTAGCATTGCTATTGCTGTTCCAACTAATACTTCTGGTTTTGTCAAATCTTTTGGAATCAAATCAATTTCTCCTGCTTTATCTTTTTCATTAACTGTTGCTATTGTATAATAAGATACATCCCTTAATTTAAAATAAATTTCTATTGGCATATCAACTTTTGTTTTATCAACTTCTATATATTTGCTCCCTAATTTTACATTTCTTTCTGAATAAAAGTCAAATTTTATGTATTTATCATTTATAGTTGATGTATTACTAACGATTCCTTTTATTCTTCCATTTACAAAAGTTGCTTCTTCTTGATATATTACTACTTGTGATAAATTGTCCTCTTTTCTTATTATTTTTTTATATGTTGAATTTAATCCTACATTTATTAAAAAATTAGATAGTATAAAAAAACCTACTAATAATAAAATATATATAAAATATTTTTTTAATTTATCCATATTTTTCTCCGTTCTTTTTTATTTTTATAATTTTTGTATAACACTTATATGTGTATTATATCAAAAAAGTACCTAATTTTCAAGTTTCTAAGTTTTATTACAAAAAAATAAAGCCTTTGCAGGCGCAAAAGCTTTATTTGGGAGATATTAGTTCTTCCCCAGTTGCAGTGACAATGCCAATGTTTCCTCCTACAGTAACATGGTATCTGCTACGGCCAAAATATTTCATATAGTCATATTTCGGCTTAACAATAACATAACCATTTACATATGCAAGTCCATACTTCCAATTAGAATCTTTAAAAACTACCTGGAAATATTTATTGCAAATAAGTATCGGATCACTGATATACTCTGCCTCAAGCAAAACCTCGCCATCAGCATTAATCAGCTTATAAATATTATTTACTGATACTTTGTAGACATTTGCATCATCAAAATACTCAATAAAGTCGTATTTTCCTATTTTCTTGTTTTCTGCCATGATGTGACTCTCCCTTTTAGTAAATTTTATGCATATTTTATTATAGCACTTTTTATAAGTTTATGTCAATTTCTTTATTTAAATATACCGAATAAATATATATTTTATCTACTTTTCTTTGTAATGCTTGTTCTAAGGCAACTTTATATAAGTCTAATTGCACTTTATATTTGCTTATTAGTTCTTCCTCATTTTGGACATAGTCTGTTTTATAATCTACAAGTACTAATTCATCGTCTTTTGTTATGTAATATAAGTCAATAATTCCCTGTACTAACACTTTGTCCAGATTATTATTAGAATTTATTTTATTTGCTTCAACCTCAATATAAAACGGTTTTTCTCTATAAATTTTTGTGGCCGTTTTCATTTGTTGCCATATTTTAGACTTTGTAAATTGCAAAATTTTAAATGGATTAATTGCTTGCATTTCTTTTAATGTTATTATGTTTTTTTCATACAAATTATTTATTAACTCTTTTACATTATTTTCTAAATAGTCTATTTTAGGGTTTAAATATTGCATACACATATGCACAAGGCTTCCTTTTCTTGCTGGACTTACCTGCTTTTCTTCATCATTATTTATAAATTTAGGCTTAGTTAATTCTATACTATTTATTTTTTCTTGATTGTTTAATTTAATTTCGCTAACCGAGGTTTTTGTAGGAGTTATACTTGATTGAATAAATTTATATTTATACTCTATTTCTTCTTTTATCTGTTTTAACTTTTTTTCATCTTGCTTGTTATTTGATAATTTTTCTTGAATATTTATTTTTTCTACTACTTCTTCTTTTGAATTAGTATTTAGTTTATTTTTTTCCAATACTTCTATATTTGCTATTTTTTCAAAATCAAATTTGTTATACACACTAACAAGCATAATCCAATCAAGATATGATTTACATTTTTTTAGTAATATTGGATTTATTTTATTTTCGACTTTTCCATATATTTGAACTTGCTTTTTTATTTTTTCTATATCTTTTTCATAGTCTTTACTAATTCCTGTAATTATTAGCTTTTCTTTTGCCCTTGTTAATGCAACATATAAAACACGCATTTCTTCTGATATGCTTTCTTGTATTAATTTGTTTTTTACAGCAATTTTAGCATTTGTATCATATTCTACTTGAATATTATGGTTTATGTATTTCATTCCTATTCCAAGCTTGCTATGTAATAAAATTGGATCTATTTTTAAACTCTGCATATTGAATTGTTTTCCCACATTTGCTAAAAAAACAACTGGAAATTCTAGCCCCTTACTTTTATGTATACTCATTATTCTAATAACATTATCATTCTCTCCTATTAATTTTGCAGATCCTAAGTCTCCACTTCCTAATTTAAGTTTGTCTATAAATTTTATAAAATTATATAATCCCTTAAAACTTGCCTGTTCATACTGTTTTGCTCTTTCAAACAATGCTCTTAAATTTGCTTGTCTTAAATTTCCATTTGGCATTAATCCACAATAGTTATAAAAGCCTGTATCTGAGTATATTTTCCAAATTAACTCATCTAAAGCAAGATATTCTTGTTCTTCTTGCCACATTTTTAAATTACTTAAAAATGTTTCTATTTTTTCTTTTAATTCTCCTTCAACACTTATTCTAGATTTTAATAAACATGTGTAAAAATCGTCATATTTATCATTTAATCTAATTGTTACTAAATCATTATCTGTAAATTTTCCTATATTTGACCTAAGAACTGTAACTAATGGTATATCTTGCATTGGATTATCTATTATTTTTAATAATGATATTATTGTTTGAATTTCAATAGAATCCAAGTATTCTTGTGATGTGTCTGAAAATACATCCATTTTTTGGTTAATTATTTCTTGTTCAAATATATTTGCTTTTTGCTTTGTACTTCTTAAAAGTATTGCTATATCACTATATTTAATGTCTCTAAAACATTCTTTTTTTCTATCATACACCTGAAATTTATTGTCTATAAGTTCTTTAATTTTTTTTGCAACAAATTTTGCTTCTAATTCTATATCTTCATAATGTTCTTCTTGTTCCTCTTCGTCTTGTTTTTCTTTTGTATCTATTAAATAAACTTCTGTATTTAAGTTTTGTTCCGGCTTTTTATAGTCTGTTGCTCCTAGATTTAAATATTCTTCATGATTATAATTTACATCCCCTAAGTTCTCACTCATAATATTTTGAAAAATTAAATTTGTAAAGTCCAATATATTTTCTCTACTTCTAAAATTTTTAAACAACTGAATTTTTAAATTATCATCATTATTTGTTATAGTATTTTTATATGTATTATATTTACTTAAAAATAACTCTGGCATTGCCTGCCTAAATTTATATATACTTTGCTTTACATCTCCAACCATAAATAAATTTTTACCATTTGAAATAGCAGTCATTATATATTCTTGTACTAAGTTACTATCTTGATATTCATCTATTGCAATTTCTACAAATTTTTCTTGATATCTTTTGGCAACATCTGTTTTTACTAGGTTATTATTATCATCTTCTTTAAGCAATATTTCTAATGCAAAATGCTCTATATCACTAAAATCAACAATATTTTTTTCTTGTTTTTTCTTAGAAAATTGAAGCTTAAATTCTAAAATTAGATTTTGTAATTTTTTTAATATTTTATACATATCATAAATGTCCAAATTTGATTGTTTTGAATCACTTAACAATATTTTTTCAAGTTTTGCCTTAAATTTCTTTTTAACACTGTCTCTTATTTCTTTTGCTCCTTCTTTAAATTCATTATTGGCATTTATTCTTGGCCATTTTTCAAATGTCATTGTTTGAAATGTTGTAAATGCTTTATCCCAATTATTTATATTTGCTTTTAAAATTTCTAAATTATTAATATCTTGTCCTATAACTATTTGAACCTTTTCTAGGTCTAGTTGATCTTGCAATTCTTTTTTTAAGTTTTTTAATATTTCTAAATCATCTGTTATTTCTTCTTCTATATCTTCTAATAAAATATGTCCCCATGGTGTATTAGAAAAATCATCTTCTAGTCTATTTTCCAAATTGAACATTTCTATATGTTCATCTAGCCATTTTTCTGGAAATGGCATACTACTAATTGCTTTAACTATTTTTAAAATTAAATCCTTTAATGGCGAGTCATCTTTATAACTTGTGTATGTATTTATTAATTCCAAAAAATCTTTGTCTTGATTGTCATATTTTTGTTCAAATATATCTTCAATTACTTCTTGTTCTAATATATCAATTTCTGCTGTATCTGCTATTCTAAAATTTGGTGAAACATTTTTTAGTTCAAAAAAATTATTTCTTACTACATCTAAACAAAATGAATCTATTGTACAGATATTTGCTTTGTTTAAAAGTAATATTTGCTTTTGCAAATTCTCATTTTCTGGATTTTCATTTAATTTTTTATATATTGCATCAAGTACTCTTTGTTTCATTTCAGATGCGGCTGCATTTGTAAATGTAACAACCAATAATTTGTCTATGTCTACATTATCATTTATTATTTTGTTTATTATTCTTTCTACTAAAACAGCGGTTTTTCCACTTCCTGCTGCTGCCGCAACCAAGATATTGGTATTTTTTTCATATATTGCTTGTTTTTGTTCGTCTGTCCATTTTACGTTTGACATTTTTTCCTCCACACATTTTTTATTTTAACTAATATAATTAAACTAAAGATTTATAACGATTATACTATAATTATTGCAGCTGGTAAAGAAAATTATTGCATTTGTAAAATATTAATAGTATAATTAATTTACTACTTTTAAAAAGGAGGAAATTATGGGAGAAAATACAGATAACAAATTTTTCACAAAAACATTTTTCTGGATGTTTTTAGGATTATTAGGTACTGCAATTGTTGCATGGTACACATATTCAAGTGGATTATGCTTTAAGCTTGCACTATCTGGCGGATTTGCTGTTGTAGCAATTATAGAACTAATAGCTGTATTAGTTTTTAGTTTATTGTTTAAGAAGTTATCACCTACTGTTGTTGGAATTTTGTATTTCATATATGCATTTTTAAATGGTGTAACACTTTCTTCAATATTTGCTATATATGACTTAACTTCTATTGGTCTTATATTTGTTGTAACTTCAGCACTATTTGGCATATTAGCATTTATTGGCTACAAAACAAATAAAGATTTAAGTAACTGGTCTACTATTCTATTTACAACACTTTTTGTTGGAATTATAGCTAGCATTATAAATCTTTTTGTTGGCAATACAATGGTTGATATTGCTTTAACTTGGATAATGTTAATTTTGTTCTTTGGTATTACTGTTTATGATATGAACAAATTAAAAATGCTTTCTCAAGATCCTAACCTAAATCAAGATAAATTGTATGTATATGGAGCTATGGAATTGTATTTAGATTTTATTAACATTTTCTTAAAATTACTTAGACTTTTTGGAAGATCAAGAGATTAAAAATTTAAAGTAAAAAAGAAGTTCTAAATTTTACAAAATTAGAACTTCTTTTTATATTATTATATTTTTACTTTGTATATTATAAATGTTTTAAAATTTTTATGTATAGAAATGCTACATTTTTCTAAATACTCCTGCGACTTTTCCTAAAATTTCACATGTAGGAACAATTATTGGGTCCATTGTGCTGTTTTCTGGTTGTAACCTAATATGATCTTTTTCTTTATAAAATGTTTTTACAGTTGCCTCTTCTCCTATTAATGCTACAACAATTTCTCCATTATTTGCATTACTTTGTTTTTTTACTAAAATATAATCGCCATCTAATATTCCAGCTTCTATCATACTTTCTCCTCTTACTGTAAGCATAAAGCTTTCTGAATTTCCAACAAAGTCGATTGGAATTGGGAATGTGTCTGTAACATTTTCCACTGCTAAAATTGGCTCTCCAGCAGTTATTCTTCCTATTATTGGTACTTCTACTAATTCTTTTTGTGTATAAAAATCTTTGCTAGATTTTATTTTTTCTTCTCCTGAACCACCTTTTAATAAACGTAAAGTTCTTCCTTTTTTGTCTTGTTTTTTTATGTAACCTTTTTCATCTAATCTAGCTAAATAACCATGTACTGTAGCTGTTGAACTTAATCCTACTGCTTTTCCTATTTCTCTTACAGATGGTGGATAACCGTCTGTCATTATTTGTTTTTCAATGAATTTTAATATTGCTTTTTCTCTTTTATTTAATTCTTCTTTTTTTCTAGGCATGTTTTGACAACTCCTTTTTCTATTTTTGCATATCATATCATACAAACAAAAAAATGTCAAACAAAAGTTTTAATTTTTTATTTTAAAAGAAAAAACCAGCAATTAGCTGGTTTCTTCTTTTAAGTCCTTTTATGGATTTTTTACAATTTCCTCCTGTTCCCATTTTGTTTTTTCTTCTTCTTCGCGACAAATTTTTTCAACTTCTTTACCGATAAGAATTCCTTTTTTATAAAGCTCTGTAGCAAGTTTTTCTAAAACATTTTTATGTTCCTTTAAAATTTTGGTTGCCAATTCATATGCATCGTCAATGATTTTATCGACTTCAATATTGATTTTATCTTTCATATCTTCACTTACGTTGCTTTCTACATTACGTTTTGAAAATCTTGCAATAAAACCATATTTAACAACCATATCTCTTGCCAAGTTTGTTGCTTTTTTCAAATCGCTTTCTGCTCCCATGGAATAACTACCTGTGTACATTTTTTCAGCAATTCTTCCACCTAAATCAAGTGCAATATTTTCAATACACGCATTATTATCCCAATAAAGCAATTCGTCTTCATTTGAGTCATATACAGTTACCCCAAGATAATCTTCTGCAGGAATACAGCTAATTGCTAAGAGCTTTCTCCTATTTTTGCTATACCTGTTTACAAGATAATGGCCGGCTTCATGATATGCAGTTGAAAACTTTTGGTCTTTTGGCAGTTTATTAAACAACTTGAAATTACTTTCAAAATTATTAATTACAACCTCCCGTGTCACCTCTTTTTTTCCTTGCATTTTTGCAGTTGCCATTGCCTTGTCAATTAAATCAAGGGTTCTGTCTGGATTGCATGTTTCAAAGTTAAAGCATGCAGCCATCATAATAATGTATTCAACGGTTTTTTTCTTGATTTCTACACTATGGAAGGACTTTAACCTTTCAATTTGTGCTTTAATCATTGGGTACACCTCATCAAATGATGGTTCTTTAACTTCCACGGTTTCAAAACGACGTTTAAATGCCTTGTCTTTTTCGAAGATTCTCTTGTATTCTTGCTCTGTTGTGCAACCTATTACACTGATATTTTCTCTTGCAAGAATTGGCTTTAATGAGTTTGCCAAATCATGTGTGTTGTCATCTGCAATCGTTCCTGCACCAATCATGTTGTGAATTTCATCCACAAACAATATTATGTCAGGTTCTTTTTCAAGAAACTCCACAAGTTTTGCAAATCTTTCTTCTGCCATACCTCTGAATGATGTACCTGCAATTAATGAATTTACATCAAGCGAGAGCACTTTCTTGTTTTTTAGTTCATTAGGGCATTCGCCTCTAGCAATCTTATAAACCAAATGCTCAACAATAGCAGTTTTGCCTACTCCGGGTTTGCCAACCAAAATTGCATTCTTCTTTTGACATTTTAAAAGAATTTTCATCAGCTTTTGGGTTTCTTCTTCTCTTCCAAGAATTAAAGCATCCTGCTCATTGCACTTAAGTAAGGTAACACTTTTTTCAATTACCTTTGGAATTTTAAGACCATCTTCTGTAACAACTGTAACATTGGACTTCTGATAATCCTGCTCGTCATATTCCTGTTCGTTTTCAGTAGGCATTTGCTGGTAAACCTGAGAATCAGTTAAAACCCTATTAAATAGTATTCCCTGAAAATATAACAAAACAGCTGTTATATCACGTTTAACATCTCTAAAAAAGTTTACGACCTGTTTTTCAATGTCACGTGAAAGCATTGAAAATATAAATGTTATTTCATCAACAACCTTATTTTCTGTAATTGATCCAGCCTCAATTACAGAGCAATAAAGGTCTTCGCTCATTTTAAACTGCAACACTTTTTCATCAAATGTCATAGTTAAAATGCTTCCTTCCTCTTCGTGCTTTTCGGCAACATATTTTTTCACATGTTCTTGCATTGCTTTTTTAACCTTGCCCCATTTAGCATTTGTAAGGTCAAAAAATTCATACAAGTAACTGCCCTCGGTCTCGAGTAATGTCTTTAAGACAATGATAGTTGGAATTTCTTTAAGTCCTAGCCGCTTAGCCTCATTCTGACTTTTTATTAAGCCTGTAATAAAGCCTGCATCAAATGTGAGAGTATAATTTGTCTCATTCATAGTAAAAAATCCTCCTTATGAAATATTATAAGACTAATTAAGTCATGCATACATTATATCATTTATTTACATAATTATCAAGAGCGAATTTTATGAAAAATTTCTTTATGAATTTTTTCCAAAATTATGTCATCAACTAATTCTTTAAAAATAATACAAATTTTAAGATCAGTTATTTCTAAACGCAAAACTTCCAATTTATATTCATCTATTATTTTAATAATTTTTTCCATTAAATTGGTATTTCTCATTATTCCTTCTCCAATAATAGAAATCTTTGAAACATCTTTTTTTACTATACTTTTTACTGTATTTTCTTCAATTTTTTTTGAAATTACAGTTCCTTTTTCATCATTAAATGTAGATTTTGTAATGATTGGTATATTAAATTTTTTTCCTATTTCTATGCTTCTATTATGAAGCACTTTTGCACCTTCGTTTGAAATATCAAGCATCTCTTTATAAGATATGTTTTGAAGTTTATATGCATCTTTTACTTTATTTGGATCTGCTGTGTATACACCGATCAACATCAGAAAATATATAACATTTATCAGCATTTATAGCCGCCGCAACTGCAACTGCTGTTGTATCAGACCCACCCCTTCCAAGTGTTGAAATATCATTGTTTTCATCAATAGCTTGAAATCCTGCAATTATAACTATTTTTCCTTTATTTAATTCATTATAAATTCTAGAAGGTTCTATTCCTTCTATTATAGCATTTTTACTACTATCATTTGATTTTATACCTGCCTGCCATCCTGTTAAAGATATAGCATTATACCCCAATTCATTTAATAATATTCCAAATTTTGCTATTGATATTTGCTCTCCTACTGAAACAAGCATCGACTCTTCTCTTTTGTTTGGTTCTTTTGATAAGGTTCTAGCCTCTTTAATTAGTTTGTCTGTTGTTTTTCCTTGTGCTGATAAAACTACAACAACTTCATTTCCATTTTTATAATATTCTATTACCTTTTGTGCTACAATATTTAGTTTTTCATCATCTGCAACAGAACTCCCTCCAAATTTTAATACTACTATTTTATTCATCTTGTCACCTCTAAAAAAAATATAGAAAGCCTATTTTATTATAAATAAACTTTCTATATTATATGAATAAAAAATTGCCACGGTTCCGGGTTTAATTGGCAATAAATTGTCAGTGGTTCCGG
>ERZ773224.951-NODE-951-length-38260-cov-12.426593_pt1 | contig 38260 bp, 30 predicted proteins | sample MGYA00580526_ERZ773224 | MGnify/ENA primary metagenome ERZ773224 (study PRJEB29015, sample SAMEA2737743) | human gut metagenome | biome: human gut; feature: human-associated habitat; material: faeces | place: China | collected 2012 ... | reverse complement strand
ACTATTATTATACGCTATTTCTCGTCAAAAATCAACCATTTGTTGTGACAGAGCCAAGAGAAAAAAGGCTTTTTCCATCGTCTTTTTGGTTGAATTTAGGATGTGAATATATATGTTGAAAAAAAGCATACTGGCATTGGCTGCTGTAACCGCTTTATGGACTGGTACGGCCTGTGCTGAAGAGTATTATATGCGCCCTGGCGATGAGCTCAACATTGTCGTCACGCAGCAACAGGATTTAGGCAATTCGTCGACCAATCAGTCGCCCTTCGTCGTCCGGCCCGATGGTAACGTATCGTTTCCCTTAGTCGGGGAAATCCACGCCGAAGGCATGACGGTCTCCCAGTTCACAGACGTCTTGCAGCAGGGCTTGTCGCGGTATATTGTCGATCCTGATGTATCTGTCAATATTTCCAAGTTAGGCCGCGTCCGGGTCTACGTCTTCGGTGAAGTCCGTAAACCCGGTGCGGTAGAATTAGACAAAGGCCATACGGTCATCGACGCTATCGGCGCGGCCCAGGGCTTTACGCGGGATACGGCGAAGAAGAAGATTTTCCTCATCCATCAGGACCAGCCGAAATCGCTCATCCCCATTAATCTCAATAACATGCTCAAAACCGGCGATATGTCACAGAATGTCACCCTCCGCGAAGGGGACATCCTCTATCTGACCAAGAACCATCGCATCGACTTTGCTCGCGATATCGCGCCGATTTTAAGCAGTCTTTATTTGGTAACAGAAGCGAAAGACAACTTAGATGACAATTAGTATTTCCCATACAGGAGTTGAACAGGGTGGAAGAAATAACCATTGATTTGAAGGACCTCTTTCAAGTCGTCATGGACCATAAAAAGAAAATCGCTGCCATTATGGCGGCCTTCATGATTGCTGGAGGGGCCTATCTCTGCATTGCTTCGCCAGTGTACCAGTCGACGTCGCTGTTGCGTATCAAGCAGGATAAAGGCTTAGGCGACTCGCTCATGTCTAAGGTGTCCGGGGGCAATACACTGGACGATAAGCAGCGCATGATGACCGACGCGGAAATCCTCAAGAGCCGCAACGTCGTCCTGCCGGTCATCGAAAAGACAGAAGAACGCGATGACGACGGGAAATTGCCTGACTATGAAGGCTATGTCAAGTCGCATATCATTACTAAACCGTACAAAGATACGGAAATCTTGGAAGTCGACGTCACAGGCAAATCGCCGGAACAGGCCCAGCAGGCCAATAACCTCATCGTCCAGGGCTTTATGAACCGCCTGACCGAATTGAGCCATGACGAACAGAAGCGGACCCGCGAGTTCCTGGAACAGCGGTTAGGTGCTTCTAAAGATGAACTGAGCAAAGCCGAAGATAAACTGCAGCAGTACCAGGCTGCTAACAAGATGTACTCTACAGATGACCAGATGAAGCAGCTCACGGATAAGCTGAACATCGTCGACAAGGCTAAGGCTGAAAACCAGCTCAATTTGGAAACGGCTCAGGCCGGCTTGAACAGTGTCAATGAACAGCTCAGCTCGGCTGGCGTCTCCATTGCCGACAGCCCGGCTATCCAGCAGTACAAGACCCAGCTGGCTCAGTTAGAAGCGACGAAAGCCAGCTACGTCGGCAAATACACGGATGAACATCCAAAGATGCAGGAAATCAATAATCAGATCAACTCCACCCGTGATTCCCTGAATCAGGAAATCAGCAAGATCGTTTCCCAGCAGGCGCCGTCCAGCAATAGCGTCCAGCAGGGATTACTGGCCGATAAATTCAAGAACGAAGCGGCCATTGCCGTAGCCCAGAGCAAGAAGACCGCTTTGGACCAGATGGATGCCCAGAACGACGCCATCATTTCATCGCTGCCGGAAAAAGAACAGGGCTTCGTCCGGGTCAAGCGCGATGCCGACGTTTCCAACGAAATCTACGTTATGCTGGCCAAACGATTGGAAGAAGCCAAGGTCGCCGAAGTCATGGTGCCGAATGAAGTCCAGGTCATCGATGCGGCTACACTGCCGGAAAAACCGATTAAGCCGCGAAAGGTCTTGATTATGGCCATTATGACCTTATTAGGGCTCATCGTCGGTATGGGGACCGTCATCGTTCAGTCTCTCATGTATCGCAAGATACGGACAGCTGAAGACGTGGAAAAAGAATTGGGCCTGCCTGTCTTGGGCATGATTCCCGATACCAGCACCTTACAGGTAGAAACGGGAAGCAGCGACGGTTTGTGGTCGAAAATTAGGAGGAAATTATGGCGGAAATAGATTTCATCACCCATTATGACAGCCGGTCGCCCGTATCCGAAGCCTATCGGGCTATCCGGACGAATTTGCAGTTTGCCGGTGCTGGAAAGCAATTGAAAACCCTCGTCTTTACGTCGGCCATTCCTGGCGAAGGGAAATCGACGACTGTTGCCAATTTAGCTATCGCCATGGGACAGGATGATAAAAAAATCCTGCTCATAGACTGTGATATGCGTAAGCCCGTCGTCCACCGCCGCTTCGGCCTCTTAAACCGGGGCTTGAGCAACTGCTTTGCCGAAGACCTGCCGCTGAAAGAAGTCATCCAGGCCGACGTCTTCCCCAACCTGGACGTCGTCACTAGTGGCCCGGTTCCGCCCAATCCGGCAGAACTTCTGGGATCGAAGAAAATGAAAGCCCTCCTGCAGGAAGCGGCCGAAGTCTATGACTACGTTTTCTTGGATATGCCGCCGGTCCTGGCTGTTACCGATGCGGCCCTTATGAGCAGCCAAGTCGATGGAACGGTTCTCGTTCTCGGCAGTGGTGACATCGGCCCAGATGAAGGTAAACAAGCGAAAGAACTCTTAGAAAAAGTCCACGCCAATATCTTAGGCGTCATTCTGAATAAAGTCCCGCAGCACCACAAGAGCGGTTACTATTACTACTACTATTACGACGAAAACCATAATAAGAAGCGTAAACGCCGTTAGTAGTATGGCTCCCCTCATAGGCCCTTTTTGGCCCGTCATGGACTGACTGGAGGGAAGTGCAGGACGGTTGCCAAAACGGAGAGCCGTGCTGGAGCTGTCAGCGAAGCTGACTGAGAGGTTCCTACAGCGATCAGACGGCCATACACCAATCGGGCCAATGTGGCATGATTTTCGCGAACTGCAACCGGCGTTTATCTCGGACTCAGGTGCCGCTGCGCGGCGTCAGACTCAAACTAACAACGACGCTTCGGGGGTACCTTCAGCGCGTAGCGGGACGCCTTTCCAGGACGTCCCCTACGGAGTCGCAGCCAGGCGATAATAATTATCCACGGCCTGTGGCCTCGTGCGTAGGGGCCGTCCCGGTTAGGGCGGCCCGCCGCGAACAGTCGGCCATATAACTTGCGAGCTAATGTGGCATGGTTTTGCGAACTGTGGTCTGCGACCGGCGCGCCCTACAAGGGCGCCCACGACCAACCAACCTCTCCGGCCTTTCGGCCACCTCCCCTATGAGGGGAGGCTTAACGACGAACGACCTGCGACCGACGCGCCCCCGTGAGGGCGCCTACGAACCACTAGCCACTGGGGCCACCGGCCCCAATCCTCACGAAAGGAAGGAAAAGGTCATGAAGACCCGTGTTTATCCTACGTCACGTAAACTCTTTGGCTTACTCGGAGACGTGACCATCATTACCTTAACTTACATACTCCTGACCTATTTGATTATACCGCCAGGCGCACGGGCTATGAATCAAGCCTTATATTCCGGTATGTTGCCTGTTGCTGTCATCTTTTCAGTCATGATGTTCAGCATCAATGGCCTGTATACCATCGAGCACAAGCGATTCAGCGAAGTCCTCATCAGCCTGGCAGTCAGTCTATTCTTGGTTCTCATCCTCATCATGGCCTTGAGCTTCGTGATCCATGAATTCGCTTATTCCCGCGTCTTGATTGTCACCAGTACGGCTGTGCAATTCGTCTTGCTCGGTTTGTGGAAGCGGGCCGTCCAGCATTGGGAACAGAGCCTTCATCCCGTTCGCCAGGTCATGATTATAGGCAATGAAGAAGAATGTCGCCATGTCTATTATCGCATGAGTGCTCAGCCACAGCTTAAAATGCAGCTCCAGCACGTCATCATGGATCCGCAGACCGATTGGCGCCAGGAATTGGAAGCTTGTGATATCGATACGCTCATCATCTGCTCGGACATTCCCATTGCCACGAAAGCTGCCATCGTCAATTATTGTACGGATAAGGAAATTCAGCCATATATCATTCCCAGTTCTTATGAAATCTTCTGCAACGGGGCCATGCTCCAGAAAATCGATGACGTGCCCGTCTTCCGGCCTAAGAGCCTGCGCCTCAGCGTAGAACAGCGGGCGGTCAAGCGCACTGTCGACATCATCTTGGCTGGCATCGCCGCTATCTGCGCCTTGCCTTTCGCCATTCCCGTCGCCTTGGCCATCAAACTCGGCGACGGCGGTCCCATCCTCTACAGCCAGGTCCGCGTCGGCCGCTTTGGCAAGGAATATAAGGTTTATAAATTCCGTTCTATGCGCGTCGATGCCGAAAAATACTCCGGTCCCCAGCTGGCAACCGAAGACGACCCGCGCATTACTAAAGTCGGTAAATTCATCCGCGCCACCAGGCTCGACGAACTGCCGCAGATTCTCAATGTCCTCAACGGCGACATGAGCCTCGTCGGCCCGAGACCCGAACGGCCGTACTTCGTCGAACAGTTCAAACAAGAAAACCCCGAATACGCCTATCGCCATAACGTCAAACCGGGTATCACCGGCCTGGCCCAGGTCTTCGCCAAGTACAACACCACCCCGTACGACAAACTCGTCTACGACCTGATGTACATCGAAGACTACGACATCTTAGAAGACTTCATCATCATGATTCAGACCGTCAAAGTCCTAGTCACCAAGAGCGCCACCGAAGGCAAAGACGTCAGCGGCAAGGATTTGGACCTGAGCAAGTTTGAACGGTAAGCCGTGGGGGCCGCCAAAAAACTTTGATATAAATAAATTTGAAAGATGAGGAAAGAAACGCCATGCCCAAAGTCCTTTTTGTTGCCACCGTTGTAAAAAAGCATATCATGGAATTCCATCTGCCTTTTCTGAAGATGTTTCAGGAACACGGCTGGCAGACAGCTGTTGCGGCCCGCAATGACTATGATGATCCGGCAGACTGCCAGATTCCTTTTTGCGACGACTATTACGATATCCCCTTTGAGCGGAATCCTTTCAAAGCTGGCAATCTTACGGCCTATAAAAAATTGAAGCAAATCATTGATACAGGCCATTATGACATCATCCATTGTCATACACCCGTCGGGGCGGCTTTGGCCCGTCTGGCGGCTCGTGAGGCACGAAAAAGAGGGACTAAAGTCATTTATACGGCTCATGGTTTTCACTTTTATAAAGGGGCACCGCTCCTTAACTGGCTCATCTTCTATCCGGTCGAACGCTGGCTGGCGCATGATACGGATGTCCTCATTACGATTAACCAGGAAGACTACCAGCGGGCACAGCACTTTAAAGCCGGGAAAGTGGTTTACGTACCCGGTGTCGGCGTCGATTTGAAGAAATTCCATGTGGATGTTACGGATAAAGCCGCTAAACGCCAAGAACTGGGGCTGGCAGCCGATGATTTCGTCCTGCTTTCAGTAGGCGAACTCATCCCGCGCAAGAATCATCAAGTTGTCTTGAGGGCCTTAGGCCGTTTGCAGGAACAGGGAAATCTGGGAAATATTCAATACCTCATCTGCGGCCAAGGCGCGAAAATGGACGAATTGAAGGAACTTGCCAAGAGTCTGGATATCGCGAATCATGTCCATTTCCTGGGCTATCGGCGCGACATCCCGGATATCTGCAGTGCCAGCGACGTCTTCATGTTCATGTCCCTGCAGGAAGGCTTGCCTGTAGCACTCATGGAAGCCATGGCCTGCGGCCTCCCGGCAGTCTGCACCAGCATCCGGGGCAATACAGACCTTATTGAAAACGGCGTTACCGGCTTCTTGGCAGACAACACACCGGAAGCGACAGCCGAAGCGATTCAAAAAATGAAGTCTGATCCGGCGTTGCGAGACAGCCTTGTTGCCAATGCGCTGGAAAGAATCAAGCAGTTTGATTTGACACAGATTTTGCCAGCTATGCGAAAACTTTATGGTGGAATGTAAATTGAGAAGATTTATGTATAGAAAAAGTTTAATAGATATTAGCACAAGACGTTAGTAAAACTTAATTTGGTTAAGAAACCATGATTTGAATTAATTTTGCTGTGATGGAGGTGGGACTTTATGCCGACTTGGAGTGAAGTAATTAATAAACTGAAAGATCCTGTTGACACTTTGCAAGATTTACAAAAGCACTATTTAAATATATTATGTCAATATACGAATAGGACTGTCATTGCATATTATTCAGCTTTTTTACAAAAGCCGGGAATTGCGGGCGAAGAAATTAATGATATGGACAAGAACGCATTTATGCAAATGGTAGCAGGCATCCCAAAAGAAGAACGAGAAAAAGGGTTGGATTTGATTTTGCATACGCCAGGGGGAGATATAGCAGCAGCAGAATCATTAGTTTATTATTTACGATCAATTTTTGGGATGGATATTCGCGTAATTGTTCCACAGATGGCAATGTCTGCTGGCACAATGATAGCACTATCTTCAAAAGAAATTCTCATGGGAAAGGAATCGTGTTTAGGTCCAATTGACCCTCAATTTGGAGGCGTCTCTTGTTATGGCGTGGTAAAAGAATTTAATCAAGCAGTCGAAGATGTTAGACGAAATCCTTCTTCAGCGGTAATATGGGCAAACATAATAAGCAAGTATCATCCGACCTTTCTAGGTGATTGTCAAAATGCAATTGAGTGGGGGAAAAAGATTGTGACACAATGGTTGATAACGAATATGTTTTCAACGAAAGAAAATAGGGAGATATTAGCGAATCATGTTGTAAGCGAGTTGTCTAATCATGAAACGACTTTTGCACATAATCGTCATATTCATGTTGCTGAATTGCAGGAATTAGGCATTAATGTTAAAGAGTTAGAAAAATCACCTAAATTACAAAAAGAAGATTGTGTCGATTTACAGGACTGTATATTGACTTTGCACCACATTTATATGCAGTTTTTGGCTAGTACTCATGTACTGAAAATCGTGGAAAGTAAATACGATTCAATGGTTATTAATATGCATTCATCATGAGAGGAATGATAAGTATGAAAAGTGCTGAATCAATTTTATTAGAAGAAGTAAAAAAATTAATAATTAATAATAAACTTAATGCTTATACTACGCCAGAAGCAGAAGGAAGGCGGATAAAGCGCTTTTCTCTTTTAAAAGAAGTCCCGTTAGAATACAAATTTACATCAGTGACATCTTCTGAAAATAAGATAGCTTTCAAATATGATAAGTAAATTTATGCATATACTGTTTATCAAGTTGTCTTGAGAGAGTAGAGTTGAGTTATGCTGATATATATTTTTTTATTAATATGGGTCTTACTATGCTCGTTGGTGCCATCCGTAAAACTTAACTATGGAGCGCAGAGCATTTTTTCTGGCAAGTTGTTTTATTTAATAATAACTTTTTTGCCAATTTGGTTTATTGCAGCCTTTCGGAGTCTGAGTGTTGGCACCGATACGACCGCCAATGCACTTTACTTTGTATCGGCTGCGAGTGGGCAGTCTTTTGCAGATGTAATTATGAATGGCGGGAGTTCTGCTGGCTTTAATGTGATTTCATATCTCGTTGGTTTTTTATCCTCAGATTTTGAGATGTACACGTTTTGGAGTTCGACGATTATTGCCATTGGTTTTGCAGCCTTTATTTATCGCACGTCTAAACAAGTGTGGCTGTCCACCTTCTTATTCCTGGCTTTGAACATGTATTTTATATCTTTTAATGCAAGTCGGCAATTTATCTCTATCAGCATTGCTTTAAATGCATTCGTTTACCTGTGTGACCATACGTACAGCAAGAAAGGTTGGGGCTTATTTATCCTGGCCGGTTTAATTCATAATTCCATCTTTTCTTTTTTGCCTGCTGTATTAGGCATATGGCTCGTAAGAAGGTGCAAGACATATCGTAAGTTATATTTCTGGTCATGTTTACTATCCCTCTTGGTTGTCATTAGTTTAGCCGAATTGACGAATATATTTGCAGCTTTCTTTCCTCACTACGCCATCTATACAGAAGGCACCAGCAGTGATAATTTGATTGAAAATACTGGCGGCGGCAGGATCATTGTTGAATATTTGGCTTTTTTATTGATTGTTGTCACGTATTATATCGGACAATGGCTGCGGAAACAAAAGGTTGGACATACGTTATACGATGCCTGCCTTCCAGGAGCTATTTTTTGCATTATCAGCGGGATTGCATTTAACTCCAATACGATGATGAATCGTGTCGCTTTGCCTTATGCTTGTTTATATATCAGCCTGATTCCATATGTATTTGCCCAATTTCGATATAACATTAGATATATCCTAAATGCCATTACGATTATAGGCTTATCCGCTTTTTATTATCTTTGGGCACAGGGAAATTTAGGTGATGTCATTCCCTATTCCAGCTGGCTTTGGAACTAAATGCCTGATTTATTTTATGGAGAGAAAAATGTTATTTTCGATTATAGTACCTGTTTATGGTATAGAAAAATATTTGCCAAAATGTATTGACAGTATTTTAGCGCAAAGCTGCACAGACTTTGAATTAATTTTAGTCGACGATGGTGCCAAAGATGCATCTGGAAGCATTTGTGATCAATACAAAGAAAAGGATAGGCGCATCAAGGTTATCCATAAGGAGAATGGTGGCCTAGTCAGCGCACGTAAAGCCGGGCTTCAAGAAGCTAAGGGAGATTATATTGTTCCTATTGATGGTGATGATTGGGTCGATACGGAGCTATTAGCATCAATGGCAGAATTATTAGTACAATATCCACGGCTGGACTTGATTTGTTATGGTATGTACCAAGGGGTAAATGATGAAAGATACTTGTCTAAACCCGTGCCTGAATGCGAAGGCCTCTATGATGAAGATAAAATAAAAGAAAGTATTCTTCCTCATTTGATTAAGGGAGACAACGGAGTGCGTTTTCCTCCCAATGTTTGTGGCAAAGTTTTTTCACGAAAGTTTTACCAAAAATACCAGTTAGCAGTACCGGATACCATTGCTTTAGGGGAAGATGCTGCGGTTACCTACCCGTTAGTCAGTCAGGCCAAGTCTATGTTCATTACCAAGCGATGCTTTTATTATTATCGCATGAATCCCAATTCTATGACGAAATCACGCAAAAAAGGTTTTGATTGGGATAACTTGCGTACCTTGGCAGATATTTGGCACCATAATTTAAATCCTAACTATGATTTTTCAGCGCAGATTGCCAGATATATGTGCCATGACTTATTTAATGTTGCAAAATCACATTTGCAGACGAATCAGCCGTATGCACAAGTCAAGCAGATGATTTTGCAGGAAATCAATACAGCTGATTTTCAAACGTATATCAATGATGCACACTTTACTCGTTTTAGCAAAGAACAAATTCCGAAGTTCCTATTACGGTATCAATTGATTTTCTTGATAAAGATTTTGTCGAAATATATTTAAAAATTATTAATTATCTGAGTTTATAAACCAACAATGAAGTATCCTTAAATTACATAGCAGCACTTTATTTATAAATTGTTAGAAATACTAAGAGAAAATATTTTAATAAAGGGGAGAAGTTTGAAAATTGGAAAAAATGATTTCTATTATTGTGCCTGTTTATAATGTAAAAAAATGGTTGCCACAATGTGTGGCTAGTATTTTACAACAAACATATCAAAATTTTGAGTTATTGTTGATTGATGATGGATCCGACGATGGATCTGCTGAAATGTGCAAAAATTATTCTTTACAGGATGAACGAATTCAGTTTTTAACTCAAAACCATGGAGGAGCTGCTAAAGCGCGAAATTTAGCACTGGATTGTGCACGAGGGGAGTATATTGGCTTTGTTGATGGCGATGATTATATAGAGGCTAAAATGTATGAAGAACTAGTAAAAGCATTGGAAGAAAACCAGGTAGACATTGCTTGTACTGGAATGATTCGAGAAACAGAAGAGGGAACGCATCAAAGGATTTTACATTCGGTAAGTCAGCCGCACTTGTATTCAGGTATCGAAGTGGTTCGGGAAATCTTCCATAACGGAGCTGTTGAAACGAGTCTTTGTTTGAAATTATTTCGTCGGGAGTGTTGGGATACAGTACGTTTGCCCGATGGGGAAACTAACGAAGATGCAAAGATTATCTTTGATTTGTATTTGAAGCACACACTGATTCATATTGGCTGTGGATACTATCATTATCGGAACCGTTTGGATAGCGTTACTCATCGTCAAAATTTTAAGCAAGTGGAACAAATCTGGCACAATGCGCAAATGTTTGTGCAACTAGCAAACGAAGAGTATCCAGCTATCCTGCCGGATACAATTTATTATCAGACCTGGATAGCAAGATGTCTTTTACTCGGTGGAAAATTGGATAAAACTTCCGCTGCCTATAGAGAATGTACTTTGCATTATCAGCAGCATAAAGACTTATTAGGCTTTGATTTTCCTATGTTACTGGCTAAATTACACTTATACAGTTTTTGCAAGAGGCTTTTAGGAAGAAATTGATGGTTATCAAATATTGAAGTATTGGATTCTTTGGGTTAGGAAAAGAGATACTACTTCATTTTTTATGCAGCATCAATTTTAATTTGATTGAATAGATTTCAAAATGATGATGAGACTGTCCTTCATATGAGATATAGAATAGTCTGCAGAAGCCATCAAATTTATTGAGCATAAAAAGAACTTGATAGGAATATTGCTGTTTTTGATGCATTAAGCTATAAATCTATCAGAAAGGATAATGGTAATTTTGTTTCTGCGATTATCATGAATTTTATACCTCATGAATGAAAAGTTAGTAACTTTTATAATTGTAACTTGGAATAATGAACATCAAATTGAAGCTTGTCTAGATACTTTAAAGAAATTTACAACAACTTATTATGACGTTATTATTGTTGATAATGTATCTAAAGATCATACATGCGATATTATTTCAGAAAAGTATCCCGATGTACAACTAATAAAAAGCAAGGAGAATTTAGGATTTGCCAAAGGAAATAATCTTGCTCTGAAAAAAGTTTCTACACCTTATTTATGTTTCCTTAATCCAGATGTTATTTTAACAGAAGATATTACTGAACCGGCTCTTAGAATTTTAGAAAAATATCGGGATATCGGTCTTGTAACCAATAAACTATATAATGCTGATGGAAGTAAGCAAGAAACGACAAGACGTTTTACCGATTTGACTTCGGTGTTTGTATCTGGGTTCCATCTTGCTCATATCCTTCCTAATACTTTAAGAAGAAAATTAGCTCCAGAATATTTTAAAATTAATGAGGGATACTTTTTTCCAGACTGGGTTATCGGAGCTGAGATGTTCATGAGAACAGCAGAAGCTAAGCAGATAGGCGGCTTTTCAACGGAATATTATATGTATACAGAAGATATGGATATTTGCAAAAAAATTCAAAGCCAGTTACATAAAAAAATCTTCTACAATGCAGATGTTTCCATGATTCATCTTGGCGGAGCCAGTGAAAAACAAAACAGAAGTTATTCTAAGCAGGAAAAGATATATGCAAATACCTTTGTTTTTTGTGAGAAATTTTATGGAAGAAAAAAAGCTCTAAGAATTTATGAGTGTATAATTTTTATTTATGAATTTAAAATGACTTTGCTTTATCCTTTTTCTTTTTTTAGCAAAATTAGAAATTTGATTAGTCACAATAAAAAGATTGTCAAGGGGTTAAAGAAAATTAAGCGTAGTAGAAATTAACCTTAGATATACATAAATTATTTTTTTTAATAGGCTGGATTTACAATTTTTACGCCGCTTTACATAGAATTTAAACTAAGTTAAATACTGTTGAGAGGGATAATTAGTGAAAAAAATATTACAGACAGTGGCTATTTTAATTACTAATGTTTCTGGCGGAGGAACAGTAAGACATGCAAAGGAAATAGCTCACGCATGGAGTATGCAGGAATGTCGGGTACTTTATATTGAAGTAACTGATTCTATTACCCAAGTCCATTTCTTGAAAAAAGGAGTTATCGTAAAGGAATATCTGTTTGTTGATGATGAGGATGGAAAGCGTCTTAAGCAGTTGTTACAGGCTTATCATGTTCAACTTCTTCATGTTGAGCACCTCTTTAATGCTCCAACTTATTTTTTATCTTTACATAAAAAACTGGAAATTCCACTTGCTATTGTGATGCATGATTACTATATGATTTGTCCCTTTATTAAGCTGACCTATGAAGATGAATCTTATTGCGGGGAAAAGGGAACTGATGCGTGCCAACAATGCCTTGCTAGAAGAAATTTTGTATATGGTGCCTCAGGGACTAGAGTGCAGGATATTTATAAGTGGCGAAAGATGTGGGAAGAATATTTGGAAGGCGCAGCGTTGGTAGTTGTTCCTAGTAGGGATATGGAGAAGCGTGTTCGAAAGTATTATCCGAATATTCATTTGCGGATGATAGAAAATCCAGAGTTAATTTTTGTTAAGAGTCAAGTGAAGCAGATCGGCTTGATTGGCGCCCTTTCAAAAGCAAAAGGGGGGCAGAAAGTCAAAGAATGTTTGGATTACTGCGCGGCTAACCACTTGAAACTTCATTTTGTCCTTTTTGGCACTTTACCGGATATAGTGTTGAATACAGATGAAAGCAAATATATTACTATTCTCGGCCCTTATGAAGAAGAAACTATTTATAGTCAAATTCCAGAGCACTTAATTGACTTTTTCTGGTTTCCAGGAATCTGTCCTGAAACATATAGTTATACTCTGACGATTCCTGCTCGTTTAGGGATTCCCTGCATCAGTACGGATTTAGGTGCCATTGCCTCACGAATCCAGGAACATCATTGGGGGCAAACATATCCTTGGCAATATGGTGCGGTACAAATAATACAGGAACTTACTAATTTTCCTTATGCCCAGTATGAGAATCCCAACTTTGAGATTCAAAATACTAGTTTTGGATGTATCGAGGAATATTATGAAGGAATCCCCGTTCCAGAAGTAAATGACTGCTGTCACGAGCACGTTCCTGCTAGTGATAACATAAATCAGTTGACGGGAACCTATGCCAAGGAAGAATTCCATCTCTTATGGCACCTAGCACATGGGAAAGAAAAACTACATTTGCTTTGGCATATTGACCGAAAATGGGTAATAGATGCATTAAAGAGAAGGATAAGTAGAAATTTTGTAAAAAAATTTAGGAAAAAGTAATTGTATTTATTTTTTTGTTTATTAGACTCGAGGTTTTATATGAAAAGAATTGGGATTCTCACTTTCCAGCGTGCAATCAATTATGGTGCGGCCTTGCAGATGTATGCTTTGCAGAAGAAAATTAGAGATTTAGGAGCCAATGCTGAAATTATTGATTTTATCTGTCCTTATATTTTTGATGGATATAAACCATTTCATTTAAGGAATATTATCCATCCACGTGCTTTAATGGGGGATATTCTGAATTTTTCAATCCGAAAAAGCAGAAATAAACATTTTCATGATTTTATTCGGGATAATATGCGTTTTTCCCAGCCTGTTGATACAGAATCATTATCGATTCTATCGGATGCTTATGACATTTATATTACTGGCAGCGATCAAGTATGGAATCCTTTGATTACTGGTTCAGAATCCGCCTATTTCTTAGACTTTGTCAAAGATAAAAATAAACGCCGCTCCTATGCAGCAAGTTTTGGTGTGTCTGAATGGCCTCCGTCTTCCCTGCCTGTAACAAAGCTGTTGGAATCTATGGATTCTATTTCTGTCCGCGAAGAAGCGGGGAAAAAACTTATTCAATCTTTAACAAGTCGTACGGCATCCGTTACTGTAGATGTGGATCCTGTATTTTTACTTGAAAAAAATAGTTGGCTTTCTATGATTCGTAAAGACAGAACTAAGAAACCTTATCTCTTTATCTACCTTGTGGGTGGTGGAAATCCTGATGACATGTACCGCACTGCTTCCAAACTCGCCCAGGAACAGCATCTGGATATCATCAATCTTCGTTATAATCGTTCTCTCCGACACAAGGAATATGAAATCGGTAATGTGGTTTACGATGCAGGTCCTGATGACTTTGTTTCTTTTATCGCAAATGCTTCCTGTGTTGTAACTAATTCTTTTCATGCTACTGCTTTTTCCATTATTTTCCATAAAGATATGTATGTTTCTATGCCGGATAAGGTTGGATCCCGCATTTCCAATCTCTTTTCGATTACAGGTATAGAAGGTCGGGTAATCGGGAAGCCTTTTAAAGAAATTGATTGGGAAAAAACAGATCAAAAAATAATGGAAGCTCGGCAGGTATCTATATCTCATCTGAAGAAAATTATTGGGGAATAATGGCAAGCAATGAATAGAACAGAAAAATTTATAAAAAACACGCTGGCCACGGGACTCATGCAGATTACAGCAATGGTGAGCGGCTTTATCGTTCCTAAAATCATGCTTGTATTCTATGGTTCAGAAATTAATGGTATAGTGACATCTATTGCCCAGCTGATTTCTTATTTGACTTTGTTGGAAGCAGGGCTTTCAGGAGCTACCGTCTTCTCTCTGTACAAACCCATTGCAGCTCATGATACATATGGTATCAACCGGATCTTGGCAGCTGCTAAGAATTTATACTATAAAACGGGGCATATTTTCAGCTGCATGGTTGTTCTTTGTGCTGCATTGTATCCTTTCTTTGTGCACAGTACGACTTTAGATTATGGAAATCTTTTCTTACTTTTCCTGATTTTAGGCGTCAATGGTGTGCTGGAATTCTATACATTAGCTAAATACCGGGCACTTTTGACAGCAGACCAGAAGACCTGGGTCATATCCTTAGCTAATATGGTCCAAATTATATTAAATGTCCTCATTATCGGTTCGCTGGCTTATGCGGGCTTTTCCATTGTCATCGTACGCGCTGCGGCAGTCGGGGCTATTTTCATACGAACTTTCCTTCTTTGGAAATACTGTAGAGATCATTATGATTTTCTTGATTTCACAGCACCTCCCAATAACAGTGCCATGAGCCAGCGATGGGATGCATTGTATCTGCAAGTACTTGGCGCGATTCACCAAGGTGGTCCTATCCTGATTGCTACGTTCTTTTTATCGCTCCTGGACGTTAGTATTTATGCCATTTTTAACTTGGTCATACTGGGGCTGAACGCTATCCTCGGTATTTTTATGACCGGTCTTACTTCCGGTTTTGGCGACCTCATTGCCAGAGGAGAGAAAGAGGCTTTTCAAAAAGCCTTTAATGAATTCGAATTCATTTACACTATCGGCATTACTATCATCTATGGCACTATGTTTTTTGTATACCAGCCGTTTATTTCTTTGTATACGAAAGGCAGTGATATCAGTTATTACTATCCGATTTTTGCCTTTCTTATGACCTTGAACGGTTTTGCCTATAACATCAAAAATCCTTTTGGTATGCTGGTTATCTCTGCAGGGAAATATAAAGAAACACGGATGCCAACTACGATTCAGGGCACCATCGAACTCATTGGCGGTATTATCCTTTCCCTTGTCTGGGGATTGAACGGTCTTGTCTTGGGATCCCTTCTTTCCAATTTATATCGGGATATTGAATTTTTGTTCTTTGCTCCTCGTCATTTGACTCATATGGCTATCGGCCACACTGTAAAGTTATGGATTGTTAATACTCTCGTTATCGGTCTTGCTGCTGGAATTAGTACATTTCTATGGCTGCCTTCGATAGGAAATTTCCTTCAATGGGTACTCTTTGCGGCTGGTCTATGCCTCTTCTTTTTCCTGTTGGTGATTCTGGTAAATGTCCTTTTGTTCCGGAATTTAGCTTACAGTACGTGGGACCGTCTGATGAATATTGTAAAAAGGAGACGTTAATATGTACGTTCATGATAAAAAAGAGGATTGCTGCGGCTGCACGGCTTGCATGACTATCTGTTCCGTAAACGCAATTACCATGGAAAACGATGAAGAAGGGTTCAAATATCCAAAAATCAATGAAAAAAAATGTATTCACTGCAACATGTGTCGAAAAGTTTGTGACTTCGTAAAACAGCATGATTGGGATGCCCTGCCTCGGCCTGCTGTATATGCGGCAAAACAAAAATCTGATAAAGAACGGGCTGCCAGCCAATCTGGAGGGCTTTTTGCCGCCCTGTCTGATGCAGTGCTTGCCATGGGCGGTGTCGTCTATGGTGCTGTCTATGACGGAGAATGGAATGTTATCCATAAGCGGGCAGAGACAAAAGAAGTGCGCAATGAAATGCGCGGAAGCAAATATGTGCAAAGCGATATGCAAGATGCTTTTCATCGTGTTGGAGAAGATCTTAAGAACGGCCGCATTATCCTTTTTTCTGGTACCCATTGTCAGTGTGCCGGGTTGAAAAGCCTGCTTGAAACATGCTGCATTAAGACCGAGAATCTCTACTTGGTAGATATCGTATGTCATGGGGTTCCTTCGCCAAGTGTATACAAGGCATTTCGTGATTTTATGGAAAATAAATATCATGGCGAAATTAAAGGATTTGAGTTTAGAAATAAGAAGTTTGGATGGCATAATACGGTAGAGTCTACTTGGATAAATGGGCAAGAATATGACACTATGCTTTATCGGGATATATTCTATGGTGATAATGCGTTGCGCCCTTCATGTTACCAGTGCCCTTATAAAAATGTTGTCCATACATCTGATATAACTATTGGTGATTTCTGGGGAATTGAAAAATGGGCAAAAGATTTTGATGATACAAAAGGCATTTCACTTGTACTTATCAATACCCCCAAAGGCAAAATTTTGCTTAATAGAATTAGTAATAATATAGCATTGAAAGAATCGAATACAGTCGATTGCCTTCAACCATGCCTTCAAAAGCCGGTATCTCGCCCCGCTACCAGAGACCAATTCTGGCAAGATTTTGAAAATAAACCATTCGAATACATTCTTACTCACTATACAAACGATTACGGTTGGAAAACTCACGTAAAGAAAACCATCAAAAAAACTGCAAAAACCGTTCTTCCCGGCTCTGCCATTGTATTCATAAAAAAAGTATTGAGAAAATCTTGATTATTTATCTGGAAGTTGTGAATTATTAAATAACAATTTCGCAAGCTGAAAGGAATAATGAAAATGAAATTAAAAATTAAAAATCTTGCTGTAATCAAGGATGCTGACATCCAATTTGATGGCATTACTGTGATTGCAGGTGAAAATAATACTGGTAAAAGTACAGTAGGTAAAACACTATTTGCGTTATTTCATAGTTTTTATCATATGGAGGAAAAAATTCAGAAAAAACGTTTGGCGGCCATTGCCCAACGAATTGCATTGCTAGCTAATGATACAGATGCGGTATCCGATTATAATTTTTCATTCAGCAGTATGCGTAAATTAAGCCGCTACTTATATGGAGTTTTGGCTGGCAAAGATTCAATTGATGAGGAGACCTGTTTAAAGACAATACAGGCTTTTTTTCATCAGTGGCCTTATGTTGACGAGAAGATGTTTTTTTCTTTGCAGTCTGAAATCCGAAAGGTGATTCACAAAATCTATAGTTATAGTGATCAAGATATTCAGAATATGATTCTGACAAATGCGTTCCAAAAAATCTTTTTTAAACAGTCGAACTCACTGATGTACAATATTCCGGCAGAAGTTCTTTTACAGGTTAAGGCAAAAAATATATCAGTCAAGGTTTTGGCGGAAAAATGTGTAGGGAGCTCTTCAATGATAGAGCTTCAACATGACGCAACTTATATTGAAAATCCATTTATTATGGATATACTGGATAATAGAGTGATTTTTTCAAAGGAATCTCTTATGACAAGTGATTTAAAAAATAAACTTGAACATCAGCGACATGAAATTGATACGATTTCACAGAGGATACGTGAAGAACGCCTACATGATGTTATGGTATGTCTGCAACGTGCTATATGTGGGTCTTTTGTAGAAAAAGATAGGATACTTTCCTTTCACCAAGAAGGTATAGAGGGAGACATCCTGGTCAAAAATTTATCAACTGGGGTGAAAGCTTTTGCGATTCTAAAACGTTTGTTAGAACTCTATAATCTGAATGACAAGGATGTCTTGATTCTGGATGAACCAGAAATTCATCTTCATCCAGAGTGGCAGCTTATTTATGCGGAATTGATTGTTTTACTGCAAAAAACATTTAATTTAACTATTCTTCTCACAACACATAGTCCATATTTTCTGGAAGCTATTGAAGTTTTTTCAGAAAAGTATAGTGTAAAGGATAAGACCAAATACTATTTGGCCCATATGCAAGGTAAGGAAGCTACTTTTCATGATGTGACAGATGATACTTCTAAAATTTATCAACTCCTTGCTGCTCCGTTTGATAAATTAGATGCATTAAGACGAGAAAAAGGGGGATGCTGATATGGCAGATGGGGAAATCTATTTAAAAAATCAGTCTACTTTAAAGCAGTCTTCTTATGATAGTGCTAATAATGAATACATGGTAGAAGATGAAACGATACCAGTTTATAACTATGATGGTGTGATAAGCGAATATGCTTCGAGAACGAAGATGCAGCGTATGCCATGCTCGAATGATGCATTGTATATTGATCAAAATCATATTATTTTTATTGAATTTAAGAATGGTACTGTCCGTGAAGAACAACTTATGCGGAAAGCATATGATAGTTTACTTGTTCTTTTTGATCATGACATGGGATTGGGCTGGTGCAGAAGTGATTTTTGTGGTGATATCTCTTTCTCTAGAGAAAATATTGAATTTATCTTAGTCTGGGAGAATCCTGATAAAAATCAGGGGACAGCTCCAAGAATCAGTATCGGCGATCATGTAAGGAAAAAGGGCAAGTTTGGTTTGAATAGTTTGAAAGGATATTTGTACAAAGATACTAGGGTTATGTCAAAAATAGAATTTCAGCAAGAGTTTATTGATTTGGTGAAATCTTGTAAGGAAGCAGGTTAAGACTGAGTCGCAGGTTATTTGGCTGCCCGTTTTAATTCATTATTTACCGCCTGATATTTTAGGGCTTTGGTATGTTTTTGTCAGTATTGGCGGCATGGTTGAGCTCTTGGACAGTGGCTTTACGCCGACTTTGAGTCATTGTATGACTTATGCTTGGAGCGGGGCTATGGATCTCAAGAAGCAGGGCGTCGTTTTTTCCGGGGAACGGAGCGGCCCGAATTATGCGCTGGTCTATGGCATTTTGAGCACTTGCCGGACGCTGTATTTTGGCATCGCCTGCGCAGCGACGCTAGTCATGCTTTTTGCCGGGACGCTTTATGTGCAGCGCATTGCTGCTGACTATTTGTCCTGGCAGGTTTATGCGACGTGGGGCCTTTATATTGCCTCGACGTTCATCAATCTTTATATTGGCTATTATGCTGTCGTCCTCGTCGGTATCGGCGATATTTTTCATAAAAACCGGGCACAGATTTTATCGAAAGGGGCCTTTTTGATATTAGGAACACTCGGTCTTGTTTGTGGCTTTGGCATTCTTAGCCTTGGCGTGGCTTATTTTGCCAGCGGTTTTGTTTTACGCTTTTTGTGTAAACATTATCTCATCAAGGCCCACAAGTTTGATGAATTATTCCGAAAATATCGTCATCAGACAAATTACTCCAAGCGCCATGTCTTAGCTATGATGTGGCCCAATGCCTGGCGAGATGGATTGGTTACGGTTACTTTTTATTTGACAGGGCAGGCTACCGTACTGATGAGCAGTGGTTTCCTGACTCTGTATGAAACGGGGATTTACTCTTTTTCCATGCAGGTTGTCAATGCCTTGATTAGCATTGCTTCAGGTATGTTCAGTGCCTATGTCCCGGCAATCCAGTCGGCGTATGTATCCCGCAACCGGAAAGTCATGAAAGATTTATATGCCAAGTCCATGGCCTGTGCTTTTCATCTCAGTTTCTGGGGCATCATCGTTTTTGCAGCGATTGGTATTCCCATCGTACAACTCCTGCGCCATGACTTCGTCATTGAACGACCGGCCTTCCTGATGCTGGCGTTGTCGATTTACCTCTTGAATCGCCATCGAAGTTCCGCCTGCTTTATCAGTACCATGAATAAGCTACCATATACCTTCAGCTTCATCTTCTTTGGCGTCATCAGTATCAGTGCCACCTATATTGGACTAGCCTACTTCCATTTAGGATTATGGGGCCTCATCCTTATTCCCTTAGCGGTCCAGTCCATCTACAATAACTGGAAATGGAACCAAGTCGTCAATCGCTATCTGCATACCACAGAAATCAGATTGATGAGACAGGGGACGGCTGATCTTATGCGGATCGTAGGGAATAAAATATTTAAAACGAAATCATAAAAATAATCCGGCTGCGGTGAAATCACTGGGCCGGATTGTTTTTTGCAGCAGTATAGAGATGCCTTGACACGATATTTGTTTTGCCATAAACTAAAGATAAATTAACGAACGTATTTTCTTATTATATGCGGAAAGGTATGAGTTTTATTGGGATATGAATGTTTATTGGCGTTAGATAAAAAATATGGAGATGAATTGAAGAATGCTACTTTGATTTTGGGAAATGGTTCTAGTATTTCTTACAGCTCAAAGTTTGCTTATTCCAGTTTATATGATGAAGCTGCTTTTACTGATGAAGAAAAACAACTTTTTGATAAATTTGATACGAATAATTTCGAATATATTTTGCGAAAGTTATTTCAAGTTAGTGAAGTAAATAAAGTTCTAGAACTTGATCAAGGAAAAAAGGTTAATTCTGTGTATGAAAATATTCGATTGAAATTGATTGAGACAATAAGATGTATTCATCCAGTTATGAGCGATATTGATCCAGCTACTGTTCATGATAAGGTATTTCGAATCATGATGGATTATAGATATATCATTGATTTGAATTATGACTTCTTATTGTATTGGATTTTAAGTAACAATGGTTTTTTATCTTCTTTTCCAATTGAAGAGAATGGGGCGAGAAGAAACGTATTCCAAGGGAGTCCTTTTCAATATTTTTATGATGGTTTTCGGAAAAATTGTGGAACTCATCTTTCTTTTGACTATGATTTTGTGGAAGAAGAGATAAGGAAAGAAGAGAAAACAGGAATATTTTATCCGCATGGAAATTTGTTATTCGTTCGAGATAAATTCGCTGGAGAAACATTAAAAATAAAAAGTGATGGCGATTTATTTGATGTTGTTGATAAAGATTGGGAAAAGGGATATACTCCACTCTTTATTAGTGAAGGAACAGCTAATAAAAAAATGAATAGCATACGGAGTATTTCTTACTTGAATTATGTTTATAATGAAATACTTAGCAACCTTACTGATTTTATAGTTATTTACGGCTGGTCAATGGGAGACTGCGATACTCATTTAATAAAGAAAATATTTTCCAATAAAAAAATTAAGACAATTGCAGTTTCCATTTATAATGAAAATAGGGAGTTACAAGCAATACAAGAAGAAAAAATAGCAATAGAAAACAAGATAAAACACTATAATAAAGAAATAGCGGTTGAATTCTGGGAATGCTGACATTAGATAGAGAATTGAATTATATGTAAGTGATTTTTAAAAACTATCGGATAATATCAGCACTTTACAACTTGATAAGGTATGATATTTTTGCAAAATAAAGATGTAAACCTAGCTAAACAGAGTGAGATATTGAACAATCTGTGGGACTAGGAAGCTGCTGAGCTGACCAATGCTTCTAAAAGATGAGTGTACGGAACAGCGAAAGGGGTACCGTTCCAACCATTACCGCAGAAATCTGCATAGCATCTACCATAATGTAGAAAGTGGGTTGATACTTGCTTGTACTAGGCGGTGTCATGTCGTAATTACTCAGTGAGTCATAAATAAATATATGACCATGAAGCATCTGTACGGATACGATACCGCGGCCATCCTCTACTAATTTTACAAGACTTTAAATATTAGTAATTTAGAGATTACTATGATAATATTTCACAGCTAGGAGAGATAATATGTGCTTGAAGCAGATATTGCAAAAAATAAAGAACATGACAAAATCTAATAAAAATGAAATGAAGGAAGACCATAAAAATAAATATAATGATCTTGCTCCTATAAATACTTTATCACAGGATGATACCTATATTCAGGCTTTAAATTGGGCGTTTATGAATCCGTCTATTAAAAATATTGCATTAACTGGAGCATATGGATCCGGTAAAAGTAGTATTTTACTTTCATTTTTGGAACAATATGAAAACATAAGAAAAAAGACTTTATCCATATCTTTGGCCAGCTTTATTGATAAATTACAGGAGAATCAAGATAATAATTCTACTGAAGATAAGATTATCAAGCTTGATATTAATGAGATTGAAAAAAGTATTTTAAAGCAACTTTTTTATAAAGTAGCTCCTTCAAAAATACCACAAAGCCGTTTTCAAAGGATCCGTACTATAGAAGGAAAAAAGATATTCCTTGAGATTATAGCTGTAACGATTTTTATTTTTTTCTGTACTTATTTTTTTCGTCCTCAATACTTGGATTATTTAATCGATTCAATTAATCGTGGGTGTCAACGGATTTTTCCCTCTTTGGGTGAAGGATTACTTACTGTAGTTACCTGTATTACTTTTGTTGGTCTTATATTTTGGGGAATCTTTTATATAGAAAGAATAGTAAAAAAGATTTTAATATCTTTTCATTTGAAAAAAGTAACCATTCAAGGTTCAATTCAAGCAGAAACAGGAAATGATGAAGAGTCCATATTTGATAAAAATATGGATGAAATTATTTATTTTTTTGAGAGTACTCGCTATACTACTATATTTTTTGAAGACCTTGACCGTCTGCAGAATAACAGATTGTTTGTGCACTTAAGGGCTCTTAATAATATGTTGAACCAATGTGATGTCTTAGAACGGCCGATTCGGTTTGTATATGCTGTTAAAGATGATATTTTTGAAAAAGAAGACCGTACTAAATTTTTTGAATTTATTTTGCCAGTGATTCCTATTATTAATGCTACGAATTCAGGGGAAGAGATTCGCCGATGGGTAACAGATCACAACTATGGAAAAATTTTTGATGAGGATTTTATCGATGATATTGCTCCATATATTGAGGATATGCGTGTGCTTCAAAATATTTTTAATGAATATGAGATTTATAGAGAGCAAATTATCAATAGGACTGGATTAAATTTAGATCCAAAGAAATTGTTTGCAGTTATTGCATTTAAAAATATCTATCCATCGGATTTTTCTGATTTACAAAATGAAAAGGGGATAGTAAAGCAAGCCTTTTACGAAAAAGAGAAAATCCTTAAGCAAAAAATTAAAGATTTAAATGACCTGATTGAAAAAGAAGAATCAACGTTTAAAAATTTGAAAGATGATGAGTTGCAAAGTGTAAATGCGATTAAAAGCGCAATGCTTGCTGATTTTACAGATTGGGATGGAATTGCAGAGTCTATTCAAGTTCAATCGTGGAAAGATAATAAAAGATCGAATTCATCTTTCTTTAAGTTTCAAGAAATCATGGACGTGAATTTTAAGTTGGACGAATTAAAAAATATTGATAGATGTGAAATTAAACTTTATGGGAGAAATTGGATTACAAAAAGCTCTCTTTATGAAAAAGTCGAAAAATATTATCCAATATGGAAACGTCATTATGAATATGATGGGAAAATTGAAGAACTTAAACTTGAAATCAATACTACACGTGACAAAATAAAAAAGTACCGCAATATGACGATGAAAGAGATTTTAGATTATGATGAAAATGATGTGCTCTCCGAGCAAATCAAGCAAAATAAACTATTGGTATTTCTGCTGCGTAATGGTTATCTAGATGAAACCTATGCTTCTTATATTAACTATTTCCAGGCAAACAGTACAACTTATAGCGATAGAAATTTCATCTTGTCGGTGAAAAACAGGGAACCTTTGCCTTTTGACTACAGATTGGTAAAAATTTCTCAAGTCATTAAGAAATTAAAGATTGGAGATTTTGACTATCCGGCAGTGTATAATTTTGATTTACTTAATGAAATGTTGATGCATGCGGAATCCTACGAAGAGAAATTAGAAGAATTCATGAAACAATTGGGGAAAGAGGATGAAAACAGTTGGAATTTTATAGATGAATTTGTTGGATATGCCCAAGCACCGGCACTTTTTGTAAAATATTTGGCACACTATTGGTCAAATATGTGGAATTTTATTCTTGACTCTTCCTTATTAGAACAGCGTAAGGTATTTTATTTGAAGTTGTTAATTGATGATGCAAAACTTGATGACCTTTGTCTCATGAATAAATCTAATTCATTAAGTACGTATTTTAGAGAAACTCATGATATTTTACAGAAGCTTCATGATGTTGATGAAGAAAAAATGATTGCTCTTATGGGACGGTTGCAAATTAAATTTAGCCAAGCTGAATTAACTGGAGTTAGTGAAACGTTGGTACAATATATCATACAGCAACAAATGTATATTTTGAATCCGTATATGCTAAATCAGATTATTTCCTGGAATTTTCCGCAAAAGGAAAATGCAGCATTGAGGGAAAATTATACGGTGATTTTGGAAGCAGATATAAAGCCCGTACTGGAATACATAGATGACAATATTGAAGAATACGTAAAAAATGTTACTTTATCAAAAGAAAATACTCAGGAAAGTAATAGAGCGGTAGTGGGATTATTAACCAAAATTATCGACGATAAAGAACTTTGCTGTGATGTAATTAGGCACCAGGGAAAAATAGAGTTCAACGACTTGGCAGATTGTAATGGTGAACAGACGGAAAAATCAAAAGACTCTGTAAAGGCAATTTGGGATGTTATCTTGGAAGAAAACAAAGTTGTGGCTTCCTGGAGTAATGTTCGGGTCTACTGGAAGCACTTTGGAGTCACTAAAAATCTAGTTTCTTTTGTCGATGTAAACTATGCAAAGTTAGACAAATTGGATAATGAAGATGATAACTCAAACTTCGTTGTTCAATTCATTAAATCAGATTTGGTTGATGTTTCTTTGCTGAAAAAAATAAAATTTGCCTTAGTCATTACTGATATGGGAGATATTATTAATAAGATTCCAGAAGATAAAGTTGAAGTTTTGGTAGAAAAAAATGTTATCTCGTTTACGTTAGATAATTTACAATTACTGCATGATTATTTGGATGATGAAAGAATTATGGCTAAATTTATTGTTTCAAATCAAGATTTGTTCTTTGCGGAAATTTCTGAAGACAGTGAAGCAGTGGATTATATTGTAAAAGATCAGAATTTAATTTTAAACTTGATTTATCAAGGTGAGCTCAGTACTAAAAATAAAAATAAATTGATTGCATCAATAGATGCAGACACTATTGATATAGAAATTGCAAAAAAGATAATTGAGTTGAAGTTAAAAATTAATAGAGAGCAATTTTATGCAATTTGGGATCAAGTTGATCAGAAATTGAGAGTGAAGTTATTCTATCAGTATATGGAATTGTTAACAGTTGATGATTTTCAAGATATTTTTCAACAGCTGAAAAATCAGAATCTTGCTTTTGATAAGTTAGCTCAAAGGGAGGCAAGAAAGCAAGTAAAACTTTCCAATACACCTGATAATATCAAACTGGCAAAGTGTTTAAGAAACAAGGGATATATTACTAGTTTTAACGAAATTGATACGAAAATTGAAATGCGAATCAAGAAATCACAGTAATTTTACTTACAATGGAACCTGATGCCCAAAGAAATCAATTCATCTGAATAAATACTAGCAAAAAACCGAACCATAATATCCGGCTTTTTCTATACACAGGTTTATTTTGCATTTACTCTATAGGCGATGATAAAGTAAACAAATTCAACAATGGCTGGCATCACTCTTTTTGTAAATTGTCTTGATGAACAAATGAGAATAACGTTAAAATGGTAAAAAATTAGTTCGTGATACTGGATAAATAAATGTGGAGGGATGTAAATGGACATCAAGGATTTTCAAGGGATTGAAGCAAGTTTTTTAGATTACAAAATTTCTTTAGAGGCAGAAAAACCTAAAAGTTGGTTAAAATCAGTTTCGGCATTTGCAAATACGAAGGGCGGACATGTTTTATTTGGAGTTACAGATAAAACGCACGAAGCCATCGGTTTAGATGATGTGCAGAAGGCAGCTAGCAAAATCGCAGAAATAATTTCAGTTCGAATTAGTCCGAAGGTAAATTATACGATAGATACTTTTCCAGGTACTCGTGAAGGGAAGTTCTGTCTTGACTTATCTATTTTTCCAGGGCCTCATTATCCTTATTATTACGTGCATGAACAGACTCGGGAATGTTATGTTCGAAGAGGCGATCGCTCTGAACCAGCGACTACCTTAGAAATTAATACGCTTATTTTGAAAGGTATGAATCAAACGTATGATGCATTGCCGACTTCTTATAAACTAGATGACATTAGCTTTACTTTGTTAGGTGCAACTTTCAAACAGGAAACTGGAGAAAGTTTTAATTTGCCACAGGATGCAGTTTCCTTGGGGCTGACAACTCCCAGCGGAGAAGTTACCAATGCGGGATTGTTGCTTTGTGATCAAGGTGTTTTACGACATTCCCGTGTCGTCTGTACGCATTGGAAAGGTAAAGAAAAGGGAGCGATTGATGGAGATGCATTAGATGATCAGGAGTTTTTTGGAACTAGCCTTATTATGCTTTTGAGTAATACAGAAGCGTTTATACGAAATAATTCAAAAAATCCGTGGACAATTCGGGGAATGCGACGAGAAGAGAATAGTGATTATCCTTTTAAGGCAGTTCGCGAAGTTTTGGTAAATGCCTTGATTCATAGAGATTATCAAAATATTGGTGCTGAAGTACATGTTGACATGTACGATGATCGTATGGAAATATCTTCTCCGGGAGGTATGATGAATGGTAGCCGTATTCAAGATTTGGATTTGAGTATGGTGCCATCTATGAGAAGAAATGAAATTATTTCAGATATTTTTGGAAGATTGCATTATATGGATCGTCGAGGCAGTGGGATACGGCGGATTATAAATTCATATACTCGTTTCAAAATTAAACCGAATTTTTATTCTAATGAGTATTTTTTTCTTGTTTCTCTGCCTAATAGAGGAGTAACATCCAAAATTAAACATATTACGGAAGAAACGCAACTTACAAGTGGAGAAACGCAACTTACGAGTGGAGAAACGCAACTCACAAGTGGAGAAACGCAACTTACGGGTGAAGAAACGCAACTTACAGGGGAAAAAATGACACTTGAAGTGTGGAAAACTAGTATACGGCAAAAAACTGAAAACAAGTTTCAACCAAGAACTGTGGATAAACTTGCTAAATTAATGATGATTTATGAAGATAAGTATCCCTTCAATCGACAAATTGTAGCGAATCGATTTGAAATAAGCGAAAATGCTGCATCTCGGATACTAAAAAGAGCAATTGATTGTGGTATTGTTAGGAAAGAGAAAAAAGGCGTTTACTATTTTCAATTTCCATAAAAAGTTAAATCCGCATATCGGTGATGATATATTAATGAAATTAACAAAAAGTTTGAGGCGGAGGTCAGTTTTGTGGGGCGTATTGTGAAAAATAATCTTGTCATATTGCTGGCGGCTATGGGGGCGTTGGTCTCGATGGTCATTGTACCGTCGTCGATGGGGTATGTGGAGTATCTCAATGGGCCTGTGCTGGGAATTTTGTTTTGCCTTATGGTTGTCATTGGCGGGTTTCGTGAAAGCGGCGTCTTTTCGGTGTTATTGTCCCAGCTCCTATTGCGGCTGGGAACGTTTCGTCAGTTGGCGATGGTGCTGGTCTTCATAAACAATCCGGTTGCGGTGATTTCACCGCAGCCGGATTGTTTTGTTAATAAAAAATAATATATTGTCCCAATATTGAAAAAAATGTCCCAATAAGTTATAATGACAGGAGAAATAAGAGATGCTGTAAAGTGTAAGGAGCTGGAGTGTGATGAAAAAAAAAGATATTGTAAATTTAATTAAATGTTATGCAGAAGGTAATGATGCTGGATTTAGGACTACAGCTTATCAAATTGCCAAAGAATTCGATCAAAGTGGAGATACCCAATTAGGACTTTATCTTATGTCACTATTATCAGATGCCAATACGTTTGTACCACAAGTGCAGGAAAGTAAAGAAACATATACCGGATTGCAATATCTTGATAAGGCTTCTGCTTGTGAAGAAATGCTGCTTTTACCAGACGTAATTATGAATGATATATTAGGGATTGTAAATGCTATTAATCATCATATGGGGATTCATCGTTTCTTATTTGAAGGGGCTCCTGGTACAGGAAAAACAGAAGCAGTAAAACAACTTGGCAGAATTTTAAATCGAGATGTTTATATGGTGAACTTCTCTGAACTTATTGACAGTAGATTAGGGCAGACTGCAAAAAATATAGTAGCTTTATTTAAAGAAATGAATGGGATTTATCAAAAATATAATATGATTTTCTTATTTGATGAAATTGATGCATTGGCTTTAGATAGAACAAATAATAATGATTTACGGGAAATGGGAAGAGCTACTTCTACTTTATTGAAATGTCTTGATTTACTGGATAAGGATATTATTTTAGTTGCGACAACCAATCTATATTCCTATTTTGACAGAGCTTTAATCAGGAGATTTGATTCGGTTATTAGTTTTAATCGATATACACAGGACGATTTGTTGGATATTGCTGAGAAAATTTTAAACCGATATTTAGATCAATTGCATTTAAAAAATCGGGATGTTCGGCTGTTTCGTAAAATTATGAAATTAATGGATCAATTACCTTATCCTGGGGATTTGAAGAATATAGTCCGTACGGCTGTAGCTTTTAGCAACCCTAATGACGAATGTGATTATTTTAGACGATTATATAGCGCAATTTGTGGTAAAAATCCGGATAATTTAAGTGAATTAAAAAAACAAAAATTTACAGTAAGAGAGATGGCTATACTCACAAATAAATCTAAAAGTACTATTGATAGAGAGCTTAAGGAGGCGTTATAAATGAATAACTTATTGGAGTTAAAGGGGGAATTCCAACATAAGTCAAATCAAGCTAGAGGGGGGAGCATCTCACTAAAAAAAGGACAAGTAGTTAAGGCCGACCATTTACTGGAGCTAGCTAATGGTTTACAAAAAATAGCTGATTATTGGTCTGTACATCCAGAGATTGAAGGTGCTTTAGTTAGCGCGCATTATGTTCGCATCGTTCCTAAATCAAGTCGATTGCAATTTTTGCTTTCATGTACTAATAATTCCCCCAATGATTTTATAGTAGGGGCAAAATTTGAGACTACTGTTGATATAATCGATCCGGAATCCCATGCTCACCATGTTTTTACGTATTTTATCCCGTTAACAGCACTTGTTCAGACCATAGCTGTTTTAAAAAAAGTGTATGACGTTTTGAAAGAAAACTATCAGGGTAAGCTTTCATATGAAGATGTGGAAGAATTAAAAAAAGGAACATTCGTGTGTGATGGTTTATCTAAAACCAGGTTTCTTCAAACTATTGTAGATAGTTCGAATATTCAATGTTTTCGTATTGATACATTGGAAAAGGATATTCATGAAGCATGTATTATAACAATTTATAAAACTAAAGTAAAAACACGGGAGTTGTTAGGGAAATTTGGTATTTCGATTCCAGAAAGCAGAATTCTCAATCAGCTCACGATTCAAATGAATCCAGAAGAAATACATATGTTGTTGGAAAAAGCTCCATATCTGGTAGCTATGGGGGTAAATGATTTGACTCAGTATATTCCTGAGCCATTGACAGAAGTATCGGAAGTACCTGAACTTATTCCATCTCCTAAGAATGAACCTGTTATTGGCGTTATTGATACTCCCTTTAATGAAGACGTCTATTTTCATGAATGGGTAGATTATACTAATTGTTTGTCTGAAGATATTCCCGTTGGGCCAATGGATTTTGCACATGGAACAGCTGTCAGTTCGATCATTGTTGATGGTCCTAAGGGGAATCCTGATTTAGATGATGGATGCGGTCGTTTTAGAGTCCGGCATTTCGGAGTAGCTGTTGCTGGTAAATTTAGTTCTTTTTCGGTTATAAAGCAGATTGGGGATATTGTACGGTTAAATCGTGATATTAAGGTGTGGAATCTTTCTTTAGGTTCTATATTAGAGATTAATGATAATTTTATTTCGCCAGAAGCTGCTGAACTGGATCGGTTGCAGAATGAATATGATATAGTGTTTGTAGTAGCAGGAACGAATTTACCTGCTGTACATGAACATGAAAACAATTATAAAATCGGTGCCCCGGCAGATTCTTTAAATTCTATTGTTGTGAATTCTGTAAATTTTCAGAATCAAAGTGCATCTTATTCTCGAAGTGGCCCTGTATTGTCTTTCTTTGTAAAACCAGATGTTAGCTATTATGGTGGAGATAGGCAAAAACATGAATTTATAACGGTATGTGACAATGTATTGGGGGCAAAGCAGACAGCTGGAACTTCTTTTGCAGCGCCTTGGATTACCCGAAAAATGGCATATTTGGTTTACATTATGGGATTTACTCGAGAAGTGGCTAAAGCCTTGCTGATTGATGCTGCAACGGGATGGTATTGTCGGCCAGATGAAAAAAAGGGGTATGGCATAGTGCCCATTTCTATTCAAGATATTTTGCAATCTCCCGATGATGAAATTAAATTTATTATTTTTGGAAAGACTAAGAATTATTGTACGTATACATATCAATTGCCTGTCCCGGTTGTAGAGAATAAGCATCCTTATCTTGCCAAAGCTACTTTGGTTTATTTTCCGTTGTGTGATCGTAATCAAGGTGTGGATTATACCGATACGGAGTTAGATTTGCATTTTGGGCGATTAATGATTGATAAAGCACAACGTTTACAGATAAAATCTATTAATGGAAATTTACAGGCTGAACCGGGCCAGCACTCTATTTATGAAGAAGATGCCAGAAATGATTATCGGAAATGGGATAACGTAAAAATAGTTGCTGATCAGATTTATAGTAACATGAAACCTCGTAAAGCGTATGAAAAAGGACTTTGGGGTATCAAATTATATTGCAAAGAACGATTAAACAATCATGCCAGACGGGAAATTCCATTTGGTCTGGTTATTACCTTGAAAGAGATGAAGGGAGTTAATCGAATTGAATTATTCAAGCAATTATGCCAAGTTCGGGGATGGATTGTAAATGATGTCAGTGTAGAAAATCGAGTTCAAGTATATTTGAAGGGGGAAGAAACAATTCAGTTAGAATAAAAAATTCAAAACAGGCTGGCACTTTCCCTTCAAGCGACAAAGTGTAGCAACTCGATTTGAAATAAGCGAAAATGCTGCATCCCGGATACTGAAAAGAGCAATTGAATGAACTTAACGAAGAATTTGAGGCGGAGGTCAGTTTTGTGGGGCGTATTGTGAAAAATAATCTTGTCATATTGCTGGCGGCTGTGGGGGTGTTGGTCTCAATGGTCATTGTGCCGCCGTCGATGAGGTATGTGGAGTATCTCAATGGGCCCGTGCTGGGGATTTTGTTTTGCCTTATGGTTGTCATTGGCGGTTTTCGTGAAAGCGGCGTCTTTTCGGTGTTATTGTCCCGGCTCCTATTGCGTCTGGGAACGTTTCGTCAGTTGGCGATGGTTCTGGTCTTTTCTTGCTTTTTTGTGAGCATGTGGGTGACGAATGACGTATCGCTGCTGACTTTTGTCCCATTTGCACTCTTGTCGCTGTGTCGTGTCGCCAGTGAAAAGGAAATGGCTGTCGTTATTTCTTTGCAGACGATAGCGGCTAACCTGGGCAGTATGTGTACGCCAGTAGGCAATCCGCAGAACTTATACTTGTATTTTCATTATGCCTTGAATCTTGGCGAATTTATGGCCTTGCTGTTGCCTTATACGATAGCAGCGATGATCATGCTGGCTGCCTCTGTTTTTTTGCTGCCGAACCGGCGGATTTCTATTTCCGCACGGCTAGCGGCCAGGCGGGCGGAGAAAGTTCCGCTCATGGCTTCGCCACGGCAGCTCTGGATGCTGGGAGCCTTGTTTTTTCTTTCGTTACTGACGGTGGCCCATCTTCTGGATTACCGTATCACGCTGGCGGTCGTCGTCCTGGTCACGGCGCTGATGGTCCCGCGTTATTTTCGTTATGTTGATTACCGGCTGTTAGGTACGTTTGTGGCTTTTTTTATCCTTATTGGCAATATCAGTCAATGGAAAGCTTTCCGGCAAATCTTGGCTGCATTCCTGACTGGGCACGAGTTTTTGGTGGCGATATTCGCATCCCAGGTCATCAGCAATGTGCCGGCGGCAGTTCTCTTGTCCGGTTTTACCGATAATGCTGCGGCGTTGCTGTTGGGAACGGATATTGGCGGATTAGGGACGCTCATTGCCTCTATGGCCAGCCTCATTTCTTATGGCATCTTCGTCCGCGCTTATCCACGGCGGCAGGGTTATTTCCTGAAAATATTTACGGCGCTTAATGTGGCTTATCTGTTGTTTTTTATCGTGTTTGCAGCCGTAGCTTTCTGATATAATGTTGGAAGAACCCCTCAGTCAGCTTTGCTGACAGCTCCCCTTCGCAGTGGAGCCTTTTTAAGTCCGACGTAAACTGCATCATTGGGCGGGCCGCCAGCCACAGCTGTCCGTTTTGGCAGCCGTCCTGCGCCTTCCGGTGGTCGGCACTTGACGGGCCAAAAAGGCTTTCAGGACGGCCCCTACAGGGCCCCGATAGGGACGATTTTTTGCGGTACAATGAGGGCGATTGTTTTTTGGGATGGGGTGGCATGTATGGGACGTAGATGGATTCAGGTTGTAGTCGGGTTGCTGGTTATGGGCGTCATCGGTGTAATTTGGTGGCATTCTATGCAGAATGGAGTGGCTTCTCATGCCGAGAGCCGGCGGGTCCTGGCGTGGGTCCTGGCCCGGATACAAGGATCGGCGGTGGCGCCTTATTTGAGTGACGGTGTCATTCGGCGCTTGGCGCATTTGACGGAATATACAACGCTGGGAATGGTATTGAGCGGCTTTTCTGTTTTAGTTTCGCGACGTCCTCATAAAGTCTGGGTGCTCTTGATTGGAATTGGCGTGGCAGCAATTGATGAGTATATCCAGTCGTTTTCCGGTGGCCGGACATCGACCTGGCATGATGTGGTACTCGACGGTGTTGGGTGTATGATTGGAATTTTTTTAGTCATGGTTATCCGGGGAGTGAAGCGGGGCATTGGTGCCATACACAAGTAGGAGTTAGTGGTCCCTGCAGATTGCTGTTCGCAAAAAAAGTACGACTAATAGCCGTATGCGTAGGGGCTGTCCCGATGAGGGCAGCCCGCTGTGAGAGTTAGTTATAGCCCATTCTGGTATGATGGTAGGTTTTTACGAATCACGAACCGTTTGTCATAAATTCCGGCTGTATACAGGATTCACAGCGGGCCGCCCGCCGCTGCTGTCCGTTCTGTTAACCGTCCTGCACCTCCCGATGGTCGGTACCTGTCGGGGTAGAAAGGCTCTGGGCGTCCCCTACGCACAAGGCCGTTGGCCGTGTATTTTTTATGGCCTGCGGACCACGCTTTTTTTCATCGCCTGACTGCGATTCCGTAGGGGCCGTCCCAAAGGGCGGCCCGCGTGAATCCTGTGCATATCCGGAATTTATGACGGACGGCGCATGGTCGTAATACAATCATAAGTCTGTTGCGGCGGGCCGCCACATCTGATTCGGCGTCGATGAACGATGAACGGCCTACGACGAACGACATCGCCGATGGCGATGAGTTCCGGCCTGCGGTCTGCGAACTGCGGCCTGCGTTATTATTGCGTTATTATCAAGTCCGCTAGTATATGCTATAATTAGCGTTATAGATGATTTATATAAGGATATATAGGAAAGGTGGTTGGGCAGTCTGATGGATCGGGATTTTGTGGTGTCACAATTTACGCGGTATGTCCATGGGTTTGACCAGGGGGAAGAAGGGGTCCGGCTGAAGTATGCTCATTCTTTACGGGTGAGTTCTCTCTGTGAGCAGATTGCGGGAAGCCTGGGTTTGTCCCAGGATGAGGTGGATTTGGCTTGGCTCATCGGTATCCTCCACGACATCGGCCGTTTTGAGCAGCTGCGGGAGTACCATACGTTCGTCGATTACCGGTCCATGGACCATGCCAAGTATGGCGCTCATTATTTGTTTGATGACGGCCATATCCGCGATTTTTTCGACGATGAGAGCCAGGATGATGTTATCCGCATGGCTATCGACCAGCACAATGTCTATCAGCTGCGGGAAGATTTGACGCCGCGGCAGAAGCTCTTTTGCCAGCTCATCCGCGATGCTGACAAAATCGATATTTTCCGGGTCTATGTCCTGTATATGAGCCAAAAGAAGAACATTTGGAACGTCGACTGGGCTGATTTTGAGAACCAACCCATTTCTGACAGCGTCATGGCCCAGGCTCGGCAGCGGAAAATCGTACGGACGCAGGATAAGAAGACTTTCATGGATTTTTATGTCGGTGCCTTGTGCTTATACTTCGATTTGGTCTATCCCCGGAGCCGTCAGCTGGCACGAGAACAAGGCTATTTTGATAAGCTCCTCGATTTCCACTCCCGGAATGTCGATAGTGAGAAAAAATTGGATGAAATCCGCTGCTTAGTACGGAAAGCGGAAACGTTGCCTCAGCCAATATTTGTTGATACAATGTATAAAGACATGTAACATAATTGGTATTATAGGATATATAGGGGGAATCATAGCTCATGGAAATATTGATTACTGGCGGTGCCGGATTCATTGGGTCGCATATTTTAGAACAGTTGAACGAAATGCCGGATATGGATGTCGTCGTCTTTGATAATTTGTCCAGCGGGTCTCGGGACCACGTACCGGCAGGAATGGAGCTCGTCGAGGGCGATGTCTGCGATGAAGAGGCTGTCGACGCTGTCTTTGCCGACCATCATTTTGATGCCGTCGTCCATCTGGCAGCGCAGACTATGGTCCCGATATCTGTGGAAAATCCCGTCCTCGATTGCCAGATTAATTTGGAAGGCGTCCTCTATGTGCTGGAAGCCTGCCGGACTCATGGCGTGCCGCACATCCTCTTTTCGTCCAGTGCCGCTGTGTACGGTGATAATTTGAACATTCCCTTAAGGGAAACGGAACGGCTCGTGCCGACGTCCCCCTATGGTGTCACCAAGATGACGACGGAACATTACCTGCGGGTTTACCATGAATTATACGGCATGGATGCGACGGTTTTCCGCTTTGCCAATGTTTACGGTGAACGGCAGGGTGAAAAGGGCGAAGGCGGCGTCGTCAGCATTTTCTGTAAGCTTTTGTCCCAGCATCAGGGCCTTACGGTTTTCGGCGACGGCAACCAGACCCGCGATTTCGTCTATGCCGGCGATATTGCCCAGGCCATTATCCGGGCACTGCCGCTCAAAGGCTATCATACGATGAATGTCTCGACGGGCCAGGAAACGAGTGTCAACGATTTGATCCATAGCTTTGAAAAAGCCGTTGGCTATCCGGTAGAAGTAACTTATACGGCGCCCCGGACGGGCGATATTCTGCGGTCGGTCCTCGGTAATGGTGCCTTGAAAGCGAACCTGGATTTTGTACCGGCAATGGATTTGGAAGAAGGAATCCGCCGGACCTATGAATGGTATCAGGGGCAATGGGCGCAGTGAGGCATTTTTCCTTGACAGGCTTCCCAAAACATGACACAATTAATTAGATATGCCTATATTTATATACAGGAGGGGTAGCCCATGGCAGATGATCGCATCATTACGGCTTTGGATGTCCATTCACTGGAGGATATGAAGAAGCTCGTAGAAACCCTTGGCGACAGTGTTTCTTTTTATAAAGTCGGCATGGAACTGTTTTACAGTGCCGGTCCCGACGCAGTACGGTATTTGAAGGACCAGGGGAAACATGTTTTCCTCGATTTGAAGGTCCATGATATTCCCAATACGGTAGGCCAGAGCATCCGCGCCCTGACCCGTCTCGGCGCCGACCTCATGACGCTGCACGGCACAGGTGGCCGGGCCATGATGGAAGCGGCTGCAGAAGCTGTCCGCGATGAAGCGGCTAAGTTGAATATCGAACGGCCGCGCCTGCTGGCTGTGACGGTATTGACCAGTATTGACGAAGACGCGTGGAAAGAAATTGGCGGCAAGTACAGTATTGCCGAATCGGTCAAGAATCTGGCAAAACTGGCCAAGGAAGCCGGTATCGACGGGACCGTTTCTTCGCCGTATGAAGCGAAGGAAATCCGGGAAATGAATGGTCCCGATTTCCTCATCGTCACGCCGGGCATCCGTCCGACCTTTGCCGTAGCCAACGACCAGAAGCGGTTCACGACGCCGTCCCAGGCTTTGCGCGACGGGGCATCCCGTTTGGTCATCGGTCGTCCGATTACCAAGGCTGCCGATCCGAAAGAAGCAGCGGAAAAGATTTTAGCAGAAATTCAGGGGGTATAACCAATCATGATGACAGAAGAAGAAGTAAGACAGTTATTAGTAGAAACGAAAGCCGTTCTCGAAGGCCATTTCCTGTTGACGTCGGGCCTGCACAGCCCGCTGTACGTTGAAAAGTTCAACGTTCTCCAGCATCCGGAATATACGGAAAAGCTCTGCAAGGAATTGGCAGAACGTTTCAAGGACCAGAACGTCCAGACCGTCATGGGTCCTATGACCGGCGGCATCCTGCTGGCTCATGAAGTCGGCAAGGCTCTCGGCACGCGGGCTATCTTCACGGAACGTGAAAAGGGCGTCATGACCCTTCGCCGTGGCTTCCACATCGAACCGGGTGAACGCGTCCTCATCGTCGAAGATATCGTCACGACTGGCGGTTCCGTCCAGGAAGTCGTCAATGTCGTCAAGAAAGCCGGCGGCGTCATCGTCGGTGTCGGCCTCCTCGTCGACCGCAGCGGCGGCAAGGCCGAATTCGGCGTACCGAAAGATAAAGTCCAGGCTCTCCTCCATCTGACTGTCCCGACGTACAAACCGGAAGAATGCCCGCTCTGCAAACAGGGCATCCCCATGACCGAACGGGGCAGCCACCATCTGAAATAATCTGGATCAGGAGATGTTTTGTTCATGGAAATGTTATCGGCCATAGCGCCTTTCTTCATGGCTGGCCTGCTGGGGACGGTGTTCGCCCGTTTTACGGGCATCAATATGAGCATGTGCGTCCTCCTCATGTTTTTGTACATGGGGGCCAAGCCCGTCGAATGTATTGCCGCTATGTTGATGTTTAATGTATTCACCTATTTTACGGTGTATTCTCAGCTTCACGTCATGAAGATCAAGAGTTTCACCTTTTTCCCTGGCGTGCGCCTGGCCATCCCGATTTTGATCACCATTGCCCTGGCTGCGCTCAATCCCTTCATCGGCATCGTCTTTTTCGTCTTCACGTTCCTTATGGAAATTTTTGCTAAGATTTACAAGGAAATGGATGCCAAGTCGCGTCCGACGAAGGGGGAAATCGGCCAGATGGTCGTCATCGCCGCTGTCCTGGTGACGATTGGCACGGCACTCGTCCAGTTCATCCCGGAAAATTATTATTACATCGTCGGCGGCGTGACTATTTTGATTTACGCCTTCGTCATGTGGCGGACGGGAGACCGCCGCAAGGGAACGGCCTGGTGGGATAAGCTGCTCTACGCTTCGACGTTCCTCACGGGCCTGAGCGGCATCGACGGGACGGACTGGCTCACGGCGATGCGCCGTAATCCTGAATCGGTCTTGTCCAAATGCTATCCTATCGTCATCAACGGGGCCATGATCATTGCCCTGCTGGCATCGTATGCCATGTACCAGTATTTCTCGCTGGGTGCCTTGTTCGCTACCATCGGTTCGGCTGTCGGCATCCGTTTGTTCGGCCTGTATGAACATAAGGAAAAGGGAAGCTTTTCCTACCTCACCTTGGGCATTGCCGTCTTGGCAGCCCTGGTGTTCATGATCATCCAGCCCGTACCGACGGGCTTCCCTGTCGTGCCCATGGCAGATAATGCCGGATTTTTCGATTTTTAGTTTTGCAAAAAAACGCTGTCTTTTATGGCAGCGTTTTTTTTGCAAGGCTCCCTTTATAGGGGAGCTGGCCGCCGGAGGCGGTCTGAGAGGTTGTTTTTAACCTGATTCTGCAAGAAGTCTCCCGCCTCTTTAGGCGGTGAGATGAATT
>ERZ773224.934-NODE-934-length-38838-cov-6.022020_pt1 | contig 38838 bp, 25 predicted proteins | sample MGYA00580526_ERZ773224 | MGnify/ENA primary metagenome ERZ773224 (study PRJEB29015, sample SAMEA2737743) | human gut metagenome | biome: human gut; feature: human-associated habitat; material: faeces | place: China | collected 2012 ... | reverse complement strand
GAGATCAACCTCAAGCAGGATGATATCGTCAATATGGGCCTTGCCAAGCTGGTGGGCGGCGCCGGATCTCGAGAGCCTCCGGACAATTGTGGTGAGGGAGGCCGAAACCGCGCGTGACGCGGCGCTCCGCTCCGGCCGCGCCCAGCCGATCCGGATTCCGTTCCCCGTGATGTGGAGTTCCGTCACCCGGCGCTTCAAGAGCGGGTCGGTCCCGGCGCGCCCGACCGGCGCGATCGCGATTTCGTCGATGGACGCCCTCCGCGGCATTCCGTTCAAGGCGATCTGCGTGGTGGGGCTTGATGCCGCAAGCGGCTTCCCGGGCACGGTGCAGCTGGATGAATTTGACCTCATGGGGCTCCCGGGGCTGAAGCGCCGCGGGGACCGCGACAGCCGGCGGGACAACCGGAACATTTTCTTTGACCTCATTATGTCGGCCCGCAGCTGGTTCTCGGTCTTCTACGCCGAGGGACCGGAGAAGGAGCGGCCGCTTCCGCCCTCTGAAGTCGTGACGGACTTCCGGGGGTTCCTCGCGGATTTGGAAGCGAGCCGCGCCCTTGCGACCGGGACCGCCGCCCGGAACACCTGGGACGCCGAGGTGCCGCTCGCGCGGTACTCACGCCGGAATTTCACGAAAGACGCTGAAGCGAAGCACCTCCTCGGGTCGAGTGTCGACGCTTTTGACGCGATCCGGGAGGGCGGAGGAAACGCGGCCTCGGTGTCCTTTGTGGGGACCGGGGCGGCGCTTCCCGGGTACCTGGATCTCAGGCTTCCCGTCTCGGATCTCGGAGACTTCCTCTCGGCCCCGGAAAATTTCGCGATGAAACTCGTGGGGCTCAGGCGGGATGATGATTCCGGGACGACGGCCGCGGCGCTCGGGTTCCCGAATGACGGTCTCAGCATGTGGGCCATGCGGAAGGACGTGAGTGACGCCGTGGCGCGGGGCGAGACGCTCGAAAACTTCGTTGCCGTCCGGGAGCTCGATCCGGCGTACGGGACGAAAGCGGTCCGGAAGACCACGCTGCCGCTGGTGTCGGGCCAGCACTACCGGGCGGCGCGGCTGGTGTCGGATCTCGCGGCCGGTGAAACCGTCACGCTTCGCCCGTACGAGATGCGGATTGATGACCCAAGAGCCCCAAGCCCTCACTGGACCGTGGAGTTTCCGGAGGAACGGCTTTACAAAACGCCTTCCGGCCGGTGGGCCGCGATTGAAAGCTTTCTGTCTGATGGCGAAAAGGTGAAAGCGCTCCTCAGAGCCGCGGTGCGCGGTGTCCGTGTACCCGACACGCTCACGGTGCTTCTCGATATCAAAAAGCTTTCGGGGCTGAATGACAGCAAGTTCCCGTCTGCCGTCGCCATCCTGAAGGGAGCGGGGCTTCTTGAAAAGGGATCGGAGCCTGGCGGCGTCCCCGACGGCGTCACGCTTCTTTACCCGGGGACCGCGGAACAGGCGGAACTCGTGATCCGGACCTGCGTGATGTTCTTTGACATCATGAAGACGACCGCAATGATCCCGGCGGGGTCAGAGTTCGAGTCTTCTCCCTTCTTCCGCGGTGAGGAGGGAGCGAGAGACAAAAAGACGTCTTCAGACCTCCGTAAAAAACTGATCAAAGAAATGGAAAGTTATCTCAGAACCGGGAGCGACAGCCGGGAGGACGGTGCAGCCTTCAATGCCGCGGGGAAGGCGCTCGCGCTGGAGCTTTTGGCCCGGGCCGAGCGTCTGGAAGGGAAACCTGCCACAGACCTTTCTGAAGACTCGCCGGATGAAAGCCCTTATCTCCCCTTCACGACGGACTATATCGAATGACAAACCCTGAATTCCGCTTTGATGAGACTCCGATCTCGCCCCTCATGTTTATTGAGGCGAGCGCGGGAACGGGGAAAACGTACACGCTGCAGCGGCTTGTGCTTCGGTTCATTGTTGAGAAGTCGATCCCGATCGAGTCGTTCCTGATCGTGACCTACACCGAGGCGGCGACCGCCGAGCTCTCAGGCCGTGTGCGGGAGATTCTGGGGCGGGCGGTGCTCGGGCTTTCGCCCGGGAGCGAGTCGAAACTCACTGAACCCGAACGGAAAGAATTCAAGAAGCTCCGTGATAAGTGGACACATGACGGGATCACGCTTGAAGAGGCGCTGGATCGCGTCCGCCGGTCGCTTGAGGAATTTGACCGCTGCGCGATCTACACGATCCACAGTTTCTGCCGCAAGATGCTGGAATCCTGGGCGTTCTCGGGCGGCAACCCCTTTGAGGGGGAGATCGGGGACGATGCCTCGGTCCAGGCTGCCGCGATCGACGAATTCAAGCGCCGGTATCTGAATGATCCGGCGTACGCCGATCCCGAGCTCGTGCGCCAGATCCTCGCGTTCGATATCGGAGGGTTCCTTCGCTGGAAGCGGAGCCACCCGGAGGCCTCGGTGACGTTCCCGGACGCGGATCCGGCCCTGCAGCCGATGCTCGCCGACATGAGTGAGCATCTGGAGTCCCAGATCGTTGAGCGGAAGAACCGGCTATCCCTCATGTCGTTTGACGACATCCTGATCCGGATGGAAAAAACGGCGTACGAAAGCCTTGACTTCCGGAACCGCGTGCGGTCGCTCTATCAGGCGGTGCTGGTGGACGAGTTCCAGGACACCGATACGATCCAGTACCGGATCTTCAAGCGTCTCTTTATTGAGTCTGAGAAAGAAGGAGGACCGGCCTGCTTCGCGGTCTTCGTGGGTGACCCGAAGCAGTCGATCTATGGCTTCCGGGGTGCGGATATCGGGACGTATCTGAAGGCGCGGGACGAAGCATCCGCGGTCCTCCCGCCTTATACCCTCTCAACCAACTATCGGACGACGCCGGCTGAGGTCGCCGCGGTGAACACCCTTTTCACGGATCCCGCCGGGAACTCACGGTTCCCGGGCGGCATCGGCTACAGCCCGGTGAAAAGCACCGCGAACCACTTCCCGCTGTTCGTCCGGGAAAAGGGCAAGGTGAAGCCGCTCCCCGCGTTTGAACTCTGGAGCGGCCGCTGGGTGGAAGGGCCCGAGACGTCAGAAGTCTGGCCCCGCTGCGGCAGCGCGGCTGCCATGCGGGAAACGGACGGGTCGCTGATTGCCCGACGCATCGCCTGGCTCCTCGATCCGGCGCGTGAAGTCTATGTCGGGAACCGTCTCGCGGATCCGAAGAGGACGCTCTCCGAATCCCGGATCCGGGCGGGCGACATCGCGCTTCTCGTTAAGAACCATAAAGACGCGTACCCGGTCGAATCGAAACTCGCGTCTCTCGGGATCCGGACACTGCATAAGAAACCGGAAGATGTTTTCGGGACGGATGAAGCGTACGAAATCCTTGCCGTGCTCCGCGCCGCCGCGAATCCGGAGAGCCGCACCGCGGTGAATTCCGCCCGGGCGACCCGGATCTGCGGCCGGACTCTTCCCGATCTTATGGGGGACGGGGCGGATGACCTTTATCTCGCTGATCTCGAGAAATTCCGGACGATGGCGGATGACTATCAGAAGCGGGGGCTCTCCGCCGCTTTCACGAGGCTCTTCTCAGCGTTTGAGACCGTGCGCCAGAATCTGGGTCGGACCGGGGGCGAACGGAGCATCACGAACTGGGCCCATATCGCGGAGCTGCTTCACGCGGCGGACGAACGGATCCGGAATCTCGAAGGGCTGCTTCGCTGGTATGACCTCGAAGTCCAGCGGGTGAATGGTTCGAACCCGAAGCCGTCCGCTCCAGACGGGCGCGAGATCCGGGTGGAGAGTGATGAATCGCTTGTTCGGGTTGTGACGATCCACTCATCGAAAGGCCTTGAATACCCGGTTGTGTTCCTTCCGGACTCGGGCAGTCTGAGCAACCGATTGCATAGGAAAAAGCCGATATCGTTTTTCCGGAATGGGGAGAGTGACTGGGAGGCGCTCTTCAATCCGAATGAGGACCGGCAGAGTGAAGCGAACGCGGAAGAGGATAACGAACTCTACCGCCTCGCCTATGTGGCGGCGACCCGGGCGAGCGCGCTCCTCGTTCTTCCGATTCTCCCTAACTGCGCGAAGAAGAAGCTCCAGTGGAATTTCAACATATCCGTCTGGACCGAGCTCCTCGGGCTGCCAGGGGGCAAGTCGTTCAAGGGAACGAATATGAATGAGGCGCTCGAAACATTCAGCGAGCGGCTGAAAACCGAGTCGCCATTCGCCTCCGGAACGCTGAAGGACGAGATGGCGGCGGAAATCCGGAAGGCGACGAGTGAAGTCGAGGATCCGGAGAAAAAGGCGCTGATGCTTGCCGCGGCCGATAGCCTTGAAACGCTGACGCCGGAGGACACGGCAAAGGTCGTGAACGTGGAGTTTTACGCCGCGGACCCCGAGCTTCCGGATCCGATTGACCTCCGGGCGTCGCCGGACTCGGTGACTTCCGTTCTCACGCCGCACCCGCTTTACCCCTCGTGGCACCTCACGAGCTACACGGGGCTTACGCGCGGTCTGGAACTTGAGACGGACGACCTCGCGGACGAGGGTTACGACATCGTGGGGGACACCCGGGCGAAGAAAGACCCGGGGAAGAATTCGCCGGCGTTCCTCCGGGGCGGAAAGGACACGGGTGACGCGGTGCATGGGCTCTTGGAAGCCGCGGTGAACGCCGGGCTCCACCTCGACCCCGCGTTCCTCGAAGGGAAGAAAGCAGGGCAGGATCGGTTCCACGACCTCGTGACCCACTCGAGGTTCCTCACTCTTCTTTCTGACAAAGTCCCGGATTCGGTCGGCTCGGATGACCCCGAGACCCGGGAAGAGGTGAGATCGGACGCGGCGGAAGCCTGGCTCTTTGACCGGATCCGGGGGATCTTTATGTCGGGGTTCTCGAGCGACGGCTCGGTGTCTCTCAGAAACGCGCCGCTTGGGTGCGCGCTCCCTGAAGTGCCGTTCTCGATCCACGTCCGGAACCGGCGTCTCACGGCGGACCAGTTCTTCAGGACGCTGGTTGCCGCGAACGCGAAGCTCCCATCTGACCGCCAGCTCCCGCTCGTCCCGGTCGCGGCGGCCGACGCGAAGCGGAGTCTCGCTGGGTACCTCGAAGGCCGTATCGACCTGATGTTTGAGGAGAAGGACTCGGGGCTCTTCTGGCTCGCGGACTGGAAGACTGATCAGCCAGGGGACGAACGCCGTGGGGCGGCGGAGGACTATAACCCGGCAGCCCTCATGACCCTCATGCGGGAAGAGAAGTACGGGTGGCAGGCGCTGATTTATCTTGTCGCCCTCAGGCGCTATCTCGGACAGGCGTTTGATGAGACGCCGGATGAGGCCCTGAACCGGATCGGAGGCATGGCTTACGTCTTTATCCGCGGCTACAGCGGGAAGACGCCGCCTGAGACTCCGCCTTCCATCCTTCTCAAACCCGACGCGTCGCTTGTGCGGCTCGCGGATACGCTGCTTTTCGGAGAGGACTGACACCATGGCGCTTGATAAAGAAACCGATCTGGAAGCGGGATTCCGGGGAGAGGCGAAACTCCTCATCGCCGCGATGAAGCGAAACGGGGAGCTTCCCGAGAACGCGGAAGCGGCGCTGCTGCAAACCATGGCCGCGTTCGCCGCGGTGGAAGAGAACCGGGAGACGAGCGGCTCGGTCTGCGTGAGCTTTGATGACTGGGAGAAGGCGGGCGTATTGTCAGCTGACGCCCTGACCGACATTCTGACGGCATCCGGCGCGGCGGTCCCGATGGAAACCGCGTCCGGAAACCTCGCCGCGGCTCCGGGGACGCCTCTTTTCTTCGCTCCCTTCGTGATTGATGAACCGGGGGAGCGGCTCTATGTTCAGCGGCGGTTCGCGGAAGAAATGCGGCTCGCGCGCGCCGTGATCGACTACACAGGAAGCGCAACTGACGACCCGGGTGAAGGAGCGGAAGACGCTCTGGAGAAATTCCGCGAGGCGGATGAGAGAACCGGGCGGATGGATCCGGACCACGATGAAGCCGTGGATCTCGCGCTCCGCCATCGGCTCACCGTCATCACGGGCGGCCCCGGCACCGGAAAAACCACGGTGGTCGCCCGGATTCTTGCTTCCCTCCTCGCGGATAACGAGAGACTCGTGATCGCGGGCGCTGCGCCGACCGGAAAGGCGGCCTCAAACCTCGATGAATCGATCCTTGGCGCGATCCGCTGGATGGAGTCGGACCCCGAGCTCGAGGATTACGCGGAGATGCTGTACGAAGCGAAAATCCAATCAAAAACGCTGCACCGCCTGATTCTGGAACCGGTGAACGGAAAGAGGCTCTCGCGCGACTACCCGCTCCCCGCGGACGTCCTCGTGGTGGATGAGTGTTCGATGATGGATATTGACCTCGCGGACCGGCTTTTCTCGATCCTCGATCCCCGCCGCACGCGGCTCATCCTCTTAGGGGACAAGGATCAGCTGTCGGCCGTGGGGCCGGGCGCTGTGTTCTCAGACCTCTCGGACGGTGACGGGGCGCTCTCCCCCTGGATCAGCGCCTTTACGTCAAGCCACCGCTTTTCGATGACCTCCAACATCTACCGTCTCTCCCGCGCGATTACGCCTGAGGACGGGAGCCGCGCGAAGGTCTCCCGGATCCTTGAGATTCTGAGGCAGGGCGCGGTGACGGACGCCGATAACCCGATCGTGTGGCATGAGGAGCAGAAGCTGCGTTACGGCGCTCTCGTGACGGAAGAACTCGCCGCGTGGCTCGAGCGGGAATTCAGTTTCCTCCTCAAGCCCGGTGCCGCGGATCACTTCCCCGCGGTTCCCTCAGGCGACCCGGAGGACGATAAGGCGCTTGCGGCCTTCTGGACCATGGCGGACGCCGTTCGGGTGCTCGCCGCGATCCACGCAGGCACAAACGGCACGGACGCCGTGAACGAGTGGATGGAGACCCGCGTGAAGCGGGCCGTAAAGGCCGACCCCCTCGCGGTCCACTACCCGGGGCGCTTCATCATGGTGCGGCGGAACGACACCGCGCTTGGGCTCGCGAATGGCGACGTCGCGGTGGAGCTGCCGGGTGAAGCGGGCGGCATCGTCGCGTGGTTTGGAAACCGCCGTAAGGCGCTTCCCGCCGCACTCCTTCCCGAGCACGAAACCGCCTACGCGATCACGATTCATAAGAGCCAGGGGTCGTCCTACCCGAGGCTTGCCGTGACGCTTCCCGACGGGAACGAAGGCGCGGGGTCCCGCGAACTTCTTTACACCGCGGTGACCCGGCTCTCAAACGGCCGGGAGAAGAAAGGGGAACTCACGCTCTTCGCGACTGAGAAAGCCGTGAAGCGCGCGGTCATGCATGAGGTGAAACGAAGCGGCGGGCTCGCGTCGCGCCTTAACGATTTCCTCCTTCTGAAATACAAAGAGGTAGCCGGCTAAGCGCCCTGTTTTGTGATACAGCCATTTTGAGAGCGGAAACTATTTAGCCGGCTCATGAATCCAAAGGCCTAAGCTGTTTTTCTTACTCTAGATCAAACCCTTCAGGGGAAACCCGGAAGGGTTTTCTTTTGCGGTATACCGTAGTCTGAAGCGGGCGCGAAAGCCTCCTGGTACTGATTTTTGTGTCTCGGAATTTAGTATTTACCGTGTCGCTATAAATGTTTAATTAGCGTTGAAAGATATAACAGCGGTTGTCGTTTTGTTTTACGGGATTAAATTAAAATACGATATAAATCAATTAGATAATAGTAAACAAGGGAACATAACAATCGGGTTAACAAGGTTGTAAAATTTAGTCAATGTGGATATTCTGTACATTACGATCTATGTAAATTATTTTAGGGGTTCGTTTTCCGTGTAGCTTTTTTTAGAAAAAAAGTGAGTTTTCCGGGAAAAACGGCGGAAGGTCGGTCGTCTTCCGTCTCCCGGAACGAAACGCGGAGTCCGTCGCGCCCCTGGATAGGTCGGGCAGTGAATCAAACGTACCAGAGGCGGTACCTGTGTTTTGTCACGAACAGTCTCCGGCGTCCGCTGTCGGACCGTGAGGAAAGGAGAACTGTCGATGCCTCAGTCAAAAGAAGGAAAACGGTATCTGCGAAGCGCTCTCGCGCTTGCCGTGGCAGGCGCTTTCGCTGCCATGCATCCGGCCTGGGCTGACGTCCCGGAGCTGGAAACGAATTCAGACGGCGCTTATATCAATGTGACCGCGGGGACGGGTACGGGTGAGACCCAGAGCGTCACGGGAGACGCGGTGTCAGTCACGAATTCAGGGAATGCCCACGCGCTGACCCTCACCGGAACCGGAAACACCATTCTCATTGATGGGACTGAGTCTGTTTCGATCACGGCGAATTCCCAATACGCCCCGATCTCGAACTTCTCCGGAAATCCCTGGGCGGAAACACCTTCGTCCTACTCCGCGGGCGGCACGATTGATATTGAGTCAGATGGCACAGTCACGCTCTCAAACACCGCGGGCGGTAATAATCAGGTCATCGATATCGAGAATGGGGACAGCGACACACCCCTCAAACTCACCGTGAATGGCGAAAAGACCGCGGCTCAGGTCGTGATGACGGGGAATGTCCTCACTCAGAACGAGAATACCGCTGCCGAAATCAATCTCACTGGGACGGATTCGAGCCTCACGGGGCAGGTGTACGCGAAGGACGGTGCGGCGATTACGCTGAATGTCGATCCGAAAACGGGGTCAACGGCGACCGTCACCGGATCCGGTCTCGCGGATGGCACGGATTCCGTGATGACCGTGAATGCGAATAACGCCGTGCTGAATGGCGGTTACTATGCGCTCGATGGCGGCACGACCACCGTGACGCTCACCGGGAACTCCGTGCAGACGGCCCCGGAAAAGACGTCGGGATTCTCCGCTGTCCATGGGTCTCTCCCGACACGGGAAGAAGAATCGATCTTTACCTGCACCAGTAGTTCCTGTGTCCGCGTCGTTATTTCTCCAGCTACGGAAATCAAAGCCGTTATTGGGTCTATCACAGAGAAAAATGTCGCGGGCGGCGCGATGTCGGGGTCTTCATTCACCGAAATAACTGAGTCTGGAACCCAGGTGACCGGCGATTTCGTGGCGGAAGACGAATCCACGATGAAACTTTCGATTGGCGGCACGCTGGATGGCGACGTGCTGTCGAAAGGGAATTCTGAAACAACTCTGACTGTCAGCGGCACACAGACTGGCGGCGTAGATGTTGAAAATGGTTCCTCCCTGACCGTCACGGTCGATGGAACTCTGAATGGCGACGCTGAGGCGAACCAAAACAGCAGTAATCCTTCACATTCGGATCTGACCCTTACGATCAACGGTTCGATGAACGGTATGGTCGAAGCCTGGGATTATTCAACGGGAGATGTCACCGTTTCAGGCTCGTGGGTCGGAGAATCCACGGCTTACTACACCGGCGAAAATTCCGTCTCGATCATAGGTTCAGGATCATGGACGGGTGACGGCTGGGCCTATTGCGGCGGAACGTTTGGTGTTTCAGTCGCGGATGGGGCAAAGTGGAGCGGTGACGCGTATTCGACGGACGTTGAAAACGGGGTCTACGCTCATCTGACAGCGGATATCGCGGGTACGTGGGAAGGAGACGCGAAATCCGATTACGGCGCGGTTCTGAACGCCAATATTAAAGAGACCGGTGTCTGGACGGGTGACGCGGTGTCGACAGACTCCTATGACGATAAAGCGTCAGAAGTCCATGTGGATAACGCCGGAGTTTGGAATGGCGACGCCAGAGCGGATGGGGCGAGTCTCCTCACGGTGGATAACAGCGGGACCTGGACCGGTGACGCAAGCACCGAGGATACCGGTTCCTCGATGACGATTACGAGTTCCGGCACCTGGAACGGCAGCGCAGCAGCCGCTTCAGGTTCTGTTATGACAATCGATGTATCAGGCGCGTGGACCGGGGACGCGAAAGCGTCTGACTCCGGTACCACGCTCACGATTACGGATTCGGGTGTGTGGAATGGCAGCGCGACAGCTGAATCCGGAGCCGCGGTGACGGTGAGCGATCTGAACCAGTGGACGGGGGACGCGACGGCGACCGGATCCGGCTCCACGATGGGTATTACAAATACCGGGGTCTGGAGCGGGAACGCTTCTGCTTCTGATGGCGCTTCTCTTACGGTGAGTAACCTGAAAGAGTGGACCGGTGACGCGAAAGCGACGGGGTCTGGCTCCACGATGGAAGTGACGGACGCCGGAGTCTGGAACGGAAGCGCCACGGTCGCGGATTCCGCCGTGATGACAGTCGGCGCTCTGCAGACCTGGAACGGAAACGCGACGGTCACGGACTCGGGGTCGAAACTCACGGTGTCGCTCCCGGGAACCTGGAACGGGAACGCGTCGGTCTCAGCCGGCACGATGACACTCGCGCTTGACGGTACCTGGACCGGTGACGCGGCGGTCTCAAACGCCGGCCGCATGGATGTGGCCCTCAACGGCACGTGGAACGGCAGTGCCTCGGTCACATCAAACGGCATCATGACGGTTGACATGAATGGCACGTGGAACGGGAACGTTTCCGCGACGAAGGGCTCCGCTGTCGCCCTCAATATCAAGGGCACGTGGAACGGCGCGGTGGTTGAGGCGTCAGAAGACTCCACGGTCGATATCACGGATAACACATCATCCAATACGGAAACCAAGACTGAAACCACAGCGGATACGACAGAATCCACGTCGTCAACGCATGGGGTTCTCCGGTTCGCAAGGCTTCTCGCCGTGAATACCGCGTCGAACGACCTTACGGATACGTCAGACACCACAGAAGCCACGGGGACCGGCGATGCCGCGGATGTTGAAGAGGAATCCACTCCCGCACCCGGTGTCAGCGTGAATTTCGAGGGTGACAACGTGAGCTGGAACCTCACGGGCGATTCAGAACTCTCTGGCCTCAATATCGGAGACGGCACGATTTCGTTCCCGACTCCGGCTTCGGGTGAATCCTTTACGGGCACCACGCTTACGGTGAACGGCGACTATACGGCATCGAACGCGACGCTCAATATGTCTGCGTCACTCTCTGGCGAAAATTCCGCTTCTGACCTCCTCACGGTCACCGGAGCCGCGACGGGGGCGACCACGATCAATGTGACGGCGTTCCCCTCAACCGGCGAACCGAAGGCGGACGGCGTGGAACTCGTGTCTGTCACGGGGGATTCCTCGAACGCCACATTCACGATGCCGAGGACGCTGAAGTCCGGCGCCTATATCTATTCTCTCAGGAAGGCGGGTTCCGGCTGGTACCTCATGAACACCGTGGAGACGCCTGAAACCGTGTCGGGCACCGTGATCCCGGGGACCTCTGATCTCTCGGCCCACGTGATCCGTCCCGAGATCGCTTCCTACGCGAATAACCTCTACGCCGCGAACACGATGTTCGCGATGAAGCTTTCGGACCGCCTCGGCGAAACGGCGTACTCAGACGCGATCAAGGCAGCTGGAAAGAAAGCCGGAAGTTTCTGGATCCGGACCGCGGGCGGCCACACGCGGAACGTGATGGCGGATGGCGAAAACACGACCCGCGGGAACTGGGGTCTTGTGCAGCTCGGGGGTGACCTGATCTCGTGGCCCACCTCAGGGACGCACCGGATGCATGTGGGGCTCATGGCCGGTTACGCGCACGAAAGCAATAAGACCGGAAGCGACACGGCGGATTATTCATCGAAAGGCAAGGTCTCCGGGTTCTCGGGCGGTCTCTACGCGACGTGGATGAATTCGAACGCCACCGGGGACGGCCCTTATGTCGACGCCTGGCTGCAGTACCAGCGCTTTAAGAACACGACGTCCGTCGGGAACTATGCGGAAGAAGAGTCGTATCACTCGAAAGGCTTTACCGGAAGTCTGGAAGCTGGCTACACGTTCGCGCTGAAGGATTGGCAGAACGGCGCGGTCTCGAACGCCACGCGTCTCCGCCTTGAAGGTCAGGTGATCCGGATGGGCGTCAGGGCGGATAACGTGATCGACAGCACGGGGACGCTCGTTCAGGGCACCGGTGCCGGGAACGTGAGAACGAGGCTTGGCGCGACGCTCTTCCATCAGTTCACGAACACCGCGAAGGGCACCGCCGTGAAGCCTTACCTCACGCTCAACTGGGTCCACGACACGAAGTCGTTCGGCACCGCGATGGATGGGGTGCATGACACGATTGACGGCGGCCGGAACTTCGGCGAAGTGAAACTCGGGGTCGAAGGCCGGATCACGAAGAACCTCAACCTCTGGGCCTACACGGGGTACCAGGGCGGGGATCACGGCTACCGGAATGTGGAAGCGCTGGTTGGCGTGAAGGCGCTCTTCTGATCGGATAGGTGAGAGGGTTCCGGCCGCACCGGGACTCTGACCACATCAAACCCGAACCCCGCGGGGATTCAGTCTCCGCGGGGCTTTCTTTTCATGGAGCCTGACACCGGAACCTGTCATCCTGACCAATCCGGAATCGGCGGGAAGTCCGCGCTTTTAAACCGGGTGTCCCTCTATTTCCGTACATCAGTAATTCCGTTATTCCTTTTTGGGTACAAAAACAGATCGAATAAGGACGGGATTCTGTCTGAAATGCCGGGTTTTCGCTCTGAATTTCCGCTCTACAAATCAGCCTCACGTTTTTCAAAATGGCACGTTACTGAGATACGAACACCCGTTCACCCGGTGCTAGTCCGATCCGGTTAAGCCCCGTTTTCGACCTACTTTAAGTCCGGACGAAAGAATCCCCGTTTACCTCTCACGATCCTGGAATTTGAATGTCGAGGCTGCAGAGAAAAGGGTGGAATCCGGTAAAAGGAAGTCATTACGGCCCGAAAAACTGTCAAAACAGGGTGTCTTTTTTCAGGCAGAGGCATTAATCCTATGAATCGATAGGAAAAAGCGAATTCTTTGGGCCCAAGGTCCAATAGGTATGAAAAGAGATACGAAGAAGAGAGGACCCGGGTTACGTCTTTTGGGCTTTGCGGCCGTTACATTCTGAAACATATAATGAGAGGGCTGTACAACCCATATTGTTATCAGAAAGGATACTGCGATGATGAAAAGGCTCTTTCCCTGCCTTTCTTTCCAGCCGCGGTGTGTTTTCGCCGCGGTTTCCTCTCTTTCACTCCTCACCCCGGCCTGGGGTGCGGGTCTCACGGGGTCCGAAACGGACCCGATCGGGCTCGCGACGGACTCGGTGACGCTCGAAGGCGGCGCGGCTCCCGGGGTCTGGATACAGAGCGGGTCACACACGATTGACGCGCTCTCGGATTCAGGAACGCTTTCGGTCTCCGGTTCCCCCGGGATCTCGGTCACGGGGGACGGTTCGCTCCTGATGGTGAATTCGGCCGGAAGTCTCTCCCTCTCGGGAACTTCTGCCGCGTTGTCGGTTAGCGCCCTCGGCGCTTCGGTTTTTGTGAACGATCAGGAAAGCGCGTCTACCGTCTCCGTCACGGGGAATATCGACGTGACCGGGAGTCAGTCGATCGCGTACCTCACGCTCACCGGCCGAAGTCCGATCCTGCGAGGTAACGCGGCAGCACGGGGCGGCGGTTCGGTTTACCTGATATCCACCCCAGATACCGATTCGAAGAGTACCGTCAGCGGCGGTTTATCCGCAATTGGAGCAGATTCCATCCTCGATCTCTCAGGCTCCGGGAGAACAGCGTTCGAGGGAGCCCTTTCCGCTGCGGACGGCGGAAAGGTGCATATCGCGGCGGGGGATACCTCGTCCTTCACCGTAACGTCCGGCCTTGCGACAGGAGCCGGCTCTGCAATCGAGTCTGACGCCCGGGGAACCGCGGAGATAACCGGAAACCTCCGGGCGGAACTCGGGGCTTCAGCGTCCGAAAACCTTTATGAATCAGCGGCCGGGACCGGCGCGTTGTCCGCTTCCGGCACGGTTTCCGTGATCCGTCTCGGGCTCAGCGGGAAGGCGTCCTTCACGGGCACTGTGACCGCCGAATCGGGGGCAGCCGCTGAGGTGACGCTGACGGATACCGGGGTGATCGAGGGGTCTGGCACCGGCTCGAGCCTCGTCTTTCAATCGTCCGGCGCGGGGTCGGTGCTTGACCTCGATATCGGCACTGGCACAGCTGCGACCGGGGACCTCAAGGTAAGTGACGGGGCCGAAGCCGCGCTCCGGATTTCGGGTACCTGGATAGGAGCGGCACTCCTTGACACAGGCACCGCGAAAGTGAGTCTCTCGGGCGGCCTTTGGCAAATGACGGGGGATTCCGCGATCACCACACTTGTGGCTAATAAGAGCCGGATCGCGTTCCCCGCAGCCGGCTCCGGGGCTTTCCAAGGCACGACGCTCACGGTGGCGGGTGACTATCTCGCGTCCAACACCTCACTCTCGATGACCGCGGTTCTCGGAGGGGATGACTCACCGACCGACCGCCTCGTGGTGAACGGGAGCACCACGGGTGACACTTCGATCACGGTCACAAACGCCGGCGGCACAGGCGGGCTGACTGTGGAGGGAATTGAGCTCATCACCGTAAAAGGGAAGTCTGACGGCGTCTTTACGCTCGCGAACCGGGTGGCGGCCGGAGCGTATGACTATTCGCTGGTGACAAAAAAAGGGAACTGGTACCTCATCAGCACTGCGGACGGTACAGTCCCTCAGACCGATCCGACCCCGGCGGAGTCTGAAGAGACCCCGGTAACCCCGACTGGGGATACCGTCATTATTTCGACTCCTGCTCCGGCTGCCGGAACCGGAGAAGAACCGTCGGGCGAGCATACGGAAGACCCGGAAACGACACCGACCCCGGATCCCGCTCTAGGGACTGATCCGGCACCGACTGAAGTAACGCCATCCCCCGCCCCTCAGGTCACGCGTCACGCGGTGCGCCCTGAGATGGCGGGTTACGCGTCGAACCTCTACGCCGCGAACACGCTCTTCATTCACAGGCTTTCGGATCGGACCGGGGTGAGGGGAGCGGGAGACGGGAGCGGCTCAGTTTCAGGTCCTGGATTCTGGATCCGCACCGCGGGGAGCCACACACGGTTTGGAATGGCGGACGGCGAGCTCACGACACGATCGAATTCGGGGGTCGTTCAGTTTGGGGGCGATGTCGCGGCACACCCGATAGGTGAGAATTCAATTTTCCGGGTGGGACTCATCGCGGGGGCGGCAAGAGAACGTTCCCGCACCGGGTCAAACGTCACCCGCTACCGCTCTAAAGGCAGCGTGACCGGGGCGGCGGCCGGGGTTTACGCCTCACTCCTCCCCCAGTACACCGCCGGAACCGGTCCCTACGCGGACGCGTGGCTTCAGTATCAGCGTTTCTCGGCCTCTGTCACGGGGTCTGAACTTCCGAAAGAGACCTACCACGCCCGGGGACTCACGGGATCCGTTGAAATCGGATACGGCTGGAGTCTGGGAGCGTGGACTTCTGACACCGGGGTCACCCATCAGACCATTGGAAAACTCGAACTCCAGGCGATCCGGATGGGAGTGAGGGCGGGGATTCACCGGGATTCCGTGGGAACCGGGATTGAAAGCACGGGATCCGGGAACCTCCGGACCCGGGTGACCGCGGTCCTCTCGCATCGGATGCATCAGGAAGACTCCGGGTTCAGCCTCACGCCTTACGCGTCGCTCTCCTGGATTCATGACACGAAGCCGTTCGGTGCCGTGATGGATGGGGTTCGGGGCGTGATTTCGGGAAGCCGGAACCTCGCGGAAGTCCGCGCGGGAATAGAGGGTGAGGTCTCGAAATCCGTGATCCTTTGGGGGCACGCGGCGTACCGGGAAGGGCGGTCTTCCTTCCGAGCCATTGAAGCGCAGCTGGGGCTCCGGGTGAAGTTCTGACCGGGAGTCACCCCTCAAAGCGACCCGGGGGACAGAATCCCGCATTCTGTCTCCCGCTGCATAGCGGATGTCACCCGAAAAGTGTCAATTCCACCGGTTTTGTCACCCGTTTCCCCTCTCAGGCGACAAAACGGCGGGCTGAGTCAGATATTCAATCAATCTGAAAAACCGACACTGGATTTTTGAAACCCCCGGGTTTCAGTCACGGGAAAAGAGCCGCCAGGGACAGAAATCCGGGAAATGTCTCTTTCGGGACGACAATGTCACCCCAAAACAGTCATAAAACGTGAAAACTGTCCCCGGGGTCGCCTGAAAGGGGGGTTATGGCCGTCCCGCCTGGCCTCGGGCCGACGCGCCGCCAGTCGCTCGGCGGATGATTTCCGAGTAATAGGCTTCGGATGTCTGGTACCAATCCACGACACAGCCAATCGACCGGCATTCCTCGCGCCGCTTCCAGTTCTCGTTCTGGAACTTCTTAAAGACCGCGGAGTTTCCCGTCGCTCGCTTCGCCTTTTCGTAGGTCATCGCGAGATGGTCATCCATCTTTGAAAGATCCGGACTCGCGCAGATCAGTTTTTCAGAGTAGGAGCGGGCCTTCGTGCAGTCCCAGCTCACGGCGTTAGCGGAGGCGGCAGCGAAAAGCCCAAGAGCGAACGCCGCGATGATGGTTTTCTTCATGATTGAACGTGCTATACGAATTTATTTTTAGAAAAATACTTTTTAATCAAATAAAAAGCTGTTTTTTCTTAAATTGATGGTTAAGGAAAGAAACGCGGAAATCTGCCCCTATGGATTTAGGGATCTGCCCCAGCGCTGCTTTTCTATGAATTGGGTTGCAGGGGCTCAAACTGAATCCGGCATTTCCCGCTTTGAAAAGGTTGGTCGAAGAGAAATATCTCATCAGAATAGGCTCTGGACGACTGACTCGATACATCAGAGCGGGAACCATATAGTTTATAAAGCTTTTTAGACGGCGAAGTCTTTGCTGATATTCCGATTCCAGATTTTCAGAACCTGAAGTATCTCAAATCGATTCTCCCAAAGTCGGGAGCTTTTCTCCCAAATAGAGGGTAATTTTGGGAGAAAGAGGCGGCCGGTTGGGAGAAAGGCGATGGAAAGAGCGCTGGCATCGACGACTGTCTCGAAAAGCCATGTCTCAACAGAATCGGTTCCGGACTCCTGACTGGTTACGCCAGAGTTGGAAGTCTTTGGCTTATAAAGCTTTTTTTGATGACGAAGTTTTCCGCAGGAATTCCGATTTCAGGTTTTCATAACCTGAAGACTCCAAAATCGTTTCTCCCAACGCCGGGGGCTTTTCTCCCAAATAGAGGGTGATTTTGGGAGAAAGAGACGGTCGGTTGGGAGAAAGAAAAGAGGCAGCACTGAAGGTACCCGTGGCAGAAAATCGCTCTCCTGACCTTTCAGAACAGATTCCCGCGGTTACCCCGCTTCCGTCTCCGTCACCTGTTTCCAGCTGAGTCCAAACCCCGCGAGGTATTTCCTCAGGCGGTCCGAGTCATTCGTGCTCTTTCGTTTCTTGAAGGATTCCGCGAAGAGTGTCCGGCCCGCTTCTGACATCGTTTTCGAGTGCCGGCAGACCCGGATCACGAGAGCGAGCTGCGGGATATCGAAGAGGTCGAGGCGCGAGACGGCTTCGTCCCCCAGCACTTCTTCCACGAGATCCCGGTCCGCGTTTCCGTCCCCCGCGTCCTCTTTCCAGGAGTCGCGGAGACGCCGGAATTCACTTTCCACGAGATCCGTCGTGATGCGGCCGCTATCCGACAGCACCGCCATCCGGGTCGCGACCCCCGAGAGATCGCGGAAGTTGCTGGTCCAGGCGGATTCGGAGTCCGACGCGTACCGGAGGAACTCTTCCTTCGCCTCCTTATTCATGCGGACCAGTTTCCCGAGTTTCCGTGAGGCGTTCTCAAGCTCCACCATGAGGTTCGGCTCAATATCTTCCGGGCGGTCCTTAAGCCCCATGAGGCGGAAGGTCCAGAGGTTGATACGGGCGAGCAGATCCTGCCTGAATTTCCCCTCGCGGATCATTTTTTTGAGATCCCGGTTCGTGCCGCAGATCAATTGAAAGTCGCTCGTCGACTCCGTATCCGACCCCATGGGGTAGAAGCGTTTTTCTTCAATCGCCCGAAGCAGCATCGCCTGTTCGTCCGCCCCAAGCTCTCCCACTTCGTCTAAGAAGAGGAGACCGCCATCAGCCGCCGCGAGAAGCCCGGCCCGGTTTTCCGAGGCCCCGGTGTACGCGCCTTTCTTATGGCCAAAGAGCGCCGACATCGCGGCGTCGCCCCGAAGTGTCGCGCAGTTCAATTCCACAAACGCCCCCGACACCTGGCCGTTCTTCTTTTTCCACTCGTAAATCAGCCGCGCGAGCCGCGTTTTGCCGACGCCAGACGGCCCGGTGAGAAGGATCGGATCCTTGGACCGCTCACAGACCCGGGTGATCTCCTCAATCATCCGGTTATAGGCGGCATTCCGGGTGTCGATCCCGGCCTTCAGAAAGTGGTGCGCCTCTTTCCGCTCTAAGGTGAACCGCTCCGCCAATTGATCGTACTTCGAGAGATCGAGATCAATGATGTCGTACTTCCCCGCGATATCCCGCCGCTCGGGGCAGCTCGTCTGCAGAAGCCGCGCCGGGATGATCCGGGACTCCACGAGGAGAAAGAGGCAGATCTGGATCACATGGGTGCCGGTCGTGATGTGGACGAGGTAATCCTCGTTCTCCGGATCAAAGGGGTAGTGCTTCGCGAAGTCGAGGAGCTCCGCGTACACCGCGCCGAAGTCCCAGGGCTTCGGGAATTTCGCGAGGTGGATATTTACTTCGGTGTCCGGCGACACCTGTTTGAAGTCGGATGCCAGCTGCTCCCCAAGCCACTGATACTTTTCCTGACAGAGGAGCTCAAAGCGGTCGACGAGGAGATCATCATGCTGCCCGATCGACACCGTGGGCCGCCACCTCTGCCACCGGTCCTTCCCGCCCCGGGCGTCGAGCGTCGGCCCCGCGAGCCCAATCACAACCGTTTTCTTAGCCATCGTACCGATCCAATTTGATCAAGTCTGATATTAAGGGATCAAAAATTCCCTATCGGAATTCTACTGAAAAATGGGGTATCGCCGCCAGAGCCCTGATTTCACAGGGTTCGTAAAAACTGGCACGCTTTGTGCGATAGAGAGGGCAGGAAAGATAAAAACAGCCAATCAAAAATCGATAACCATCATGACGACAATGAAGACGATTGAGATCAACGGGGCGGAAGGCGGAGGCCAGATCCTCCGCGCGGCGCTATCGATGTCCGCGGCCCTCGGGATCCCGTTCCACATCCGGAATATACGGGGGAAGCGGGAGAAGGCGGGGCTCGGGCGTCAGCATCTCTCATCCGTCCGTGCCGCTGCCGCGATCTGCGGAGCGGAGGTGACGGGGGCCGAAATGAATTCGACTGAACTCACGTTTGTTCCGGGTGAAGTGCAGGTGGGGAGCTACCGCTTTGATATTGGGACCGGCGGCAGCACCGCGCTCGTCCTCCAGGCGATCGTCCCGGCGCTGATTTGCTCTCTTAAGGCGGGCGAAAAAGCCTCTGTCACGGTCACGGGCGGCACTTACTGCCCCTTCGCACCGGCGTTTGAATTCCTGAAGGAAACGCTCGAACCCTGTCTCAATCGGATGGGGTACCCGGTGACCTTCACTATGCCGCGCCCCGCGTTCTTTCAGGCGGCAGGGGGCCTCGTCCGGATGGAAGCCGCGGGACCGTTCGAGCCCGCCCCCTTGGAATTCCGGGAGCGGGGAAGCCTGAAGAGCGTGAGCGCCGTGATCCTTAACTGCCACCTGCCGCCAGAAGTGGCGGAGCGGGAAAAGAAGGTATTGATGCGCGACTTTGGCGATCGGCTGGGGCTCACGGAAGACGCGGTCACGCTGGACGCGAACCCCGCGATCCCGGAAGCGGGGAACGCGGTGCTGATCCGAACCGGGTTTGAGTCGGGCACCTCGGTCTTTTCCGAGATCGGACGCCCGAGGCTCGCGGCGGAATCGGTCGCGAAAATCGCGGCAGATGAATCTGCGGCGTTTCTCGAAGCCGACGTCCCGGTGTGCCGGCATCTGCAGGATCAGCTGTTGGTTCCGATGGCACTCGCGGGCGGCGGTCACTTTGTGACGACCGCGCCGTCCGCCCACACGCGGACCTGCGCTCAGGTGATCCAGGCGTTCACCGGAAAGCCGGTCCACATGGATCAGCAGAAACACGGGTGGCTCATTACGGTGCCGTCTGTATGAAAAAAGATTTTTAGAAATTAGGAAGAAAAGAAAATGATTGACCTTAAGACGCTCTACGAACTCGGGATCCCCCGTCTCCCTGAATTGACGGGACCCGCGATGAAGGCCGCGAATAAAGCGGTCTCAAACGGCGCGAAACCCGCAGCCGTGAAGGCGCTGGTCTCGACGCTTGCCCATTCCGCGTCCCCCACCGAGGAACCCATGGGGGAGCTGAAACAGCTCTTTATGCCCCTCGCGAAGCTGCTCGCGAAAGCCCGAGCGGAGCACACGTTTTATACGGAGCGTGAAACCCCCGCGCCCTGGAAATCCTGGGCGAAGGGCGACGTGGAGGATGCGGCGTTCCAGCAGATGGCAAACGCGTGCCGCCTCCCCATCGCGGTCGGGGGCGCTCTGATGCCTGACGCCCACACGGGGTACGGGCTTCCCATCGGAGGCGTCCTCGCCGTGCGTAACGCCGTGATCCCTTACGCCGTCGGGGTCGATATCGCGTGCCGCATGCGAATCACGATTCTCGATCTGCCCTACGAAAAGCTTGAGACCGAGTCTGACCGGTTCGCTGAGGCCCTTGAAGCCGAAACCCGCTTCGGGGTCGGGGCGGAGTTTTCGAAATGCGAGCGCCGTGACCACCCCGTGATGCACCGCGACTGGTCGATCACGCCTCCCACGAAGCAGCAGTACGGGCGGGCGCTGGCGCAGCTCGGAACCTCAGGCGCTGGAAACCACTTTGTGGAATTCGGGAAACTGACCGTCGATCACGACATCGATGAACCCACGCTGAAACTCAAAGCGGGTGTGTACATTGCGCTCCTCTCGCACTCGGGGTCCCGCGGCGCGGGAAGCGCGGTCGCGGATTACTACTCGGAGGTCGCCCGTTCCCTTCACCCTGAGCTCCCGGACGAACTTCGCCACCTCGCGTGGCTCGATCTCGATACGAAGGAAGGGAAGGAGTACTGGAATGCGATGCAGCTGATGGGGGACTACGCGTCCGCGAACCACGAGCTGATTCATGAGCATGTGCTTAAGCACCTCGGGGTCGGGTCGCTCGGCTTTGTCGAGAACCATCACAACTTCGCCTGGAAAGAAACCTATAACGGGGAAGAGCTGATTGTTCACCGCAAGGGGGCGACACCCGCAGGCGACGGCGTTCTCGGGATCATCCCGGGCTCCATGGGGACCCCAGGCTACATCGTCCGCGGGAAAGGGAATGAGGCATCGTTCCGCTCCTGCTCTCACGGCGCGGGGCGCGCGATGTCACGAAAAGCGGCTTTTAAAACCCTGAAGCACGAGGACATGGAAGCGATCCTTAAGTCCCGCGGGATCCGCCTGCTCTCGGGGTCGATAGACGAGTCCCCCGAAGTCTATAAGGACATTGGGAACGTGATCGCGTCTCAAACGGATCTGATCGACACGCTCGCGGAGTTCGACCCCAAGATCGTGAAGATGGCGCCTGAAGAGGGTTCCCGCCCCCGCTGGGTGAAGAAGAAGGAAGCGAAGGAAGCCGCGAAAGCGGCGAAGGAAGCCTCTGAGGCAGCCGGAAAGGCGGAGCAGAAAACGGAGATGAACGAAAATGTTCGGGGCGGTTCTATTCTTGGGGCGGTGAGGTAAAAGAAGTGCCGTGTTTGGTGTTTAACGAGCACGGGGGTGAAGCATTTGGATAATAATTTACCATTTCTCAATAGATTTTAGAGAGCCTTAATTTTCAACTGTGCAAATTACAATATCTTCCATATTACGCCAACAACCGCCTTTGTCATTATTGTAAAAATAATGACAAAGGCGGTTGTTGGATGTAATATGCTCGAATTAACAAAACACATTTTTTAAATCACAATCTATAAGTAAGCCAACTTACTTGTGACACAGCTTATAGTGTTTATTTAGTTAAACTATTCTCTCTTTGTTTTTAAACAATAAATTTTGGTCAGATTCACGAATTCTAAACCCTGTGCCGTGATCATGAGTTTTTCCTTTATTCTTCCCTTCGTGATATTGACCTATACGCAAATCAACGTATATTTTCCCTTTTTCAAGTAAATCAATAAAAGATTCATAGTCAAACCCAGACACTTTATATGCTTCAACGAAGTGAAATTCTTCGTTAGCACCTATACCTCTTGCATATGCTTTAGCATAAACAAATTTATTTTTATATTTCTTTTCAAAACAGCGTTTAAGTGCATCCCTTGACCAAAACACATTTTCGATTTCATTTTGCGACTGAATATATATACCATCATCTTTACATAGAATTCTTAATTCGTTCCCCGTATTCGCAATGGAAGTAAATCTATCAGCTGATAATGTTGAATGCAAAACTTTTTCGTTGTTATCGTAAACACTACTAGAATAACCATATTTTTCCCTTAAGTATGTGTTTGCTCTTGCTGGTTGCGGCGCACGGGTAAACATTGTAAGCATACTTTGAGAGTCTATTCTGCACGATTTTAGTTCGTATTCTCCAAAATCAGGCTCATCAAAATTGTTTTCTGGAATGCCAAGTAAATCTTCTAAAGTTTTTCCAATTCCAGTGGATCCGGCACGGTGAGTTTTTATCCACCCCTTTGCTTTTATTGCAGAGTATTCTCGCACAAAGTCATCAAGAGTATAAATCATATCTTCTCCTCACATTCAATAAGTAGTTTATAGCTTTCAATATGAAGTGCATCTGCAATCTTCTGCACATTCTCAAGTGATACATTTCTTGTAAAACACTCAATATCACTGATATAGGTGCGATGCAGACCACACTCGTCAGCAAATTTTTCCTGTGATAAACCTTGTTCTGTTCTATATTTCTTCAGATTTGTACCAAACACTTTTATAATGTCCATGATTATACCTCCATATGTTAATTATACATCTAAGCATACTTTAAGTCTACAGACAATGAGTGGCAAGATGTACCACTTACGCTTATAACACCTTACACACTATGAATCCACTACAAACAAAAGCAACTCCACAAGAATTTTTCTTGTAGAGTTGCTTTACTTTTATTTGGTTTTCATATCAACCAACTGTATTCAAATTTTTAGAATAATTTCTCCTTCTCCCCACTACATCATTGCAACGTTGTCTTAAAATATTTAATCTCTGCTGATTTGTTTGATTTCTTCAATCCACTCTTAGATTTTTTCAAGTTATCTCGATTTTGTTATACTTTTGAAATCATAAGCAAAGAATGCGTATGAACATTGTAAGTCATATATAAAACAATAACCCAATCCTTGTCATAGTAAAAGAACTCCAAACGATGATTGCTGCTGAAAAAAACACCCCGAAGAATGAGAAAAAGCAAGGCAAGACGCTTTGCGAAAATTCTATAATTAGCGTTATTCTTTATCTTTTTCTGAGTATTACAATATGTTCATTTGTCATTGTGGAAGATTTTTTCCCTGTTTCATTTGTAGGTGAGTTAAGAGAAGGCATAACTTTATTAATGATATTGCGATTAATTGTATGAATGTGTTCAAGATTGTAATTATTGGCAATTTCGGCTATAATTTCATCGGTTAAAAGCAATTCTCCTTTAACAGTTCTGTTTCCAACAACCCAGAATTGATATCCACCAGTTTTTGTTTTTTCTGAAATTGCTGAAATAGCATGTTCCAAATCAAAATAAAAACTATAAACATCGCCAGCACGTTCAATATCTATTTCTTTTATGTGTTCCAGAGACTTTTTTAGGATGTCACTTGAAACATTATATTCAAAGCCGTTTCGGTACTTTTTTCCACCCATCAAGGTTTTGTCTATCCCCATTATTTCCTTTTCACTTAATTCAAATAGTTTTAACCATTGCAATGATAATCGGCTGTATTCACCATACGCAACGGTTGTTCGGCTATCTCCATATGGCGGGGAGGTTACAACCAAATCGATAGAGTTATTAGGTACATCTTCAAGCGTAGTTGCATTATTGTTGAAAATGTAAACATCAGACTTACTTTCTAGCTCTGATAAAGCTTCGTTAAAAGAATTGATTTTTTCGACATTTCGATTTAATATAATAGAAAACTCTTTAATTACATCTGGTTCGAATGTTTCAACTTTGTTAGAAGGCATTCTAAACATTTTGAATTCTCCATTGCGGCGATTAGAAACAAATCGAATTGTTTCACTGAAAGCAATATATATAAATCGCTTTATATCATCATCTTCAATTTTATCAATCTCACTTCTGATTAAAGAAAGCAAAAGAATCACTCTAGGTTTGAACCAATACCCGATGTTTTTGAAATTAGGTATTTCTATGTTTAAAAAATTATCGCTTTTATATTTTTCCAAATATTTTGGTGCTTCTGCACCCCAGCCAAATTTAGCAGTTAAATCGAGATTGTATGATTTTCTCATTATATCATCAACGCCATTTATCTGAAGCATATATGATGAATATTCTTCATTTATTCTTGAGTAAAGAAAATGAACAGCTGCCTGTAATTTAGATATATCAATATTAGTGGTTTTTGCTTTACATAAACATAGGGCAAGTGGATTTATATCAGTTCCATACACCTTGTTTATTCCAGCTAACATACCCTCTACAAGAACAGTCCCGGAACCAGCAAAAGGGTCTAAAATTGTATCAATTTCTCGAACTTGCTGTACGAGTTTTATTATATTTCTACTGATTGGGCATACCATCATAGCAGGATAATTATGTATTCCGTGTGTAAATTCTCTGACATCGTCGTTTTTGAAATCCCAATAATCTTCTGGTAGAGCGGATATAGCCTCAATTAGTTTCTTATCTACATCGGTAAGGTTTCCTGTATTACATTTTCTCATCATTTTATCTTTAGCCCTACTTTCATTATTTATGGTCTTACATTCGTGTGTTTTTACCTCAACTGTACAAATAGTATCGTTGTGCCAACCACCATGAGGAACAAGGAGTATTCGTTCAATTTCAAATCCGTACTTATACCCTATGCCACCGCTATTCCATCCAAAAGTGATTACTTTACCACCTAGTTTAACTATTCTGGATATTTCACGTTTGTGGTTGCCCCAAAAGGATGCTTTTGTAGTATCCCATGTCACATTTAATCCGACATTATTATAACATTCGCTTACCTGTCTAGGGGAATATGGAGGGTCATATAATACGCCGTCAACAGAATTATCATCGAATATTTTCATAAAGTCTAAAGCATCTAAATGATAGTCTGTATCAAATTCCATATTGAGATCATTGGTTATAGTGGCAAATTTATTTCTATTTGCAAAAGGGTCAATCCACAATCCACTCGTAAGTTCCTCTGTAATCAAATCGTGAATAGGTTTAATCTCAAATGTGTTTTTATTTGGCATTGCCCATACCCGTTCAATTAATATATTAGTATTTACGCGATCTACACTTTTTGAAACTTTTTTTCTAGCATCATCAGGTTTTTCGGCATTTTCAGGAATTGTCCATACATTTCCTACTCTTTGGGCACCAACTATCCTATTGTTGTTGCATAAAATCTGTACCCGTCTAGGTGTCATTTGCCATTTTTCTGCAGCCTGTTTTACGCTAATGTAATTCATATAATCACCTGCCAATATCATTATATACTGAAATGCGAATAATTGCAAGGGCTTAAGATGGGAATAATAAAACATTTAATTAAATAGTCACATTTGTTTATCTTATATTTTGTGATACTGGTGATGTAGAAGGATTTTGTGTGATATTACAATGGTATTACGGCTTGTTCGGCTGACTTCGTTAAATATTACGTGTGAAATTATTACATTGATTTGTAACAGCGTAATGGTGATATCAACTGTCAGAGTAATAGCAATTCTGAAGTATATATTCCGCTATGCTACTAGTAAATCCTGTGATGCGTATCTATATCTTTTATGCTCTATTGGCAAATTACCAGTATATTGATACATCTTTCTAAATGTGGAATAATATGAAAAAATAATTGTATAATACCAATTGACGATAAGTGATGTATTAGAAATACTGTATCATAAAATAGAAAATGAGTAGTTGTTGTCATTTTAAAAATGCAAACAAAAGAAATATCAAATTATTTAATTAAATTTGTACATCTACTTGCCATCTGCTATAGCGTATGCTATAATATATAATATGGAGGTATAAACAAATGAGTTTTTCTGATATTTTGAAGCAAATTCGTATGAAGCAAAACTATACGCAAGAACAATTTGCTAGGGAATTAAATGTGAGCTTCTCTACAATAAATCGATGGGAAAATGGTCATACTGTGCCAAGTGGTTTGGCAAAAATGTGCCTTCTTGAGTATTGTAAAAAAAATTGCATAGATGATGAAATTATGACAGAGCTGTCCAAATACTAACTTTACTGACCAAATTAATTTGCAATTTAGAAAGGAGATATATATGGCACGAGCTGACCTTTTAAAGAAGCTTTTTAGTAGTTTTAACAACGATGACAGAGAGCTGTTCATAAAAACTGCTCATGAAATTATTGCTGACGAGAGGAAAAAAAATCACATGGTATTGGCAGATGACTTAGAAATGGTTTTGAATGGAGTAAAGAAATCCTATAGAAATTCAATGCCAACAACAAAAATGTTTGTTTCACAGAATACAGATAAAGATGAACGATTAGTTGAAATATATTATCCTGATGAATATTTCGATGATTTGATTCTTCCTAAAGAAAAAATCTTGCAGTTAGAAGAAATTATTCGTGAATTTCAAAATTGGGATGTATTAATGAGCAATGGTGTTGCTCCTATAAATAAAATACTTTTTTACGGTCCTCCTGGTTGTGGGAAAACATTATGTGCAAGTGTAATAGCAGCTGAAATTGGAATACCGTTAATGTATGTAAGATATGATGCGTTAGTGTCATCTTATTTGGGAGAAACCGCAAGCAATATTAAAAAAGTTTTCGATTTTGCTAGACATGATAGTTTTGTTATTATGTTTGATGAATTTGACGCAATTGGTAGAAGCCGAAATGATACAACAGAGCATGGAGAAATAAAACGAGTAGTAAATACCTTTTTGCAACAAATCGATAATTTTAAAGGACACTCAATTATTATTGCTGCAACAAACTTCGAACAATCTTTAGACTATGCGATTTGGCGTAGATTCGATGATACTATTCGGTTTGATCTGCCATCAAAACAAGAAAAACTTAATTTGTTTTCTCTGAGGTTAAAGCAGTTTAATGGTCCATCACATGCATTCGAAACATTTTTAGGAAGTACAGAAGCATTTTCACATGCGGATGTTGAGAATATATGTAAGACGATTATGAGAAAATGTATCCTTGATGGAAGGCGAAATTACACCAAAAAGGATATTGAAGCAGCTGTAGAAAAACAACAATTACTGGTGTCCTTGCGAAAAAGTCAGTATTAATTTGATAAAGGAGGTTACGTGATGGATAAATATGATCACATTCAAATAGAGCGTCAAGAAGTAGTTGCCACATATCGCGGGCATTCCAACCCCAAAGCACCTAAACCTCCATTACGGTCGAATGTGCAGCATGGTCGGAAACTAAAATCTGAATTGTCACAGGCTTCTGAGTCTATACTTGCCGCTCGTCGAGATATAGGTATTGAAACCGATAGTTTGATGGTTATGGAGATATCAAGTGAGGCATTACCGAATGAGATATTAGAACTAATTCTTGGAAGATTCAAATTGTACTTGGTTGAGGAAACCCCTATTGCAGGAACAGATAATTCAAAGTTAGTTGTACAATTTGAAAACAAAGCGGCAATTGACCAGTTCAATGTAGAAAGAGCCCTTTGGGAATCCGACGAGCAAGTTGATACAGAATTATTGACCTATGCAAAGCGCAGAGATTTATTTCGTTGTATAGAAGCTGTTCGAAGCATGACACGAGAGGATAGAATAGGTACTAGGTTAAAATCATTTACAGAGAGCATTACGCCGGACACAGGTTTCTTTATTGTTAATGTCGATATATGGTTTAACAATGACAGATCAAAAAAACTTGAAATAGAACGTCAGATACGACAGGCATTGGGAACTCAAGGAAGTCAGATTTTAGGAGATTTGTTTGAAATATCTGGGCTTTTGCTAGGACGAGTTAAAGTAAATGAATTCTCCTTGAATGCTTTACTGAATTTGGATATCGTTTGTATGGTAGAATTGCCTTACGAACCTATCGCACAAGAGCCGTTTGAGTTGTATTCTCATGACTTTACTCCAATTGTAAAAGACACACTTGATGATGACGCCCCTTTGGCAGCTGTTTTGGATTCTGGCGTATTCACAGGCAACCCGTTACTCAGAACTGTGGTTGTTGCAGAAGAAGAATTCGATACAACGGAGCACTCAACTACAGATTTGAATGGGCACGGGACAGGCGTTGCGGGCATTGTTGTTTACGGAGATTTTCATGATTCGATTCAAAGCCGAACCTTTACACCTCTTGTAAGAATTTGTAATGGCAAAATAATGCATGACAAGAATGGAAATCCATTTTTCCCCGAAGATGTTCGTCCAGAAAAGATTGTTAAAGATGCTATCACATATTTTCACGATACATATGGGTGCCGTATTTTTAATTTGTCTGCTGGAAATGGTGAGAGTATCTATCAAGGTGGGCGACAGTTCCCTTGGGCAAGCATGTTGGACGATCTTTCAAGAGAATTGGATATTGTTATTGTTGTAAGTGCAGGCAATGTTCCAAATCCATTAATTAATGAGTTTTCGTCCAGAGACGAGTTAATGCAAAAATGTCGCGATCAGTTATTTGACCCCGAACATCGTTTGATTGATCCTGCTACTTCCGCATTAAGTGTCACCGTTGGTTCAATAACTCGTTCTGCAGAACCGGCATTGCCGCGAGGAGCTATGGGTAATCCTTTGTCAGCTGGTCAAAAAGACTACCCTTCGGTATTCACAAGAATTGGAAAGGGTGTAAATAAATCCATAAAACCAGATTTTGTTGCTTATGGCGGCAACTATTCCCTCCGTCAAATTGCAGGAGGAAACAATCGTTGGTTGATGACAGATCAAAATCTTATGGAACCCACTCTAAATCATACGACAGAGAAAATTTTCAAAGGATTTTGTGGGACAAGTTTCTCTGCTCCACACGTTACTCATATGGCCGCAAGATTGGAACGTGCTTTAGAAAAGCAACTTGGTCAAAAACCTTCTGCGAATTTGATTCGTGCTATGCTTGCCAATTCTGCCAAGTGTTCAGCTGAAATGGAAACATGGGGGATGAATTCAACAGATACACATTATACTGGTCTGGATAATCCCAAAAGAGAACGGTTAATGAGATTGAACGGTTATGGGAAAATTTCTGACCAATCACTCGTTTCTACAGATAATGCAGTAACTTTATTTGCAGAGGATAAACTTCCGTTACGAGACTTCCACTTATACAAGATACCTATACCTCAACAATTTGCCAAAATAAGAGTGGAAAAATCTATTACTGTTAGTTTGGCTTACGATCCTGTAACGAAAATGAGCAGGAAAGAATACTTGGCAAACAATTTATGGATTGAAATATTCCGTAGAATTGACGAGGATACTCTAATTAGATACAAAGCAAAAAGAGAGACGGGTACTGATACAGAGGAAGATTTCAAGAATCTTCCAGACGCATATAAGATAAAGGACTTCTCGCCGGGATATGACGCTCTTCAAAAATCTACATTACAGCAAAGACGTTGGTGCAAATCAGCGCAAGGCGGCTCCGACCTTTTATGGGAAGGTAATGATGAACCATATATTTATATTTTGATATCGGGAAAAGAACGATTCAAGTATGCTCAACAAGAGCAACCTCAACCGTATGCTCTATGCGTAACGTTTTCTTATGAATCAGAAGAAAATATTGATTTGTATAATCAGTTGCGTAACAACGTAAGGTTGAAGGAAACCGAGAGAGTTCAGACAAGGATCAGAGTGTGAAACAGGAGGAGTGTTTTCTTAGGCAATCAAAATGTTCTACTGAAACCTCACATACAGAATGATTTGATCTGTAACGGGAGCAGTATGCCGAAAGGCGTGCTGCTTCTTTTTCGTTTGGAAGTTCGTTTGGAGATGTTCCGGTGGAACATCTCGGAAATATAGCAAGAGGGCACCGTACACAGAAATTTTACAAATATCATTCTGTCAGTCGGTGACAGAAAAAATGGCATAAAAAGCTGCTTCTAAGAGTTTATATTGCTTCTGAATGACGTAAATTCGTTCTTCTGGTTAAAAAAGATCCTGTCACCTACTGATATAGACAGAATTTTTTAAACGTGATAAGATAAAAATGTCAAATGACAACAGATAAAACTATATAACATAAAGTTACATACAGAAGATAAAAATTATTCTTGTTCAGTTGGATTTACAGAATATCAGATAATCCGAGCTTATTTGATATAAGAAAAGTTCTTAACATTCTGTGAAATCCATTGTGTTTTTCAACAAAAATCAAAAGAAAAAATTTATACCTTTAGCGTGAGCGCTAAAGGCTGAATATTGCAATATAGGCAATTGACAAAAATGGGGTGGCAAGAAAGCCTGTAAATACGTTGTTGAGGTTTAGCGGTCACGCTTATTGATATTTGGAAATTTGTCTGCTATTATATTTAAAACACAACGATACGGGAAAGGAAATTATAGTATGAAAAAGTACAATACGGTATTTTATATACTAAAATTATGGTTAGTAAAATTGCACATAAAACCCCAAGAAAATTTTGTCGTTCCTACAAGGTACAACTGGTTCGGGTAGATGAATTACGAAAATAGGGGAATGAAGCGTACAACTGTCATCACAAACGACGATTTTACGTTAATTTTCACCCGAAGGAGTTGGGTCGCAAAATTTTTTAAAATATGATAGAATAATACAAGACAGTACAAAACAGCGGATATAAGTGCAAATTGTAATTGGAGCTAAAGTAATCTATTACAAAGGGACAGATAGATAATATAAGCCACTTACAGCCAATTTAAAATAAGATAAAATCTTAACATTCTATGAAATCCATTGTGATTTTTAACAAAAATCATCAAAAATATTTTTCGGCGTTATATTGCGATATAAGAGATTTTTCCCTTAAAATCGTGGGTGGAAAAATTTGTATGCCTGCAAATCCCATAAATACGTTGTCCGGACTTATATTGCGATAGTATGGACATTTGCAAAGCACTCTGCTATCATATAGAAAACGCATCAATACGGGAAAGGAGGTTATAGTGTGGAAAAGTACGATATGCTGCGATACGGTATTTGCACTGCGGATATGAACGTTGACAGTAAACCCGATGATGATATAAACGAAGCATTGATACGCTGCATTGAATCAAGCGGAATGTCAATGGCAGAGTTTTCAAGGCTCACGGGCATATCTCAGGTATCAATTGTACGATACAGGCAAAAAACAGCAGTTCCGACACTTGAAACAATAGTAACCGCTTGTATCGCACTGCATACAAATATTTTTCAGGCACTGTACCTCATTACCATAGCAGGCTATAACATTACGTATCCTCGGGATAAAAGAATATATTTTCTGCTGATAATGTCAAGTTGGAATTCTGGACTGAGTATTGATGAAGCAAATGATATACTTATCGGTATGAATATGAAACCATTAAATGCCAAAAAGCAGATAACCAAGGACGATTAAGTACAGAATAATGAGTATAATGAAAAGAAGTGCAGGGGGATTACAATGAAAAAGAAATCTACATACAAAATAATTGTAGAACGTGTTTTTTCAGAGGAGGGCAGGACTCTTGAAGAATTATATCTCGACTATATGGCAGAAAAGATAGCTGAACTGGTCAGAGAGATGCAAAAGGAAGCAGAACCCATAACAAATACAGTATGAGTGTAATTTACACTTGACATTACCGCTTTAATGTGGTAAAATCAAATTACAAATATCACTCGCTGTACCATAATGAAAGGAATTTGATTATGGAACAGAGATTATTAAAAGCCGCTTGTTATTGCAGATTATCGGAAGATGATCTGAACGATGGCACAAGTATTTCGATTGAAACGCAGAAAACCATAGCAACACAGTATTGTAAGGCAAATCAGATACCAATCGTTGACTTTTACTGTGATGACGGTTACACAGGCACGAACTTTGAACGTCCTGCTTTCAAGCGAATGATCAGTGACATCGAGAAAGGTAAGGTTGATACAGTAATAGTAAAAGACCTGTCGAGATTCGGCAGGGAATCAATTAAGGTGAACTACTACACTCAAATGTTTTTCCCGGAAAACGGCATTAATTTCATAATTATTGCTGACAACACAATTATAAATGCCAATAGTAATTATGATTTTATGCTGACCATTAAAAGTGCAATCAATGAGATATATCCTGCCGAGGTGTCGCAGAAAGTCAGACAGGCATTCAAAGCCAAATCAATGAATGGTGAATTTCTTCATCCATATCTCCCTTACGGCTACATAAAATCAACCACAAAGAGAAATCACCTTGTCATTGACGAAAAGAACGCACAGGTTGTCAGAGATATATTTGAAATGGTTGCCTACAAAGGAATGGGAATGCAGAAAATATCCGAGTATCTTTTTGAAAACAAAATTCTCAGTCCTGCTGCTCTCCGTGACAATGCGAAAGGGGATTACAGTACCCCGAATCCGTACAGTTGGGGAAAATCCTCCATAAACAATCTCCTGCATAATGAGGTTTATCTTGGACGAATTATTTACGGACGAAGAAGAAAGGTGAATTTTAAGAGCCAAAAGGTAGTAACCACAGACAGAGATGAATGGATAATATGTGAAAATGCCCACGATCCGATAATTACACAGGAATTGTGGGATGCAGCTCACGAAAGGCTTGATGGCAGAAGGAGAGAGCGAAAGCTTGAAAACATTGATAATATGTACCGCAGTATTCTTGTATGTGCTGATTGCGGAAGTACAATGTGGATAAGCTCACCTCCAAACAAAAGTACATTTTATGTCTGTGCCAACAGCAAGGTGAAAAAAGCAGGAGTGGACAAATGTACAACTCACAATATTCCGCTTGATGAGCTGAATGCAGCCGTTGTGTCTGATATAAATTCTATGCTTGTTGATTATCAAATGAATTCCGATACATTCAGAGAAAATTTGATATGTAAGATAACAACAAATCTTCCCGATGTAGGTCAAATAAAGTTTGAACTCAGCGAGCTTGAAAAAATGCTTGAAAGAGAAACCAAAAAGTACAGCAGACTTTATGATGACTACTATGACGGTGTTATCAAAAATGCGATGCTTTTTGAGAGAATGTCAACAGAGTGCAACAACCGCATTGAAAGCTATACTGCAAGAAAGGAAAAACTGGAAGCAGAGCTGAAAGCAACCACGGCTCATTTCACAGGAGTGGACAAGTTTCTCGGATTGATGAGCAGATTTACCAAAATAGAAACCCTTAGCAAAGAAATCCTCAATACTCTCATTGAAAAAATCGAAGTATGTGAGCGAGAAAGTATAACACCCGATGATATTGTTCAGAACGTAAGGATAAAATACAAATTCATAGGTCAGATAAGCTGACTTATGAATAAATTGTTGAAATCGGTTAGTGTTAAGATTTACTTGGGGAGCCAAGCTAATTTTAAGGCGACCTAAACGAGAGGTCAGAGAGTAATGTTTGTTAAACTCTTTCTCCTCGGTGTTAGGTTGCCTTAAATCGTTTTATATGGCAGTTTTCATCATTGCAGCAAGAGTATTGTTTTATTTATAGTGTGGAAGCAAGGCTTCCGTATGCTTACGTTTATGTAAGTGTACGGAAGCCTTTTTTTATTGTCTAAACGAAAGGAACATTGAAAATGGAAAAAGATATGAAAAGCTACCCCAACAACCTTCTCAGACAGTTATTCCCCGGAGAACAATTTGACAATCTTGCCGATGACAGCGGAATAGCTCTTGACTATGTAATTTCCGAAACTATGAGCGAACGTGAAGCTCTTTTGCTCAAAATGAGGTACAAAGAGAATATGACCTATGCGGATATTGCAAAAGCCGTTGGCAATTCATCGTCAACAGTTACTCATAGCATAAGAAAAGCTGAGAGAAAACTTTCGCAGCCGATAAGGAAAAGGAAAATTCGACTGGGTATGCACAATCTTTTTAAGTATGTCATTGAGTGTGAGGAAAACCGTCTTGAAGCAATTTACAGGAGGAAAATATCTTCACTTGAAAGAGCAAATGCAATTCTCAGACAGGAGAAGTATATTCCCGAATCTCCGGAATCTGACATTATTAACGAGGGAATAGAGGTCCTCGACCTTTCGGTGAGATGCTATAACGTTCTCCGCAGAGCAAATATTCAGACAGTTCGTGACCTTGTTGATACAGAACCCGAAAAAATTTTCAATCTTCCTAATCTGGGCAGAAAGTCACTTGAGGAACTGCTTGATGTTTTGTATGAAAAAGGCTTTGCGTACAAGTCAATGGAAATCTGGAGGAGTTATGAGGGCAGTTTGTAAAAGGGGTGCGTGAAATGTCAAAAATAGAATTCGATTACTATTACGGAGCAGAAGCCGACCAATTTTCATTTGTGCGAATACCGAGAGTGCTGTTCACCGACAAGGAAAAGTTTGGTTCAATCTCCAACGAAGCAAAGCTGCTGTATGGCTTATTGCTGGAGCGAATGGAGCTTAGCAAAAAAAATAACTGGATTGACGAGAAAAATCGTGTGTATATAATCTTCAAGATAGAGGAAATCGCCGACAGAATGAACTGCGGACACGAAAAGGCCTGCAACATTCTCAAAGAGCTTGACGATGAAAACGGCATCGGTCTTATCTCCAAGAAACGCAGAGGAATGGGTTTGCCTGCTATTATCTATGTGAAGAACTTTATTGTGCAGGACGAACAGGAAAAAGATTGTGAGCCAAGGAATAATTCAGAAGATGAATCAGATATTCCGCAGGATAATTCACCGAAAACAAGAATTCCGAAAATCGGAAATCAAGAAGTCGGAAAAACAGAAGTCTTGAATTCGGAAAATCAGACTTCAAGAGTTCCGAAAAACAGACTTCAAGAAGTCGGAAAATCGGAAGACCACTTTAGTTATATTGATAAGAGTTATATAGATTTGAGTTATATTGAGAATCAATCCATCAATCAATCTGCGGCACCGAGAATTTTTCCGACACCGCCACGATTGATTGATGAGATTGACAGAGAAACAGTCGAACAATCTGTAAAGGAACAAATCGAGTATGACAATCTTATCACTCACCCCGATGAAGCCGTTGTGAGTATGGTTGAAGAAATCAAAGACCTTATCGTCGATGTTATTAGCGGAGAAAGAAATATTTTCGTTGAGGGGAAGAAAATTTCCGAAGAAGCTGCACGGTCCGCTTACCGAAAGCTGACGAGCGAGCATATCACGGACGTGCTGCGAAATATTCTGAACTATTCCGGAAAGATAAGTCGGATTGACCGTTTTTTAACAACGGCTTTGTATAACTTGGCATTCACGCTGACCAATCAAACGTTCAGCGGCTTTGAACACGATATGGGTATGAAACTTATTTAGCAGGAGGTTGAAGAAATGGGAAAGCATAAAAACTATTTTGCTGTTTCTGAATTTTGTGAGATGAACGGAATACCGAGATACAAGTTTTACAAAATTCTGCATCATCACCCGGAGCTTGCAAGAAGAATTCGCACAAGCACATCGGGAGAACGACAGCTTGACGAGCTGTCTTTGAAAACGGCAAAGGCAATTTTTCGGAAAGAGAAAATCGAGGACAAGCGAAAATTATCTGCCAATGCTGCTGCCAATGAGATAAATATTCTTGCTGTTCAGGTTGATGAGCTGAGAGAGCAGCTGAAAAATTTTCAAAGTGAAAACGAACGCTTGAAAAAATATATCAGCCTTGAAAAGCAAGACGGAAGAAAAAATAAAGCAATAGCTTCTGCTGTTCTGAAAACTTTGGGCAGAGATTATCTTCCCGGCGATGAAAAAAGATTGGCGGAATATCTTTCAAGCTGTGCTGATTTCAAAATTTTTATGGACAGCAGAACAAAAAAAACGGAGGAGTGAAGTAAAACAATGAGGATAGATGAAATTGAAAAGCTGGACAGAAATTTTCTGACGGCGAGCGAAGCTGCTGCGGCTATTGGAATTTCTCTTGCTACATTTTATCGGAACAAGAGCAAAATGGAATTTCCGATTATCCGAATCGGCAGGCAGATACATATTCCCAAAGAGCCGTTTTTGAATTTTCTCCGATATGGTGAGTGCAAAAAATCGTGGGACAGATGAATGTGTGCTTGAAAAATTCTGACGGAGTAACAACGGTGTGCTACGGAAATGTTCAAGAATGGGACAGCAGAAGTGAAGCAAAAAGATATTTTCTTGAAGCTATGCTTAACTCGGACGGCTCTGAGCGTGAGAGATATTCTAACGTTTATCTGAAAATTATGCTGGGTTATTCTTACTGCACCGACAGCGTTGAGGACTGATTTCCTCAATTCTCCCTTGTGGAAAATGCGAATCAAGCCGCATTTTTCCACGGTGGGGAGGTATCAACGGTTTAAAGGCGGAGTGGTGGGGCAGTTCCCCGCAAGCGTAGAAAGGTCATATGACCTTTCGCTGCCGAACACGTAGATTCGGCATTCTTAGGGATAAATCCCTAAAACCCTGATAAATATGGAGATGATAGAATATGCCAACAAGAAAGGGCAACAAAGCGATAGTTATATATTTTTCCCCGGAGGAATGGAAGGTTGTTTGCAGAAAGGCAAAGGCGGCAAAATTGAAAAACGGAACATATATCAGAGTGTCTGCCGTGAAAACAGAAATCAAGATTTATGATTTGAAAGAAATTCTTGCAATCAAAAGAGCATTGGAATCAGTTGGAAACAACGTTAATCAGGTGGCAAGGACTGTGAACAGAACAGGAGCTGTCTACCAAAAAGACATTGAGGAATTGCAGGAGGAATTCAAGTATTTCAAGAACGCAATCAAAAATTATCTGTTTGAAATATCTCCAACGCTTATTGTGTGAGGTGGAATATGCCGATTATCAAACATATTCCAATCTATTCTGCACCGAAAAAGTTTCTTGTTTACATTTCCAACGAGAAAAAAATCGAGGGGACTTTAATCACAGGATTGAATTGTTCGACCAATGCGGCGAGTGCATACGAGGATTTTAGACTTCTCTTTGAGAGATTTTCCAACAAGAGATTTTTCAAATGCTCCATAAAAAATGAAACCGCAGAGCGGGAAAAAAGACAAATTCGTCTGCACCATTATATTCAATCTTTTAAACCCGGAGAAGTGTCGGCGGCGGAAGTTCATAGGATTGGCTTGGAGTGGGCGGAAAAAGTTTTCGGGAAAAATCATATGGTTTTGTGTGCGACACATATTGATCGCTGTCACGTACATAATCATTTTGCGGTTGCTCCCTATGACCTTGATGGAAAGCATTGGTATGCGAACAAGGAAAGTTTGCGGCGTTGCAGAAAAATTTCCGATGAGGTTGCAAAAGCTCACGGTTTGTCGGTAATTGAAAAGCCTAAGTATCGACCGAACCACAAGTACGGTGAATACAAATTACGGCGAGAGGGAAAGTCTTGGAAACAGAATTTGTGTGATGAGATAGACAGGCTTGTTGCGAAAGCCGATGTGCATAGCATTGACGATTTGGTAAAAGAGCTTGAAGCGAAAGGCTATGGAATTAACCGAGGAAAATATCTTGCGATTAAGGTCCGACCGAATCGGAAAGCAATCCGCAGTTTTTGTTTGGGTGACGGATATTCTCTTGAACATCTGGAGTATCGCATTGCAAACAAAAATCTTGAAATGCCGTTGTCCGAAGCGTTAAAGTATCAAGGTATTCAGCGAGAGTATGCTTTGTGTATCAGGCAGATACAGATTGAGCTTTACCGAAAACCCGAAGCTGACAGGCTGAACCTTGCGACTTATCGGGAAGTTGTAAAATCCTCGGAGCTGCTTTTCTTTTTGCAGGAGAATGATATTCACTCGGCTGATGATTTCAAGAAAGCTGCTGCCGATGCGGACAAGGCACTTGCCGATTTGAAAAATGAGAAGGGCGAGCTTTTGAAAAAAATTGCAGAGGAAGAAAAGCTGATTGAGGAAATTCCGAAATATCTGGAAGTGCTGAGCCGTAAACCCTTGCTTGCAAAGGACATCAAAGAGCTTGCGAAATACAATTACATCAAGGACGCAGGAGTGAAAACGGCTGATGATATTTCCATTCATCAAGAAAAAATTGTAGAAATGAAGCGGCAGCTTAAAGGAATGGACGAAAAAATCTCCTCCGCTTATGAAAAACAGAGGACTGTATGTGACTTCTATGATTTTTACGAGAGCCGAATGAAAAGTGATTATGAGATTCTGCTGGAGCAAGCTAAAGAGGAAATGGAGAGGATTCGGCTTGCGGAAGAACAGAAAAAGGCGGAGCAGGAAAAGGAGATGAACGAAAATGTTCGGGGCGGTTCTGTTCGTGGGGCGGTGAGGTAAAAGAAGTGCCGTACTCGAAGTTTTCCGAATACGGCGTTACAGGTTGTGATTTTTAAAATGTGTTCTGTAAATTCGACCATATTACCCCCAACAACCGCTTAATTGCCAAACTTCTACAAGAATGTAAAAGTCAAGACCGCATTTGCGTTCATTTTAGCCTTGACTTTTACATTCTTGTAGATATAATGACAAAGGCGGTTGTTGGCGTACTATGTCGGATAATGGCATTTACACAGTTGAAAATTTAGACTCGCGTTACATATTAAATAAAACTGCTCTACAAACTGTAATTTGACGCTCTAACAATGCTATTAAACCCAATCAATAGCATTCTTTACAAGTTTGACAAATGGTTCACAGGTCAGATTT
>ERZ773224.930-NODE-930-length-38943-cov-8.635852_pt1 | contig 38943 bp, 41 predicted proteins | sample MGYA00580526_ERZ773224 | MGnify/ENA primary metagenome ERZ773224 (study PRJEB29015, sample SAMEA2737743) | human gut metagenome | biome: human gut; feature: human-associated habitat; material: faeces | place: China | collected 2012 ... | reverse complement strand
CATACCACAGGCTAAATTGCAGCAAATCGACGGGCAAATATCTGCGTTGCTACCAAGTCGAGGACGATGTCTGTATGCACTGTCCAAAACGGCCGAGCTGTTTTGACAAGGCTGGAATTCGGCGCAGAGTGCTGGCCAGCAGTTGCTATCCGGCATTTTTCAGAGGGCATCAGCGCGTGGGAACTCCAGAATATCTGGCCATGATGCGGCTTCGTAAAATCTGGGCCGAGGGCAGCTTCTCCGTCTTGAAACGGGAACACTGTATTTCAAGGATTCGAAAAGGGGCATTCTTGCAGCTACGGAAGAATGCCTCCTTGCCGCCATGGCCCTAAACCTCAAGAGGATGGTAAATGCCATCTTTCGCTATCTCCAAATTTACTGTTCTGCTGGGGCCACGATGGGTTTCAGCAGAATTTTTATGTTTGTCAACAGGTCCAAATCTTGACGGGACCGAACAGAGTGCTGCTATCGGCAAAGGGCTATCTGTTTTTAAGATAGCTGTTTACAGAAAGCTGTATATACCGCTTTGCGCCGAACTGTGTTATATTAGTTATATCACACAAGATTTATCAAAAAGGAAAATCATATGTGTGAAAAAATTTACGAAAGAAAGGATATTGGACCATGAAAAAGAGAAGACTCCTTGCGCTGCTACTCGCTCTGGTAATGTCCCTTGGGCTTATCGGCTGCGGCAGCAAGACGAACCCCAACGACCCCCAAAACACGGAGGGCACTGCGAAAAAGGATTCTCTGAAGATCGCCTTCACCAGCGAGCCGCCTTCCCTTACCACCTGTGACCACGACTCTTTGATCGCGGTCGGCATCAATATGCTGACCTACAATGGCTTGACGCGCATCAACATGGCAACGCTCGAGCCGGAGCTTGATCTTGCCTCGGATTACCGGATCGAGAACGAGGTCGAGTGGATCTTCACCATTAAACAGGGCGTTAAGTTCCATAACGGCGAAGAGCTCACCGCGGACGATGTCGTGGCGAGCCTGTTGTATGCCAAGTCCGTTCCTTCCTCTGTGAACTACACCAGAAACTGGGAAAAGGTCGAGGCGCTGGATACCTACACGGTCAAGATTACCACGCCGCGTCCTTACGCAAATGTTTTGGCCGACCTTGGATACCACTTCAACTGGATCATGCCGAAGAGCCTGATCGAGAGCGGCCACAATTTTAATGAGGATCCCATCGGCACGGGCCCCTATAAGTTCGTCAAGTGGGTCTCCGGCACCAGCCTGACTTTTGAAAAGTTCGACGATTATTTTGATGCTGACCGTGCCGCCAAGATCCCGCATCTTGAATTTGTCATTATTCCCGAGGGCGCATCCCGTGCCATGGCGCTTGAGGCCGGTGAGGTCGACTTTGTGTGGGAGACGAACGCCGCGGATGCCGCGAATCTCTTCGCGAACGAAAAGATCGTTGTTGAGGAAGTTAACTCGGTAGACAATGTGATCCTCTTCCTGAACAATGATACGTCTTTCAAGGATGTTAACCTTCGCCGTGCCGTTGCCGCAGCCATCAACCGTCAGGATATCATTGATGGAGCGCTTCGTGGTTTTGGCGTGGTGAACTACACCTCAATTTCTCAGGGCTATGCCGGCTCCACCACGAAGGACCAGATCGAATACGATCTGGACAAGGCTCAGGAGTACATGAAAGCATGGGGCGGCGATCCCGCGTCTGTATCCATGACGATCCTTTGCTCCAATGAGACCCGCGTTTCCATTGCGACGATCATTCAGGCTAATCTTGCCAAGATAGGCATCAATGTCAAGGTCGAGTCCATGGATACCGCTACTTACTTCGACAAATGGGCTATTGGCGAATATGACGCGCTGATCGCCTCCTGGTCTCCGGCCAATGATCTTACCTATATCAATCGCTATAGTCCTGATCGCAGGCAGCAGTATGCCGGTTCCTATAATAACCCGGAGATGAACACGCTGATCGAGGAAGCGAATATGGAGCTTGATGCGGCAGAGCGCACCAAGAAGGTTGAAAACATTGTTGCAACGGTCAATCAGGATGCACCCCAGATCTCACTCTATCAATCCGTGTGGCTGCGTGCCCATGATGCAAAGCTGCAGGGCGTTGTTTGCAGTGCTACCGGTTACATCGACTGGAATATGGTCTATTGGGCTGAGTAAGGTCTGCAAAGCAAGGGCACCTGTCAATCAGCAGATGCCCTTGCTTCTCTTATATTGAATCAAGTTAGGAGATGAAACCTATGCTCAAATACATTGGAAAAAGGCTTCTCGCCATGATACCGGTTATTATCGGCATCACCATCCTTGTCTTTTTTATCATGAAGCGCGCACCCGGCGACCCAGCGCGTATGATCCTCGGCGACAACGCCACAGAGGAGGCCTTGGCCGCAAAGAGAGCAGAGTTAGGGCTGGACAAGCCGCTGCTCGTCCAGTACGGAAATTATATGATCGGCTTGCTTCACGGCGATATGGGGATCTCATGGACGAATGAGCGCTCGGTCTCCGATGAGGTGTTCAGCCGCTTCCCCGCGACGTTGAAGCTGGCGGCGGTCTCGGCGCTGGTTTCCATTATCCTTGCGATTCCTCTCGGCATTTTGGCTGCCATAAAACGAAACACCTTCTTTGACCACGCGAGCATGGCTCTCTCCCTGATCGGTATTTCCATGCCCGCCTTCTGGCTGGCACTGATGCTGATGCTGCTTTTCTCCGTTCGCTTGGGCTGGTTTCCCGTGCAGGGAGCAGCGGACGGCTGGCGCTCCTATGTGCTGCCTTCCATCGCGATCGGCTTCATGAATATGGCGGCCATCGCGCGCACAACGAGATCGTCCATGCTCGATACGATCAGCCAGGATTATATCCGCACGGCTCGTGCCAAGGGCATCTCCGAAAACGAGGTCATCATGCACCACGCCTTCCGCAATGCGCTCATTCCGACCGTTACGGTCATTGGCGTTCAGCTTGGCGGCCTGATCGGCGGTGCGGTGCTGACGGAGACCGTATTCGCGTGGCCCGGTCTCGGACGCTACATTGTCCAGTCGGTCAACGGGCGTGATATTCCCGCGGTCATGGGCTGCATCATTGTGATGGCGGTAGCGTTTTCTCTTGTCAATCTTCTGGTGGATTTGCTCTATGGCTTTATTGATCCGAGAATCAAGTCTATGTATAAATAAGGGGGGGCGTGCTTCGTGAAGGGAAAGAATCGTATCGAAATCGAAGGACTGCCGAAAAACAGTCTTGCCCGCGATACATGGCGGCGGCTTTTGAGCAATAAAGCGGCCGTTTTCGGCGGCATTATCATGATCCTTATTATTCTGATGGCAATTTTTGCCGATGTTCTGTACGACTACGAAACGCAGGTCATTACCATGGATATTCCCAACAGTCTAAAGGCACCCTGCGCGGAATACCCGCTCGGCACGGATGAGTTCGGCCGTGATATCCTTGCCCGTATCGTCCACGGCAGTCGTATGTCTCTGATCATCAGCTTCACCTCAGTTGCGATCTCGTTGGTCATCGGCGGCATCTGCGGCGCGCTCTCCGGCTATTTCGGCGGCAGGATCGATAATCTTATCATGCGTATTACCGATATCCTGCTGGCGATCCCCATGACGCTCTTTGCGATTGTTATCGTTGCCGCACTCGGTCCGAGTACGAAGAATCTGGCCATTGCGCTGGCGGCGTCGTCAATCCCTGTTTTTGCGCGTATCGTCCGAAGTGCGGTTCTGACCGTACGAGATGTAGAGTATATCGAGGCGGCGAGAGCGATCGGCGCGACAAACGGTACCATCATTCTGGGGCACGTTCTGCCGAACTGCCTCAGCCCCATCATCGTACAGGTCACGCTGCGTATTGCAAATGCGATCTACAATACGGCGGCTCTGTCTTTCCTTGGCATGGGCGTGCAGGCGCCGGATCCCGAGTGGGGCGGTATGCTTTCTGCGGGACGCACCTTTATCCGCGACTACAGCTACCTCTCTGTCATTCCCGGACTTGTCATCATGTTGACCGTTCTTGCGTTGAACCTTCTGGGCGATGGCCTCAGAGATGCGCTTGACCCACGCCTAAAGTAGGAGGTAACGATATGAGTGAAAGCAACACGAACAATGTTTTGAGTATTGAGGACCTTTCCGTTGAATTCCGCACCCGCGACAGTGTCGTTCACGCGGTCAACCGGCTGGAGCTGAAAATCGAAAAGGGCAAGGCGCTTGGCCTTGTCGGGGAAACCGGTGCCGGCAAGACGACCACGGGACTGGCTATTCTCGGCCTCATCCCAAGCCCACCCGGTGTGGTGACGGATGGAACCGTCGAGCTGGACGGAGAGAATCTGCTGAAAAAGGATGACCGCTATATGCGCAGCATCCGCGGGCAGAAGGTGTCTATGATTTTCCAGGATCCCATGACATCGCTCAATCCCGTCCTTACGGTCGAGGAGCAGATCGCCGAAGTGATCCGCACCCATGCAAGCGGCATGAAAAGGCGCGAGGCGGTCAAGAAGGCAGGGGAGATGCTCGAGCTGGTCGGCATTCCGAAGGAACGCGGCGGAGAGTATCCGCATCAGTTCTCCGGCGGTATGAAGCAACGTGTGGTCATCGCGATCGCGCTTGCGTGTCAGCCGGATCTGCTCATTGCGGATGAGCCGACGACAGCGCTTGACGTTACTATTCAGGCGCAGGTGCTTGAGATGATGAAGGAGCTGAAGGATCGTTACGGCACCTCGATGCTAATGATCACACACGACCTCGGTATTGTCGCCGAGATCTGCGATGAAGTCTCCGTGATTTACGCCGGGCATATCGTGGAGCACGGAACGCTGGAGGATGTATTTGACGACACAAAGCACCCCTATACGCGCGGTTTGTTTAACTCTCTGCCGAATATGGAGGATCGCTCTGCGCGTCTAAAGCCTATTAAGGGGTTAATGCCCGATCCGAGCAATCTGCCCGAGGGCTGTGCTTTCTGCCCCAGATGTGAATATGCCACGGAAATCTGCAAGCACGAAAAGCCTTGCCGCGTCTGGAAAAACGACACGCATTATGTGGAATGCCACCTGTACAACGCAGAAAACATTACAGATAAGGAGGTTTTGAAGGATGAGTGAGCCCCTGCTTCGCGTGGAAGGTTTAACAAAACACTTTTCTACGAAAAAAGGCCTGCTTCACGCAGTTGACAATGTCTCCTTTACCATTGATAAGGGGCGCACGCTCGGTATGGTCGGCGAGTCCGGCTGCGGAAAGTCCACGACAGGCCGCGCCATTCTGCGCCTGATCGAGCCGACGGCTGGAAATGTCCTTTTCGATAACATCGACGTGAGAAGCCTGGACGCCGCCAAACTGCGCAGAATGCGCACGCGGATGCAGATCGTTTTCCAGGATCCGTTCTCCTCTCTTAACCCGAGAATGACGGTCTCACAGGCGATCGAGGAGCCAATCAAGCTGCATGGGATTATTACCGACCCGCAGGAGCGGGAGGAACGTGTGCTGGAACTGATGGAGACTGTCGGCCTTGCGCCGCGCCTGTTCAACACGTACCCGCATGAGCTGGATGGTGGCCGTCGGCAGCGCATTGGTATTGCGCGTGCACTGGCAGTGAATCCGGACTTCGTTGTTTGCGACGAGCCGGTCTCCGCGCTTGACGTCTCCATCCAAGCGCAGATCCTCAATTTGATGGAGGATCTGCAGGATGAGCTTGGACTCACGTATCTCTTCATCACGCACGACCTTTCGGTAGTACACCACTTTTCTGACGATATTGCGGTCATGTATCTTGGAAAGCTCTTTGAAAAAGCGCCGTCCGATGAGTTGTTTGACCACCCGATGCATCCCTATACGCAGGCGCTGCTTTCGGCGATCCCCGTGCCTTCGCTGCACAACCGCAAGAAACGCATCATCATGAAGGGTGAGATCACCTCACCGATCAATCCGCCAAAGGCCTGCCGCTTTGCTCAGCGCTGCCCCTATGCTACCGAGCGCTGTACCTGCGAGGAGCCCGAACTGCGAGACTATGGCAACGGACATTCTGTTGCGTGCTTCCTTTGCGAAAAATAACGGAAAGTGAAATAGGTCTTCCCTGATCTATGAAAGAGGTAATTTATATGAATACGATCCAGGAGCTCCCAATTCAAAACCAGCAGGACTTTTGGTCTATGCTCTATATGCACTTGGGAAAAAGCATTATGGAGATCTGCGGCAGGAGAGGCGAGGGGGCGATACGACAGGGCCTTCACAAAATGGCCGAGGATGATGGCCTCCGCTTCCGCGAGGAGTGCATCAAGCAAGGCGCCAAGACGAATCTTCGCTCGCTTTATGCGATGGGCTGCGCCTGCAGCCGCGATCCGCGCGTTCGCGCAAAGACGCTGTGCGATGAGGAACAGGTCCATCTTTGGGAGATCTACACCTGCCCGCTGGCCAATCTCTGGCTCGACAGAAATCAAGCGTTTTTAGGAAATCTTTACTGTGAAGAGAACCAGCACGGCATCATGATGACATACACAGACGGCGCGGGACAGTTCCATACGACCAAGAAGATCCTCTGCCACCGTACAAATGGCTGCCGTCCCGACAATTATTGCAGATTTGCTGCTTATTACCGCCCCGCCAATGTGGACAAGGAGCAGCGCACGGAAGCATTTTCTGACGGCTCGGTCAACGACGAGGCGCTGCCCAAGCCCTTTATGTCCGTGCAGGAGGAGCTTACCGCCAAGTGCATCCGGACCGTAAAATATTTGACGGACGCAGCGGAGGAGCACTTTGGGAGCGAAGGGCTGTGCGCCATAGCGCTCGGCCTGCGTGCGCTTGTTGAGCCGACAGCTGCTATGATGAGGCATTATGCCGATGCAACTCTCAGCAAGGACATCGAGGAATTTGCCGCTCAAAATCTTCCTGTTTCGCTTGATACCGCAAAGGACGACCTTTGGACTGTGTACGGCGACGAACGCAGCCGCGAGCTGTTTCTTGCAAACTTTTCTGTAAGGCTCAAGCGGGCGCTGAGCCTTGAGGCTTAAAACAGGAGGGGCCATAATGTTGAATTATACACAAAGATGCAACTGCAACTTGAGCGATGCCTATACGCTTATGTATGGCTTTATCGGCAAAAAGCTGATCGAGGAGCTGGGCATGGAGGGAGAAGCTGCGCTGCGCGAGGGCTCCCGCCAATACGGTTATGACCGCGGCGAGACGGCGCGGAATAAGCATATTGCGGTCGGTGCAAAGGTCAATATGCAAAGCCTCTTTTCCCTCTTCCATGATCTGCCCGCGGACCCGCGCTTCCGTCGTGAGCTTCAGCAGCTGATCCCGACGGAGCGTGTCAGCCATACGCTGGTCTGCCCGATGGCAAATATATGGGCTGAATACGGGCAGAAGAAGATCGGCCGTATTTATTGCGAGGAGTTCCATCCCGCCTGCTACTGCCACTATGCGTATGACTATGCCAGACTGAATCTCTCCAAGACGCTGACACAGGATGGCGATAATTACTGCGATTTTAATGTGGTATTGCGTCCGGAAAGCCTTCCGGACGAGTTAAAGCCCATCTGCTTTGAGGAGTATGATCCGGACTATGTCAAGCCGGAGATCGTCTCGCCGCCGGTCGACGGAAAGGTCGGTTTTGCTACTCTGAGCATCAAGCTGTTTTATTATCTGTTCAGGCAGGCAAAGCAGGATTTGGGCGATGCGGGTGTGAAAGCGGTGCGTGACGGTCTGGCTCAGTGGGCAGACGAGATGGCGAAGTTACTCACAAAGCGCGCGGCGGAGGCGAATGACCGCGTAGATGGAAAATATGTATCCGACAATATCCCGTTTGAGATGAATACTGGTACGGCCGACAGTGAGCTGTGGAAGAGCTATAGCGACTGCGGTGCGAGCGAGGAAGTGGAAGAATACTTCTGCAAGCCTTTGGCGGCAAAGCTCGGTATCTGATCGAAAGGGTCTGTGTTGAGGCAAACAGGCTGTGTTTCCAGAAAAATCCGGTAAACACAGCCTGCCCTATTACAACGGAGAGCGATGGAAAAGAAAACAATTTTGGTAAAGAACGGCATCATCATCGACGGAACGGGGAAACCCGGACACCGTGCGGATATCCGCATCCGGAACGGCATGATCGAACGGATCTCGGAAGAACTGCAGCCGGCAGAGGGGGAAATGCTGCTGCCCGCTGACAGGCTATGCGTGTGTCCCGGCTTTATCGATGCGCACTGCCATACCGATTTCTATGCCGAGCATCTGCCCGATGCCTGCGGCAAGGCGCTGCAGGGGGTAACTACCGATGTGTGCGGCTTGTGCGGAGACAGCGCCGCGCCGATCGGCACAGGAAATTTGGAAGAACTGCGTCGCCGGAGAGAGTACCGGCTGCCCGGAACGCCTCCGCTTCCGGCACGGTCATTCGGCGAATACCGGCAGCAAATAGACCGGCAGGGCAATGCGACCAATATGGCGCTTTTTGTGGGAAACAGTAACCTGCGGATCCATGCGGTTGGCTATGAGAACAGACACGCCACTGCAGCGGAGATGAGCCGCATGACGGGGATGCTCACCGAGAGCATGCAGGAGGGCGCGTTTGGTCTCTCGACCGGACTGACCTATGTGCCGAGCATGAATTCTTCCACAGAGGAGTTGGTCGCGCTCTGCCGTGCAATGGCTCCATACGGCGGGATCTACAACTCTCACATGAGAAATGAAAGCGATTGCGTTATGGAGGCGATTCGTGAGGTCATCACGATCGCGGAAAGAAGCGGCTGCAAGGGGCACATCTCACACCTGAAGGTATCCGGAAAACGGAACCACGGAAAGGCCGGGGAATGCCTTGCACTGATCCATGAGGCCAATGCGCGCGGCGTGGATGTGAGCTACGATGTTTATCCATATACGGCAGGCTCCTGCGGGCTGCGGACGCTCCTTCCGCCCGAGATATTGGTGCGGGAGACGGTCTTTACCCCTACGTTTCTATTGGCACCGGACACGCTTGCGATGTTGCGCAGACGATACGAAGAGGCGGACTGGGATAATCTGTTGCTCTCCTGCGGCGGCGACGGCATCGTACTTTCCGCCGGAGTGTCCGGACTGGAGGGAAGGAGTATTGGCGAGATCGCGGCGCAATGGGAAACCGACGCGGCAGAGGCGGTGGCAAGGCTTTTGTGCCGGACGGAGGGACAGGGGACGATCATCTATCACGCGCTTGCGGAGAAGGATCTGCGCACGTTCCTCCTTGATCCGCTTTGCTCGATAGGGACCGACGCCTTTGCACGCAGCTATACCGGCCCGTCGGCAGAGGGCTGCCCCCATCCGCGCAATTACGGTGCATTTCCGCGGTGGGTACGGAGGTACCTTCTTGACGAAGGGTTGCTTTCGATCGAGGAGGGAGTACGGCGGATCACCTCATTGCCCGCACAGCAGTTCGACCTAAAAAATCGGGGCCTGCTGCAAGAGGGCTTCTGCGCCGATCTTACGATTTTCGACCCGAAAACCATCGGTGAGAGGGGCGATTTTCTCCACCCGGCACAGCAGCCGGAAGGAATCAAATATGTTCTTGTCAATGGCAGGCTCACCGTGGAGGACGGCGTTTTTCTGACGGAGAAAAACGGACGGATGCTGCGCATGCACTGACCTCGTTCAGTTGAAGCTCAGAGAGTCATAGAGCATTTCGACCATTTCCTGCTGAATGGGCGTCAGCACTTCCCTGGAGCGGGATATCCAGCCGATAATGCTCTGCACCTTGCTGTCCTTCAGCATCAGGGCTCTACGCGGCAGATATTCGATCTCATCATATTGATACTGCTTAAGGAAGTTGCATCTGTGATAGTCCGAGTTGAGATAATAGGCGTCCGTGAAGCTGACCATTTCATAAAGGGCGGCACGGGAAGAAACACGGAAGAGACTGACACTCGTTTTCAGATTTAGACGGCTCATCACGTCGGAAAAGGGTCCGGTATCCATGTAGGAGTACATAACGGCGGGATAGGGAAAAAGCATATCCGCGGTCACCCAGTTCTCTTTAAGCTGGAAGAGCGGGTTTTTCGGCCCGACCATAACACACAGATCCAAACGAGTGATCGGGTGAAATTCCAGCTTCATCACATTGAGCTGTTCTGTAAAGGCACTCATGTGGCAGTCGTAGATGCAGCACAGACCGATGTCGGAGAGATTGTTGGCGATCAGGCTCATGATATCGGTGCTGGAATCCTCGCGCAGGTCGATTTGGATCCCATCCTCGCTATATTTGTTGTAAATGTCTTTGAGGAACATGCTGAGAAAGTTGTAGCCATTCGACGCGATGCGGAGCCGCTGATTGGCTTGCCTGCCCTTCTGATAGACCATGTTGTCTATGAGGCGGATCTGCTCGCAAATCGGTGTGATATAGGCAAGAAACGTTTTGCCGAAGGGGGTCAGCACAACGCCCTTTGCGGTGCGGATAAAAAGGCTGCGGCCAAGCTCCTGCTCCAAATTTTTTATTGCGGTCGAAATAACGGATTGGGAGACAAAGGACATGCTGGCGACCTTGTTGATCGAACCGTATTCCGCCACCTTGACCATGTATTTGATTTGATTGAGCGTCATTGCGTGTTCCTCCCATGCTGCAAAAGATTTTGAAAGGTGATTTAGAAATGATTTTTTCCGATATTCAGCAAAAGCAGGTCGTGCAGATCCTGCACGAGGAGCTGCTTCCCGCGATGGGCTGTACGGAGCCAATCGCGATCGCCTATGCCGCGGCAGTTGCCCGGGAGACATTAGGCAAGGCCCCGGCCCGCGTAGAGATATCCGTCAGCGGAAACATCATAAAAAACGCGAAGAGCGTCGTTGTCCCCAATACCAATGGCCTCAAGGGGATCCCTGCCGCGGTTGCGGCGGGCATCGCGGCAGGGCAGGCCGAGCGGAAGCTGGAGGTCATCAGCAGCATAACGGAGCGGCAGCAGGCAGACATTGCGTCTTTTTTGAAGAGCTGCCCCATCGAGGTGCGTGCAAGCCGGAGCGGCGCGATCTTCGACATTGAGATCAAGGTCTATGCGGAGGGACATTCGGCAGAGGTCGAAATTCGCGACTTCCACACCAATATTGTCCGAATCGAAAAGGATGGACAAGCTCTGCCGGCGGAGAATAAGACGGAAATGCGGAGGGAAAGCGGCCTTACCGACCGCTCGTTCCTGTCGGTGGAGAGCATTCTGGATTATGCGCGCAGCTGCGATCTCGCGGAGGTTCGCGCACTGCTTGCGCGGCAGATGCAGTACAACCGCGCGATCGCTGAGGAGGGCATGGAGCACCGCTGGGGCGCGGGCATCGGAAGGACGATCCGGGATTCGGCTCCCGAGAACCTCCGCTGCCGTCTCCGAGCGGCGGCCGCCGCCGGATCGGACGCCCGCATGAGCGGGTGCGAAATGCCGGTGGTGATCGTATCTGGAAGCGGAAATCAGGGCCTTACCGCATCGGTCCCTGTGATGGCCTACGCCAAGGAGATCGGTGCGGACGCCGAGCAGGAGATGAGAGCCGTTCTGCTCTCGGATCTGCTGACGATCCATTTGAAATCCGGCATCGGACGCCTGAGCGCGTACTGCGGCGCAGTGAGCGCCGGCTGCTCGGCAGGCGCGGCTATCGCCTTCCTGGACGGAGCGGATTACCCGCAGATCGCGCACACGTTGGAAAACGCTCTCGCCATTGCATCGGGCATTGTCTGCGATGGTGCAAAGCCTTCCTGTGCGGCAAAGATCGCGGCGGCGGTGGATGCGGGCATTACCGGATGGGAAATGTGTAAAAGCGGCCGCAACTTTCATGCCGGCGACGGGTTGGTCGGCGAGGATGTCGAAAAGACCATTACGAACATTGGCAGATTGGCACGTCTCGGTATGCGCGAGACCGACGAGGAGATCCTGCGCATTATGACTGACGCTCCGGCTGTGGAGCGCACGCCTACCTCGACATAATTTTATCGAATTCGGGGAGAAAAAGCAAGCGTGGAAAGAGAAAGGTGAGAATTTGAAAATGAATCTAAAAAATGAGATCAAGGCACTGGAAGAAGCGATGATCGCAGACAGAAGGCATCTGCACAGGCATCCCGAGCTGGCCTTTCACGAGTACCGGACGACCGCCTTTTTGAAGCAGCGGTTACAAGAGTTCGGCGTAGAGCTGGAGCCCCTTGATATGGAGACGGGTGTGAGCGCACTGATCCGTGGGGTGCATGATGGGCCGACCATCTGCATCCGAAACGACATGGACGCTCTGCCTATCCAGGAGCGGACGGGACTGCCCTTTGCGTCGTGCGTTGAAAGTGTCTGCCACTGCTGCGGGCATGACATCCACGCAGTCACCGCGCTCTACTGTGCCAAGCTTCTTCAGGAGCGCAGGGAAGCTCTGCATGGCAATGTCCGGATCGTGATCCAGCCGGCAGAGGAGGGAGCGAGCGGCGCATACGCGATGGCGGCAGCCGGTGCGATGGACTTTACGCCAAAGACCGATATTGTTGTGGGGACACATGTGCACCCGGCCGTTCCTGTGGGAAGCATTTCCGTGATGCCCGGCCCCGCGCAGGCGGCCAGCGATCACTTTACGATCACGGTAAAAGGCGTTGGCGGACACGGTGCATATCCGCACCTGTGCGTTGATCCTATTGTAGTCAGCGCATACCTGATCGCGCAGCTCCAGACCGTTGTTTCCAGAGAAACGCAGCCAACCAAACCGGCTGTCCTGACCTTCGGAACGATTTCCGGGGGAGTGGCAGCGAATGCGATCCCGCGGGAGGTGACGATCACCGGAACGCTGCGCAGCCTATACCCTGACTCACGCAAGCACAACAAAGAGGCAATCATCCGGATCACCGAGGGCGTTTGCAGCGCAATGCGTGCTGAGGGCACTGTCATCTTTGAAGATCCTGGAATCCCGCCGGTGATAAACGATCCCGAAACGACGCAGGCTATTCTTGTGGCGGCAGAAAAGATCCTCGGAAAGGGTCATGGGATCATAACGGAGTTTCCGAGCATGGGCTCCGACGATTTTTCTGTTTTTCTGGAATATAGCAGGGGCGTTCAGCTTTTTGTCGGCTCAGCCAACAACGATCCTGCTACAAAAATAGGGCTGCACTGCGGCGATAATGTTTTTGACGAGAGTGCTCTTTCCGTCGGGGTCTCCGTTTTAACGCAGTATGTCCTGGATGCTCTCGGGGCATAAAATAGTGAATAAGCCATAAAATTGCCGGCATAAATAAAAGACCGCCATCTCAGTCGTTCTCCTTGAGATGGCGGTCTTTTATACCATGTCAGGGCACCACCGCACAATTGCAGGCCTGGTTTTGCCGTTCCGAAGCTGCCGCTTACTGCCTGGTGCCGTCAAGATTTGGACTTGTTGACAAAGTGGCGCGCAGATCCTTTCTGTGGTAAAATAGTTATAGGAGGGATGCAGCATGATGGGACACCAAAGCAGACAAATGGCAATGCTTTTCGTAGATATAGAGTCACTGATTCCAGAAAACCACCTGCTGCGGAAGATCGAGCGGATGGTATCCTTTGACTTCATTTATGATCTTCTGGCGCCATATTATCCGGCAACAGGCCGTCCATCTGTCGACCCTGTCAGTATGTTCAAAATGCTCTTGATCGGATACCTGTATTCTAAAGCCAAAAAAGCCGCAAAAACCGAGGATCGCCAAGTATATGAGAGAAGTCTTTTTCCGGGGATTTTTGATACAACCGCACAGGAAGCTTATATGGAGAACACCGCAGCATATGAGCAGCTCTTCTTGGATGCAGATAAGTATCAGGCTGTGATGAGAGCTTTGGCGGATCGTCTGTATAAAGAACTGCACGACGACAAATAAGATGTTTGTTACAGTCTACTGATTTGTTGTATGGAGAGGATAGGGCGGTAGTCGTACTCTTTGGTTGGTGCGTTTTTAGAACAAAAAGCGTGATTGCGGATAGCTTTAATTTCCCACTTCATTTTTCACAAAAACCGTGGTATACTGTTTATGAGGTGAGGGCTGTGCAGTTTCGACCGTTTGTTTACGATGCAATGAATCGACAAGTGCCGGTGGCTATTGAGCCGATGACGCCGCAGGATGTTGCGTTGACAGACCGAGAACCCTTGTGGCAGACCTCCTGGGCCAGCGAATACTTAGCTAACGAAGGCTATGAAAAATACGCGGCCAGAGTTGGAGATGAGCTGATTGCTCTGGCAGCATATGAGGTTCTTCCGACCGCGCTGGTCGTACACATTGTGTATATGGAGGCACAGCCTGAGTCAAATCCTACGCTCGACGGAGGAACCCCGAAGTACAGAGGGATAGGGAGACTGCTGATCGCCTATGGCATCAAGCTGTCCATTGACAGCGGTTTGACCGGCGATGTGGTGCTTGAAGCGAAGACGACGAGCTTGGCGAAGCATTATGAGGAAGACTTTGGGGCCGTTCTACTTCCAACCTTTCAATCTTCTGCGCCAAGGTATTTGATTGCGGACGAAGCTGCCAAACGAATTTTCTTCACCTATCTGGATTGATTTTCTGCGAGGAGGTGCTTTGCATGGATATGAATAAAATCAGACCGGCATCTGATGCGGCGTGGTATTGCCGCAAGGATGCAGAGGAAGAACGTTTTTATGAGATATTCTTTCAACTGTGCCGCAAATACAGTGTGCGTTGGGCAAGCGCCACACCGAAGGAGAAAAGCTTTATTGAAGAAGTAACTCGCGTTACCTATGAGCGGGACAGAGCGCAGAGGCTCGGCTTACCGCTGTCGGAGGTGCGTCCCTCGTTCGCGTCCTGAAAGCGCTTTGACCCACACCGTGACCCACACGGGGAAATGAGCGGACGGAAACAATGGAACAAACAGGCTGCGACCTCATCCTTTTTGGACAAAAAAACGCCGCAAAGCCTTATACAGCAAGGGCTGGAAGGCTCTACGGTGGTTGGTAAGGATGAGGTCGGCGGTTCGAATCCGCCCAGCAGCTCCAATATTTTCCGCCTAAATCGTAAGGTTTGGGCGGATTTTGTTATGTTTTTGCAACTTTTCGCGTGTTTTTGCAACCTCGAAAAACGGCCTCGTTACCAAAAAACGGCGTTTTACCAACTAACCGACCAACTTTTTGGCAAATGGAAAGCCCGCTATCCCTTGCGGCACAAGGGGTTGCGGGTTTTTGCCTTTCCAACTTTCTATCAACTGGCGGTATATATCCGCTGGATTGCTGCGGCTGCTTGTTCTGAGGTTTTGCGTCCCTTGACGTAATATTTCAGCGTCATGGCAGGAGTCGTATGTCCGGCTTCCGCTTGCGCTAATTTTATGTCTCCCGTTTGCTCATACAAATCGGTGAGGACAGTTGTACGGAAGCGAATAGGGGTTATTTTTTCTTCAAATTTCAAGTCCTTTTTTATGCGGTTACACATCCGCCGTACCTGCGTGTAGGAAAGCGGCTTATCACCGCCGAATAAAAAGCGTCCTCCATCCATGCAGAGATACGGCAGTGCAGCGGCGGACAGGGCAATGGTGCGTTTGCTGCCGCCCGTTTTCGTGTCCTTGATTTCCGGCTGGTTGCGGTTGGGGTGTGTAACGGCTCGTCGGACGTGGATTTCCATGCGGTCAATATCAATATCCTCTGGTTGAAGTCCTAACACTTCTTCAAGCCGGAGCGGGTGCATGGCCTGTATTGCCAAGTACATTCTGTCAACAGGGCTTTCAACGTCTGGAATATGCTTAACAAGATAGCGCATTTGCTCCACGCTATACGGCGGCGTTTCCTTGCTGGCCACACCCTTGATTTTTATACGCTTGGATTTTAAGGGGTTTTTCAGCAGCAAGCCATCCTCAACGGCTGCGTCAAGGATTTGGTTCAGCACGATTTTTGCCTTGTCCTTGGTCGCCTTTGCTCCTGACATATGATTGAATAGCCGCTGCACATCATCGGGGGTTATTTCCTCGACGTTCATCCCGTCAAAGGCGGGAATCAGGTACAGCCTGATTTGCCGTTCGTAGGTAGTCGCCGTGACCGTTTCTATATTGGGCTTGGAATAGGTATGAAACCAGTTCCACGCATAGTCACCAAACGGATGCCTACCCGCGCTTTGCGGCGTACTGAGCAGCTTTGCTACCTTGTCAGCGAACTCCTGCATGGAGCTTGCGGTGATCCATCGTTTTTCTCCCGCTATCATAACGGGCTGATTTATTTTCGTTTTTGCCATCTCCGTATCACTTTCCGAGGATGGCGTGCAATCCGACTCTATGCGATTGTCAAGGTGCGGAAGCGTGGTCTGACATGGGCTTACTTCGTTGCTTTTATCATAGCACTCCTTGACGCTCTTTTCAATATAGGAAAGAAGCTGCGGGAGAAACGCTGCGGGGTCGCTGCTGATTGCGCCGCTGATTCTTTTCAAGTCCTCTGGGGATGGCATGGGGCATCACCTCCTTTCGCGGTAAATTTGTGAGCGGGTTATTTATCGGCGGTATTCAGAACAAGGAAACCGCTGATGGCGTTCATGTGCCGATAGAACGCCGACCAATCATCATCCGTCTTAATGGCGGCAAGATTTGCCTTGATGAACTCCGTCAAAATGGACGGGGCTTTTTTCTTGTGGACGAGGCCAATAGCACGGGGGAGCAATTCAGCAGCCGCCGTCTGTCGCGCCTCAAATGGGAGCGTAGTTTTTTTGGCGCGTTTCATGTCGCGCAGCATGGCGGCAAACTCTGCGGGCTTCATCTCGTTTAGACTGGCGGCGATATTGCGGGCGTACTCGTCCACAAACTCCGGGCGAAGATATTTCGCGCCCTTGTCGGTGGTGGCATAGTAGCCGCCTACGAGATAGTTTTTCGGCAGCGTGGCCGGGGCGGGGGTGTCTGTGGTGGTGTCTACGGTAGTGGTGTCTGCGGTGGGGGTCTGCTCGGTGGCAGACGTGGCGGGGGTTAAATCAAAATTGTCATTCATATTGATACATCTCCTTTTTCTTCATCAATTATTTCTTGCACCCATGCGGGCAGTTCTGACCGCTTGGGCGGTGGTTGGTCGCCATTGGTGGCCGCGTCTATGCGGCCTTGGGTGTATCGGTAAATCTGCGACAATATAGCGGCGTATTCCGACTTGGATATTTCTACGCGCTTCACGTACAGCTCCAAAAGGTGTTCCATTTTGGCGCGTGTCTTGCGCCCCAGCATATTGAGCGAGCCGTAGCCGTTCAATAATGCTCCGAGGATAAAACGCTCGGTGTCGGTGGCCTTAAACTCGTCCACACCGATTTGTGCCGTGTGAATGGCATAGACCAGTGGGAACGATATATCGTCGTACGCCGTGGCCGGGTCTAATGTCAGCTCCAAACGGGTCAGCGGATAATTAAGGCGGGCTTCTACCGTTTTATTGTAGAGCTTGACACGCCCCACCGTGGAGGACTTTGCACCGAGGTACTGTGTCCATTCCTGCCCGTGACGGCGTTCGGAATAGGCGCGGCTATCCTTTACCAAAAAGCAATCGAAGCGGTCAACAGGAATATCTATTGCAAGGTCGAACCGCTTGATTATGCGGTGCATGGGGCGGGTGTTTCTTACAAGGAACAGCAGGAGCGTTTGAAAAGCGGTGTGTTGTGCAACCTTGTTCGGGTTGAAGTCCAGACGGACGCGCCCCCATTCGGTGGTCTTACCATTGAGCGCGGCGCCCAGCCAAAAGGATGTGCCGTCTTGGTGCGCTATGGTGAACTGCTCCCGAAAAGCTCCAATGTGGAAGCTGTTCCAATGCGTGACCTCCACGGCGTAGTGTATCGGCAGCGCGTCCAGCAGTTTCATAAGGGCTGTGCGGGCGGCGGGCGCAGATATGTAGAGGTCAAGCACGATATTGTCCACGGAAAGCGTCAAACCGTTCTTGGCCGTTATGAAGTTATGGTATTGTAGCGTGGGCTATCATCTCCTTTTGCACTAAAGTACGGGAAAGCTGTCCTACTAGATATTGGACAGCCCCGCGTGGGGGATTGCCCGACGGCGAGGGCAGCAGCCTCCGCTGACGCTTCGGCTTGCTGCTCCTCTGTGCCGTCGAGCGCATACATCCCGTCTTACGTTGAAACCGTCAATGTAACAAAGTGGAAGTTGTTTTGCGGTGCTGGCATCTCGTCCACATCCGACAGATAAAAAATATGGCGGCTAACTTTTGCGTAACTATCCAAAAGTTGGACGATGCGTTCTATGGGTAACTCGAAATCGTCACGCAGTAACAGAGTTGCCGTCGCTTGAAAATGCGGATACCCCTCTGCTACCAAAATTTCCTCCGGCGACAGACCGACATCGGCCAGCACCAACAAGAGCAACCCGACAGCGGCATCACGGGCGGGCATTGTTAGCACCTCCATGTAACGCGTAAGCTGGAACGACAAAAACACCGACGACGTTGTCCTCGCGGTAGCGGACGTCCACGCAAAGGGGCGGATAACCATAGGCCGTGGCGACCGCGGCGACTTCGGCCTGAAGTTCGCGTTTCAATGTGCTGGCAGCAGCGGAACAGCCGCGGGAACGACGTAGCCGGAAGCACCAACCAAACACATCACGGCCATTCGCGGTGCGGCGGGCGCAAACGGGACGATTGTTAAAAATCTGCGAAAAATCATTCACAGGACGCAGAACATTTGGGTCTGCTAAGGCTAAATTATTATTCGCTGTGGCAATGATGTCCGCCACGACCTGATAGTCCGTCAGCATGGCCTGTTCAGCCATAGCAACGGCGTTGGCCTTGGCCTCGGCGCGGGCTTTGGCGTTCTCGCGCTCTACATAGATTTTGTATTTCGCGGCCAGCGACGCAAAGAAGTCAGCGACAGCGCGGAAAAACGCTTTTAAGTATTCAATCATAGATTTGTTTCCTCCAATACTATTTTCACTTCTCTCCCCTCGTCGGTGACACTACGAATAGTGACATCGGAGGAGAGGTGCGGGGTTAGGGCGCTCCTAACCCCGCGGGTATCAACGGGCGGTGGCTCAGAGGGGCGACGGCCACGGTACTTGTAGCCGAAACCTCTTTTTGCGATGGTCAACTCCACCGCGCCGTCAGGAAGTGGGCGGGGACGCAGCTCACGCAACGGATAGCGCGGGAAAGAGAGCGACGCGAGCGCGGGGTCATACCCGCAGGTGAGCCACGCCTCCATGAGTGCGGCTGCTGCCGCTTGCGACGTCATATTATAGGGTCATCCACGACATTGACGGCCTTTACGCGGCCATTTTTGTCGTAAAGCACCTCAATGTGCTGGCCGACTGTGGGCGCAAACTCGAGCGCAGCAAGCTTTGCTGCGGACAAAAAGATTTTGTCGCCCGCCTCTCCGACGCCGCGGTCTGCGGCTATGGCCTCGGTGAAATGGATGCGTTTTCCGCGGACTTCCGTTCCGTCCTTGCCGACGAAAGCGACGTTTTCAATTCCACAAATCTTCGCCATTGTGTTTGCCCTCCTTTCTTTTTTGTTCATCCCCTTGGTGCGCTCGCCCCTCACGGGGGTCGTGGCGTCGCTTCGCCGAGGATGGAACCGGGCGGGTTGCCCCTCGTTCTGATATCAGTATAAAAAAGTGAAAATCAAAAGAGGAGGACACGGTATGACCACATAGAACAGGAGCGGGCGAAAGCTGCGCTCTCCCAAATATTTTAATATTTTTCAAAAAAAGGAAAGGGAGGCGAAATTCGCCTCCCCAAGCTCAAGCCTCATCCAGCACCTGCTGGATGTAATAAGGCCGACGACAATGATAGTCGTGGCTCTTATCGACCGCCGCGCAGATAGCAGCCCAACAAATTTTTTCGTCGGTCCGCTCCAGCGTAGCGGTTAAGTTGTCAATGTCGAGCGCGATAATACGCTCGACCGTGATAGCCACCGCTGGCCCGTGTCGGTCAACGGTGACGACCACATCACCCACGCGAACAGGAATGATCGCGTGGTCCTTGCAAGCAAGTTCGCCGTGGGTCCGAACGTGGATAGCACGCTTGGCCCGACCGAGGGCGTCGGCAACAATTTGCGCGAAGCCGGTGTTGGTCCAACCGCCCCCGCATTCGTCGAGGCAAGGAAGCCCCGACTTGCTTGCCGTAATATTAACTTTTCTAATCATTTCCATATTTTTTTACGCTCCTTTAATTAGTAATGTTTTATATTTTGAGAGCGCTTAGCTCTCTGCATAGCGCGAACTACGTCATAATCGTTACGGAACAGGAAGTAGTTTACATCGAAGTCCCACTTTTCATGAATTTTAACAAGGTTGGGAAGAGGGATGCAGACTACACCCTGCTCGTAGCGCTGCCAGGTTTTCAACGATAGGTCGAATACCTCTGCGGCTTCTTCTTGCGACAGCCCATGCGACAAGCGAAGTTGTTGCAAATGGTAGCCAAGCAACTGAATATCAATTCGATTATTTTTCATGGCCGCTTTTCAGCGACCGAGCGCTCGGTGCATTCTTCTCCTTTCCGGCGGCGCCCCGCCTTGGTTTTGTCGACATCCACATTATACCAAATCGACTTTTCGCGTTTTTTTGGACACGTCGATGAGCATTTGACATCCACGTCTATCAAATTCTTTGTAATGATGCCGCGCAGAAATGGAATGCTCTGTTTTGAAGCGTTGTCAATATCGGAAAAATGTACAAAAAAAGACCGGGGGCGTTTTGCCCTCGGTCTTGGGAATTGAATATACACTTTCAAAACGGTATCGGGAAAAAGTGCGGTTATTTCAGAAAATCAAACGGCGACGAGCGACGGGGAAAGGGGGATGCCATCTTCCAATGTCCTCCTTTCTTTAAGTGTTTATTGGATTAACCTGAAATGCCGTAACCTAAACCGGAAAAGTCCTTCTCAGTTCCCATTGGAGTGTCTGGTGTGTAAACTGTAGTGGGTACATCTTCATAGTCGTCAGGGTACCAAGCCTTGTCCTCTCCAGTAGCAGGGTCATAAACAGTATCGTCTGGCTGCCCACCTTCATAGGCTCCAGGATCGGAAGTGTCAGGCCCCTGCTCAACTTCACCAGTACCAGTGTTACCCGTATTACCAGTTGAGCCAGTGTTACCTGTAGAGTCACCTGCCCCATAGGTTCCATCTTCAATGCCTTTTAACAGTTCATCCAGCTCTTTATCAAAATCAGCATCTGTCTTACCAGCCTCATACTGCTCACGCCATGAAATAAACTGTTGAAGTCCATCCGAGGGGTAAATGAAGTCGGTTGCTGAACGGATAGTTTTTTTTGTTTGCTCAATAGCAGTGCCATAGGCAAATAGGTTAAATGCTTGAGCGTCAGAATAGGTAAGTCCGAGCTTTTCTGCACACGCTTTAGCCTTAGATTTCAGCGATTGAATGCTCTGCATTATCGTTCCCTTGGCATCAAGATAGCCATATTCATAATACTTCGCAATCTCTTCATTCGATAGCTCGTAAGTACCGCTAATATCATTCTTTATATTTTCGTCGAGCTGTTCCGCGGTGTCCTGTGGTTCTACGTCCTCGACGGGTTCTTTTTTCCCGCAGCCAAACAGAGAGAACACCAGCAGCACAGCTAGCAGGACAAGCAATAGCTTCTTTATTTTCATATCCTTATGCCCTCGTTTCTATAAAGGTAGGTAGAGTGTACCACAATCCCTTGTAAATAGCAACCGCTTATATATGCGAGTTATCGCAGATACTAAACTTCGCACATCATTTTTATACTGATGCTGCGGAGGTGTTGACGGATGATTAGCTATGCTCCCTTATTTCAAACGATGAAAAACCGGGGTATTTCCACATACCGTTTGGGAAAGCTGGGGTTTCCTATGTCTACCTATTACGCCATGCGGCGGGGTGACAACATCTCCACGCACACGCTTAATCAACTCTGTAAATTGCTGCAATGCAAAGTAGAGGATATTTTAGAATACGTTGACGAGGACACCGAACAGGGCTGATTTATCAGCTCTGTTTTTTTGTGGGGACGAGTAACACGACGGGTACTGTCCCGTCAAGGTCTGCACAAATTTTTGCTTCAAAATTTTGTTTGCGCGTGGCCTACGGCCAACCTTGACCGCGCCTGTCCCCTGTCGTGTGTGGCGAAATCAAGCAAAGCAAGCAAGCAGCTTTGCTGACACAACACTACACATGATGGAGGAATGTACCATGAAAGAGACTACCAAAATGAGCCGAGCCGTCAGCCAGTTAGAGCATATCTATAACAGCCTGAACACGGACTTCTTTTCTGCGGAGCTACCTGTGCCTATTATCACCGTGCAGAGCAAGCCGGGGACATACGGCCATTGTACCACGGCCAAAGTCTGGCAGCGCAAAAACGGCGGCGCGTATGAGCTGAATATTGCCGCCGAGGTTTTGAACTACCCCATTGAAGAAACGTTGGACACGATGCTGCATGAGATGGTACATCTCTACTGCCGGGAAAACGGCATTAAGGAAGTGAGCCGAGGCGGGAAGTATCACAACGGCAGATTTAAGGCGATAGCCGAAGCCCACGGGCTGACCTGTGTTCCGTGCGGTCAATACGGGTGGAACACCACGCCGGGAGAAAACCTCGTTGAATATGCACTTTCAAAAGGCTGGAACGAAATCCGCATCGGACGAAGCAGCGTTATTCCGGGCGTTCGTGTGGGGGCTGCGGGAACGAGCCACGCGGGGGCTGCGAACGCTGGCGGTGAACGCAGACCCAGCAGCACAAGAAAGCTGATATGTCCGTGCTGCGGCAACAGCGTGAGGGCAACAAAAAGCGTGCGTATCATGTGTATGGACTGTATGCAGCAAATGAATGAAGTCTGATCGCGGCGGGTAAGACCCCCGAAAGGGGGTCTTGCTTCTGCCAACGGGAAAACGTATACTAAAGCCGGGAGGGACAGACGATGAAAAAATATTTTGTGTATAAGGTGGCGGCGCTGATGCTCTGCACCGCGTTATTGACTGGCTGCGGCCAAAAGAGCGAGGACGCCTTGCCGGAGGATTTCCCGATGGATTTTGTATTCAGCAGCGGCGTAGGCGCGTGGGCGACCTCTATGACGCTGGAACAGGACGGGGCATTTTCAGGGGCGTATTACGATGCTGATATGGGTGTCTGTGACGAAGATTATCCGAACGGAACGGTTTATATCTGCGATTTTTCGGGGCGGTTTTCGGATATTCAAAAAGTAGACGAGTATAGCTATTCTCTGACGCTGGCGGAGTTGGACAGCGATTATGAAGCCGGAAAAGAGTGGATAGAAAACGGGACAAAAAATATATCCTCCGAGCCGTATGGCATGGAGGACGGGGACAAATTTATCTTATATCTGCCGGACACGCCGATAGATGGATTAGACGAGGGATTTTTGAGCTGGTGGCCGGGACGCTATGCGTTGGAGAGTCAGCCGGAAACGCTGGAAATGTACGGCCTGTATAATGTCAAAATGGGCTATGGTTTTTTTGAGTAGTTTTGAGAGTGTAGTTTCAAAGTTGGAAAAACGCAGCAAAAATAGAGCGTCAAAAAAGTTCGTTTTTGATATCCGAGCAACCGCAAAAGAGCGGATTACACGCATTTCCTCTAATAACTATAATTTTTTGATATTTTTGTCATTCGCCTTTGGTAAGGATGAGGTCGGCAGTTCGAATCTGCCCAGCAGCTCCAACAAAACCCTGTAACCGCAATGGTTACGGGGTTTTGTGCATTTCTGACAAAGCATCAAAAACGCGGAAATTTGCTAAAAAGTCAGCTAAACTTTTTCTTTCTGCATCAAAGTTTGCTAATTGCAGAGGATAGCAATAAGCGCAATAACTGCTGAGAGAGGTCCGGATCTTCCTGTACTTTTGCGAGAAGATCTTGGGCCTCAAATTCTTTTTTTGCATGCACCGCTGTTTGAGCAGTGGTTGTGGGCGAATAGAAGCTTTCCTCTACCTTTTCGGATAGAGCACGCTTTTCGCAGTCCTGCGCTTCATTGTAGTTGCTCATCAAAACTTCCGGGGACTGGCCGGCAGCCTCCGCGACCAGTTGGTAGTTATTATTCGACAAGCGTACCTTGTGCATCTGACCTGATTTGCGCAGCCCCTGAAACTCCAACATATCCTCTATCTTGAGCCGTCGCTGTGCATCCTTAAAGGCGTCACCGATTGATTTGGGTTCAATAGGTGATCCATCAGCAAAGCAGAGCAACAATCCCTGGTCCTGGTACTCACTACCGAAGACAGCCTTATTATCTGCAATCTCATCCAGGCGCCGTTGGATCTCCTCGACCAGCGGTGTTGTCAGGTAGAGCTTTCGGTAGCTTTCTTCTGTCTTCGGAGCCTTCAGGATGAGGCTGCTCTTTGAGGTTTTCTTCTTTTTAGGAAACACATGGATAATTTCTTCCCTCGGCAGCGTTGCCAGTGACTCATCGGAAACTCTTTGCAGTATGCGCTTGATCCAAAGGCTTTTGTCCTTTAGATCTATGAGGCTGGTGTCGATGCCGGCCACTTCACCGGCGCGCAAAGAGCATACGAAACCAATATGCACGGCCAAGTGAAGCATGGGATCATCTTCGATCAATTTGAGGAAATCATGGATCTGCTCTGGCTGCCAGTAGTTGCGCTTCCGATATTTCTCTGAAGGTGGGGCGACATCTGGGATCTCGGTCACATAGCGCCATTGCTTAGCAGTAGGGAAGCCAACCATGAGGACATTGAAAACCTTTTTAATGGTTGGGGAAGAGAGCCGCGGTACTTCCGACGGCTTCTTTTTGTATCCTTTGCTTCCTGAGCAGGGCTTCTGGCTGAGGTAATCCAGAAACAGGTCAATGTCCTCAGCGGTGATAGTGCTCATTACCCAGTTGCCGAAATAGGGATAGATGTGATTGTTCAAGTTGCTGACGTAGCTGTCATATGTGTTTGGGGAGAAACGCTTTTTCCGTGCATAGAAGGGGAGGAAGCGTTCCATAAAGTGCTTGAAGGTCTGATGCGTGTTGTCTTCCTTCGTTGACGGCATTGGGACATTTGGAAGACCTGCGTTTGCCTGAGCAAGCTCACGCTGCGTCTTTTCAATAGCTCTTCTGCGCTTATAGTCCAGTACCGCCAGTCGGATATCGTCATACCGCTTCTCTTTTTGCAATAGTTCAATATAGGCCTTCCGCTGTATAGCTTCCAGCTCGGTTTCGTAGGTCTCCCAATGCTGTTTGCTCTTACCGTCATCGGTGCGATAGAGGTAAATAATGTTATGGGAGGATCCACGGACCTGATATGTTGCCATGTAATGATCGTCCTTTCGTTGGCGCGATTAGGAAACGCTCGTCTGCCCATCGAGCCATCTGTCAAACGACTCTTTATGGACGCGCAGGCAGCGTTTGCCCAGCCGAATTACCTTAAATTCAGTTGTGCGCTCGCAGAGATAATATGCAGTGCGAACGCTCACACCAAGGATCCGGGCCACTTGCTCAGCGGTATAAGTTCGCTGAGAATCATTGCTGCAAATCGTGTTTTCCATAGTGAACTCCTTTGCAGCTTGGCAACCTGTTTGATTGTGTCTACACCCTCCCTTCGCCAAAATAGCAAGTAAGTTCATTGTAGCACACCATATGCAGATAGCCAAGCGATTTTAGATAAGGTGGTAATTCTAAGTACAGCAGGCGGCAGTTGGCTAAACTGCTCCACGGGTGAACACCCCCAGGCTCCTCTGGCTCCTTCGCAGCTCGCTACATGGCTCCACTGAGACTGCATTGAAGAAGGTGTATCATCATCGGGCATATGGATTATGGCCGCAAGTTGCCATAGCTTGCTTGTCCGCTATCTCGCTCGCCTATATAATATAAATGTATAGGGTCGTGGCGTAGTCATTACGCACGGCTGCCCCTTCCGGGCCATATGCTTAACGTGCCTGCCGGCGATATAAGGCAGTGGAAGCCTGTTTTTCAAGGTACAGATGATACCTTCCCGAAGACGCATTTTCGTCTTTCACTCCCTATCCCGATATGCAGAACATGAATTGCCCAGCAAAAGATGAAATTTTGAGAAAAAGTTGTGGATCAGTGGAACGCACTTTGAAAATTTGATTTCCATATTGACCTACACAACAGCAAAGCGGACGGTACAAACCGTCCGCTTTGCTGCGCGATTATTACTATTTTACGGTTACACCGTACTCTCTGAAAAGATAGCATCCCCTGATTTGTTCCCTTGCTTCATCGGTGATGCGAATGTCCAAGCGCCGTTGCTCGTCCCCAGACTTTAAGGTTAAGGGACGCGTCATTCCCCGGATTGTTGTCTTTAAATTCTCGAAATCCTGATACGAGTTCAGATCTTTGGTGGAAAACCACGGTCCGCAAACACCATTTTTCTCATACTGTACCTTTTTCGGATAGTGGAACTGAATGCCCATGAAATCCTCTGTTACCATGGTATAAGCGGTTGAGCAAAACAGTTTCCCGTCATCATACCTGCCGAGACCCAGACGGCCGGGAACAACTGCTACAACAGGTTCGTCAAATGTAGCCCTTTTATACTGTTTCCCATCTCGCAAACGTATTTCACCATATCGGCATCTTGCCAGATTCGATGTAATGCCGCGCCATAGGTCTAAACTGCATGTAGTTACTTTTTCACCACTACACAGTTGCTTATACGTTTCAGAATAAGCAGACAAGTACTCGCTCAATTCGGATTCAACGTAGTCGATTGGAACAGACGAGTTTATTATGATCAGATGGTAGGCTTCAAAAACTTCTTTTACCTGTTCTGGTGTCATCAAAAAACTAAACTTATTCCAGCCCTCTGTCCAGTATTTCGGGGGTAGTTTTTCACTTTGCCCGATTGCTCTTTTCAATAGATCTCCCATTGATTTCATGCTATCAATGCTCCTTTTTTGTTACAGATACATCACATATCGAAAAGGCGTATTTTCCAACGCAGATGGGATTATCTTCGCCGCCAGATTGCCGTCGATCACAATACAGAACACCTGCAATTTCGGCTTTCGAAAAATGCTCCGTTTCACATCTACATCATATCCATCCACATAACCCAGACCAAGCCACCCTAATCTTTCATTCAGGAGAGGAATTACGCTTTTAGTAATTGACTCAGCTTCTTCTGATGACTTGAGGGCATATTTCAATACAACGGTTTCCGCATGGTCCGGACTAAATTCGGAATATCCTTGCTTTTCGTATTTGCGCTTGAAACTGTTGTAGTATGCGGAGAAGTCCAAACACGGCTCGCTGTCTACCTTGCCCTCATTTCCAACAACGCCATGGTGGAAGATAACCCGATCTCCGTTCTGCCAGCATTCTTTATAGAACCATTGATCTTGAATTCTTTTGTAAAATCGAACCATGATACTTCCTCATTTATGTTTTGGAATCAATTTCTACGCTCTGTGCAATAATTTCCCAGAGGCCGCCAATGTCTTCAAGTTCAACAGCAAAATGCCGGACCAAACAATGATAATCGAACTACATTATCCAGCTGGGTAATGTGTTCGGATTTATCATTTCTATTGAGAATGTGCTCTGACAAACGACGCAAGCGGATTTATTCCGCTTGCGCCGTTTCCTTGTTTACCAGCCGGTTCCGGCAATATTAACATGCCAGCCATCCGCGGATCGCGTGACATATCCCACACGGCCATACCCCAACGCACCTGCCGGTACATCCGCGTCGTTTCCGGAATACTCTTCGGTGTTTCCCGCCATGGAATTCTGATAGGCACGCTCATTTTCCGGTACGAAAATCGTACTCGCGTAAATCGCCCAGGTATTCTCGTCGATCAAGCCCTCTTTTCTAAAATGCTCTGTCTGATCTTCTGCGGGCATCACATTACATTTAACGAAAGAAAAACAAAATTCGCTGCCTTTGGATACCTTCAGATGGACTTCCTCCTGCTGCTGATACCCTGCTTGTGCCGCTGCCAAATAATCCTGTCCTTCATCGGGGATGACAATCTTTGGGTCGGTATCGTAGCTTCCGCCAAGTGCCTTATATTCCATCGTATCGTAGAAGGAGCGAAGCGCCATAGCCGCGCTCCAATCGGAATCATAGGCGTACTCCTTGGCGCCGACAAAATAGTATGCTTCATCCCCATAGGTTAAGACGGCGTAATTTGAATCGTCCTCCACCGTGAGGGACCACTGCTCCCCATCCTTGCTTCCCGAAAGGGATAGCCTATTCTGCTTACCCTCACCTTCAGAAGATGCTGCGGAATAATCCTCTTTTGTGATCCCGCACCAATTAAAATTCTCGCTTGTGGGCATCCGCATGGCCCAATATGTGTCCAGCGTGTTCGGATAGCTTTGTCGAACGCCCTCTTGTTCAAGGGTGATGGTCACCTCTGTCCCCTCGGAAAGCGTGTCAAAAACACTGTCAAGAAGTGTCATGCCGTCTGTCTCGTTTACGTTCTCTGTACTGTTTTGGGTGAATTCCTCTTGTTCGCTTTGGCCTGGCATTGGTGTTTGTGTTTCCGCACCGCATCCCGCTAATGCTAAAACAAGCGTTAAGGCGGCAAACAAAGCAGTATACTTTTTCACGGATATCCCTCCTTACTTTGCGTTTACTTATATAGACGAAAAAAGCGGGAAAAAGTTCCGTACTTTATTATTATGTTAGCATATTACAGTAAGAACTGCAAGGGCGGGAGCATCGTTATAGATGTTCCCGCCTTTGTTATGTCTTGTTCTCTTGTTCGGCCTGGTGCCTTGCTTTCCACTCGGCGTATTCCCGCTGCCCCTCCTCACTCTCAAAAAACGCCTGTATCTCCGGGAGCAGGACACGGGCAAGGGCCTCTACCTCGTGATAGGGAAGATTCGATAGGGATGCCTTTCGCACGGTTTCAGAGGACTTTGGCGGTTTTGCCGCAGGGTTCTATCACCCGCAGGTGCGCTCCGTTCCGTTGTTTCCGCCCCGTTTTTTCTGCTCGTGGGTCATAGTATGGGTCAAAACGCAAGCCTCGTTTTCTGTCCGCGTCGGATAAGGCACTTTCATATCTTAATAACATTGCTCATAGAGGGAGCATATCACATGGGCCTGCCTGAAAGGGAATTTCTGTTTAGTTGATGCCGTTGGCAGCCATGAAGTCAGCCTCGTAAGCGGTGACATACTCAGTGGCGGCAACGGTATCCTTGTACTCGTCGATCAGCTGGTTCTTCTCCAGATAGTCGGTGTGCCAGGTGCTGGAAGCAGAGACCTTGCCCAGAGCGTCAGACCAGAAAGCCACAGCTGCATCACTCATGGAAGCGGGAGCGGCAACACCACGCCACACGGGAACTTCCACGTTGTTGTAATCACCGATCTCGGACAGGGTGGGAGCATCGGCCAGATTGCCGGTGTAACGCTCGGTGGACAGAGCCAGAACAGCGTGCAGGTCGCCGGACTCCACATACTGAGAAGCAGCGGCGGGCTTGGAGATCACGAAGTCCACGTTGCCGCCCAGAGCAGCGGTGATGGCGTCGGAGGTAGAGTCATAGGTGATGTAGCCCATCTGCTGCTCAGTCAGACCGACCTCAGCCAGCAGCTTCTGATAGGTGGTGATGTCATCGCCCTTGGAACCGCCGATCACCACGAAGGTGCCGTTCTTGGCAGCCTCGATAGCGGCAGCAAAGTCGTTCTGATCGCCGCCGGCCTTGGCATAGTCAGTCTTGGCGTCAGAAGCGGGGCAGGAGAACATCAGCTGCTTGTCAACAGCCATGATAGCCAGGATGCGGAAGTTGGAAGAACGGTTCTTGGTGTTCTGGACCATGGGCATCAGGTCGCCAGAGTTGAAGGTCAGCAGGGTGTAGTCAGCGTCGCCAGCCTTCATGGTGGCAACCTTGTTGCGGCCGACTTCGCCGGAGCCGTCGGTCTCGTTGGAGATCACGATGGTCTGGCCGTTGACCAGATCCTCGTTCTTCATGATGTCAGCGATCTGGCGGGAGAAGATGTCGGAGCCGCCGCCTGCGGAAGAGGTGCAGATCCAGGTGACGTTCTTGGAGGGGACAAAGCCGGTGGCCTCGGCATCGCCGGAGTTGCTGTCGGTGGAGGGTTGCTCGGTCTTGCTGCCGCAGGCAGCCAGAGACAGGGTCATGAGCAGAGCGAGAGACAGAGCCATGAGTTTTTTCATAATGTGTTTCTCCTTCTTTTCAAATATATTTCCATTTTTTGGAAAACTAAGGAATGGGGGGATCATGCCTGGGCTTTACCGGCCTTCATTTTCCGGAGGATGCTCTTGACTACGGGAGTCAGGATCAGCACCAGGAAGACAGCCAGCAGCACCAGCTTCAGGGTGGAATCCACGAAAATGTTCAGGCTACCCTGAGAAGCGATGAATGCCTTACGCATATTTTTCTCCAGCATGGGCGCCAGCACGAAGGCCAGCAGCATAGGAGCGGTGGGGAAGCCGTTTTTATCCAGCAGATAGCCCACGATGCCGGAGATGAACATAATGATCACACCGTACATGGAGTTGCTGGTGGAATAAGCGCCCACAATGCACACGCAGGTGATGATGGGGATCATATACTTGACAGGCACGCTGAGGATCTTGATGAGGAAGGGGATCACCAGAATGGACACCAGCAGTGTGAACACATTGGCTACATACATGGAGGAGATCAGGCCCCAGCAGAACTCAGGATTGGAATCAAACAGCAAAGGGCCGGGATTCAGACCCCACATCATCAGGCCGCCCAGCAGCACGGCGCCGGTGCCGGAGCCGGGAATGCCCAGAGCCAGCAGGGGAGCAAAGGCGCCTGCGGCAGCGGCGTTGTTGGCAGCTTCGGAAGCGGCAATGCCCTCGATAGCGCCGGTACCCATAGGCTCCTCACTCTTGAACTTCTTCTGCATGGCGTAACCCACCATGGAGCCGGTGGTCGCGCCGGAACCGGGCAGAACGCCCACGAAGGTGCCCATTACGCCGGAACGGAGGATAGGAGGCAGGATGCGCTTAATATCATGACCGGTCGGCATGGAAGAGCGAATGGAGAGCTTGGTCTTGCTGTCCTCGTTGTGACGTTTGGCATCGTCAGCTTCCCGCTCATTGATGAGCTTGATGACCTGAGCGAAGCCCACACAGCCGATGATGAAGGGGGTGAAGGGGACGCCGCCCAGCAGATACATATTGCCGAACTCAAAGCGGGGCGCACCGGACAGGGTGTCCATACCGATGGAGGCCACCAGAATACCCAGCATGGTGATGACAATGCCCTTGATGGGATTCTCACCGATGAGCCAGCTGATAGAGGTCATGGCGATCAGCAGGATCAGCGTCATTTCCGCGTAGCCGAACTTCAGGCCCAGAGAGGCCAGGCCGGAGGCGGTGATGGTCAGGATTAGGATACCGATGGTGCCGCCGATGAAGCTTGCCAGGTTAGCAGCCATCAGAGCCTGACCGGGACGGCCCTTTTTCGCCATGGGATAGCCGTCCAGAGCGGTGGTGATGGCCGGGGAGTCACCGGGGATGTTCAGCAGAATGGCGCTGAAAGAACCACCGTACATATTGGAATAGTACAGAGCGCCCAGCATGATGATCGCGGTGGTGGGGTTGAACTTATAGGTCAGGGGCAGCAGCAGTGCGCAGCCCGCCAGAGAGCCGATACCGGGCATAGCGCCCACGACCAGACCCAGGACAGCGCCCAGCAGACAGGCACCGATGTTCTCAGGCGCCAGAGCCACCTGGAAGCCGGAGAGCAGAGAAACGAAATTTTGCAGCATAGCTTTTCTACCTCCTTACAGACCCAGCAGGGAACCCAGCAGACCAACAGGGAAGCGGATCTGCAGCCAAGTGGTGAATACGCCCAGAATGATGGCGGCCATGATGATCTCGATGGTGATGATCACTTTCCAGGGAGCGTGCTCCACCAGCTTGAGCCAGAGCAGGATATAAATGAGGCAGCTGGGCACCAGACCGATGAGAGAAGTGCACAGAATGATGGCAGCGGCACCCAGCATCACCATCAGCTCATTGCGGTTGTAGCTGACGTCTGCGCTGTCCTTATCCTTGACGATCTGAAAGAAGCAGGCAACGCTGGCGGCCAACAGCACCACGGCGATGATGATGGGGAAAAAGCCGGGGGTAGGCTGTGCCTTCCAGAAGCCGTAATCCTTCAGGCCTACGACGATGAATACCAGAGATACGATAGCGGTGGCCAGGGGAATGATGGCCCGCAGGTTCAAGCCTTTCTTTTTATTCTCCAAAATAAATCCCTCTTTCTTTGTTTTGCAGATCAAAAATCAGCCGTTGGCCTTTGCGCGCTTAGCAAGAGCCATCTGAGCGGTGGTGCGGACGGCCCGCTCGAAGGAGTCGGTGGTAACGCTGGCCTTGCCTACCTTGTCGAAGGCAGTGCCGTGGGCGCAGGTGGCGATGGGATAGGGCTGGCCGCCAGCCACGGTGATGCAGCGCTGGAAGCCCACCAGCTTCAGAGCGATCTGACCCTGATCGTGATACATGGTGACCACCACATCAAAGTCGCCCTTCAAAGCGCTGATGAACAGGGTATCGGCGGAGTAAGGACCAGTGACGTTCCAACCGGTCTCCTTGACCACCTTCTCGATGGTGGGCTGGATCACATCCACTTCCTCGCGGCCGCACAGACCGAACTCACCGCAGTGAGGGTTCAGAGCAGCCACGGCGATGCGGGGCTTGTGGCCCAGGCTCTCACCGGTGATCTCGCCCAGCTCGATGGCCTCACGCAGGTTGCTCTCGGTGATCATGCCGCTGACCTCGCTGATGGGCACATGGCTCGTGGTGCGGACGGTCATCAGATCGTCCATCATGTTGACCTCGCAGAAGGGGGTCTTGAGGTCAAAGGCATGGGCAAAATAAGTGTGCTCACTCTCATAGTGCATACCGGCCATCTTCATAGCGCCCTTGTGGAGGGGGCCAAAGACGATGCCCTCGATCTTACCGGCCTTGCAGAATTCAATGGCAGTATCCAGCTGCTTGAGATCGCCGGCGCCACAGTAGGCGCTGGCTTTGCCGTAAACCACCTGATCGGGATCCTGATCTTTCAGATCCAGAACGGGGTAGCCCTTGGACCAGTCGCACTGGCTCAGGTCATCGATGACGTAATGGGGCACGTCACCACCCACGACCTTCAGGCCGTGCTCAAACATCCGCAAGTCACCGATGATCACGGGACGGCAGTAATCAGCGTAATAGTCCTTCACAGCCAGCATGGCCACCAGCTCCGGGCCAACACCGGCGGAGTTGCCCAGCAGGATGCCGAGAATGGGCTTTTCACTCATATAAAATACCTCCATAGCTTTCCAGTTTTGCAGGACAGGTATGGCCTGCAAATAAAATTCACAAGAATAACAAGCAAAAAACGTGCCACTCTGACGGGAAGGTGAAAATTTTGTCAATATTAGTGAAAAACAAAATTGTCGTTTAAACGTTCTGCACAAAGAAAAGGACTGAAAAACCACGTTTAAGCAGGAAAAGCGCTCAATAGATGAAACAAAACGAAACATCATGAAACTTATTGTTTCGTTATGTTTCGTGCAAAAAAGAAATCGGATATCCGAACTCCGGAGGAAATAACCAAGTTGGCAAGAAAATTCCCGGCCTCATCATGGGGCCGGGAATGGGGGATCAGGTCTGCTGTTCTTTCTGCTGCTCCAGCCGTTTGGACATACGCCAGAGGGTAGTACGGCTGACGCCCAGCTCCTTGGCCAGATCCTTTTTTCGAATGACCTGCGGCAGCATCACCGGAAGGGACTCTGACGGAGACGCCGGCTGTCCGGCAGGCTCCGGCGGCAGTTCCCGGAAAATGTGGAGGTCCATCAAGGTGGATTGATCAACGGTGCGGGAAGAACTCATCACTACGATGCGCTCGCAGATGTTCCGCAGTTCCCGGACATTGCCGGGCCAGCGGTACTGCTTCAACAGTTCCTGAGCTTCCGGGGTCAGTTCAGGCGGCGTGGTGCCCTGTTCGGCGGCGATGATCCGCATCTGGTGCTCGATCAGAGGGAGGATATCTTCGGGCCGCTCCCGCAGAGGGGGAATATGGATCTCAAGGGTATTGAGGCGGTAGAGTAGGTCGCTGCGGAATTTCCCCTGCTGGATCTGCTGTTGAATGTTGACATTGGTAGCAGAAATGACCCGCACATCAATGGGGATCACATTGGTGCTGCCGACTCGACGCACTTCTTTTTCCTGGAGAACACGCAGTAGTTTCGCCTGAAGAGCTACTGGGATTTCACCGATCTCATCTAAGAAAATGGTACCGTGGTGAGCTTGCTCAAAAAGGCCGGTCTTACCTTCGCGGGACGCGCCGGAAAAGGCGCCTGCCTCATAGCCAAAAAGCTCGCTTTCCAGCAGATTTTCCGGCAGAGTCGCGCAGTTCACAGCAACAAAGGGCTGCTCGGCTCGGGCGCTGGCAGCGTGGATACTGTGGGCGAAAAGCTCCTTGCCGGTGCCGGTCTCACCGGTGAGCAGTACATTGGAATTGACCCGGCTGAACTTTTTGGCCATGTCAACCTTGCTGCACATCCGCTCGCTGACGGCGATGATGTCCCGGAAGGTGTATTTGGAGGTCAGACCACGCCGTACCAGACCCTTTCGGATATGCTGTTCCTCTTGCAGGATCCGGGAGGCGGAGGAGGTGGTGATCAAGGTACCGATGGCAGAGGTCTCGCCGCTGATGAGCCGGTATTTCACCATATAGCGCTGGCCGTTGATGTTGATCACTTCCTCGTCGCCATCCTTGCAGGGAGAGGTCCGGCTGCCGATATAGGAGAGATCCGGCCGGATGTCTGTGATGGGGGTGCCTCGCCATTGCGACAGGAAGGCCAGACCGTACAATCGATAGGCCTGGTCATTGGCCTCCAGAAGCTTTCCGGCTTCATCCAAAGCAAGAACGGCGTCCTCGCTGCTGTTGAGGATGGTGCGGATAATATGGCTCTTTGTGCGCTCTAAGTTCATGCTGTGAGCAACCTTGATGGCTTCCAGAGTGGCCTGCCGGACAGTTTCCATCCGCATATGGATATAGGTGCAGGGGATGTTCCGCTCCCTGCAAAGGTTGGATACTGTGCCGCCGCTGACGATGGCGTCCGTACCATCCCGCAGGCAGGCATTCACTGCGTCTCTGGCGCTTTCCTCGTCCTGTACATCGTACAACGAAATGCGGGCGTCGCTGAGTTCTTCCAATTCCGGAAGCAGGTCCTGAAGCCGGTCCCGGCCCAGACAAAGGCCAATGTGATGAGGATGGTAGGTGTTCCGGCACTGAAACAGAGCTTCAACCAGATCCATGCCGTCAAACCGCAGCCGGGTGATGTGTTTTTCCGGATAGATATTGCAGATCTTGTTATAAGTAATGCCTCGGGCTACGATCACATCGTAGTTATCCAGCTGATACAGGATCTCCGGCGTACCGAACCGGTGCACCACATTGATGCTGATCTCATCATTTTCCCATTCCGCAGCCTGCTGCTGGACAGGCTTCAGCATATCTGGTGATGGTACAAACACAATGATGCGAACCACCTATGATCCTCCTTTACTCAGCGGACAGGGCCTACCTATCCGATTACTCTTTCAAAAGTTATATTGCATTATACATAATAGTGTATCGTTCGCTATAAATCAAGTGGATTTGAGACCCATCAAAGACACATGACAAGAAAGCCGATGCAGCCCCGAAAGGGACCGCATCGGCTTGTGAGGATCGATATGTGCGGATCAGTTTACTTGTGCAGCAGGGGAGAGAGGGGCTTGTAGATCAGGAAGCAGAGGACCACGTCCAGCATTCCCTTGAAGAAGGTGAAGGGCATATTGAAGATGGTCAGGCACTTGATGAGGCTGTCGGAGGAGGGGAGAATAGCCTGATACATACCGATGATGGCGTCCAGAGGCAGACCGTAGCACACCACATAGGCGGGATACACCAGGAGGTAGTTGAAGGGTACAGACAGGACCGCCATCAGCGCGGCGCCGACAACAGCGCCGATCAGAGCGCCCTTGCGGGACTTATTCCGGGAATAGATGTAACCGGCGGAGAAGGAGAACACGCTGCCCATCACGAAGTTGAACAGCTCGCCTACATAGGCGGAGGAGGTGCCGTGGAGCACGGAGAACAGCAGGTTCTTCAGGAAGGTGACCACGATGCCGTAGACAGGGCCGAGAGAGAAGGCGGCCAACAGCTCCGGCAGATCGGACACGTCCAGCTTTACGAAGGAGGGGATCAGAGCCGGGATGGGGAATTCAATGAACATCAGCAGGAAGGCCACGCCGGAGAGCATTGCGGAAATAGTCAGCTTGTGGGTGCGGCTCCGATTGGCCGCACGGGTGGAGGGGATCGCGTTGGCATTGGGTTCAGACATAAAAAATACACTCCTTTTTTCATTTGAAAACACCCTGGATGCTTTGACTTCTCCAAGGTGAACAAACGAAAAAGGAGCGCGCACAAAACGCACGGCTTTCCCGTACTCATCTTCTTCCATCCAGACTGTAACTGTTGGTCCCGGAGTTTCACCGAGTCAGCGGATACCGAAGTATCCGGTCGCGGACTTTACCGCCAGTGGGGAATCACACCCCGCCCTGAAGACAAAGATTCAGTTGTTTTCTTCGGGTGATAGTATACGACAGAAGAAACAAAAATGCAACCCCTAATTTTTGACTTTACAAAAAAGAACAGATGTTCTATAATGGAAGCGATACACTTGAGGAGGTGAGGAGATGCCTGCCAGACAGGAATCCTGCTGCTTTACCGGGCACAGACCCGCAAAGCTGCCGTGGGGCTACAATGAGAGAGACCCCCGCTGTGTTAGGTTGAAAGAGCGGATCGCCGATGCGGTGCTGCTGGCCTATCAGGAGGGGTACCGGCATTTTCTCTGCGGCATGGCCCAGGGCTGCGACCTTTATTTCTGTGAGGCGGTGCTGGCCCTGCGGGAGCGTTATCCGGAGGTCACTGTGGAGGCCGCCATTCCCTGTCCCACGCAGGCGGACGCCTGGCCGGAGGCGGAGCGGGATCGCTACCGGGAATTGGTTGCCCGGTGCGATATGGAGACCATGGTCTCCGACACCTATTCTTCCACCTGTATGCAGCGGCGGGACCGCTACATGGTGGATCACGCCATGCTGCTCATCGCCGCCTTTGACGGCACCGCCGGCGGGACCCGCTACACGGTGGAATACGCCTTGCGGCGAGGGATTGAGATCTTTGATGTGTCGATTCCCACGGAATAGCTGTAAAATGAAATTGCTTTACTGCATAGATGCCAGAAGGGGGAGCAGCTCCGAAAGAGCGTAGATGGTATAGCTCGGCCGGATATCCGCCCGGGGTTCCTTCCCGAGGGGGTTGAACCAGACAGTGCGCAGCCCGGCGTTCGATCCGCCCCGGATGTCGGAGGTCAGACTGTCGCCCACCATGACGGTTTCCTCTAACCGGAAGCCGGGAATGGCGGCGAAGCAGGCATCGAAGAACGCCTTAGAGGGCTTGTCGGCGCCCATTTCCTCCGAAATGAAAATGCCTTTGAAATAGGGGCGCAGTCCGGCGTCATCCAACCGGGGATTCTGGACGGCGGCAGCCCCGTTGGAGGCGAGGTACAGGTCATACCGGGAGGTGAGATCCTTCAAAAGCTGCTCCGCACCGGGCATGAAGTCATGCTGGCAGGAGAGCAGTACCTCATACCGCTCGCTGATGGCCTTGCCGCTGTGGTCAACCCCCAGTTCCCGGAATAACTGCTCAAAGCGCTGCACCAGAACCTCGTCCCGGGTGAGCCGTCCTTCCTCCAGCAGTTCCCAGTGGGCGATGTTGATGATGTGGTAGCGGTCCAGAATGGCCTCCGTCGGCTCGATGCCCGTCTCCCGCAGCGTTTGGGAAAGGGCCTTGGCCTCCCCGGCGGTAAAATTCAAAATGGTGTCATCCAGATCCAGAAAGATATTCTTCAGCATGGCGGTTTCCTCTCAAACAGATGAATTTCTGAGGCCAGTTTACCGGATTTCAACGAATTTCGCAAGATTTTTTTCAAATGTTGCGTTTGGTTGCGGCCCTGAAACCCTGCCGTGGTGGACTTGCCCGGCGCTTTTTGGTAAAATTGGGGCAGAAGCAAGGGAGGAATTGCCTATGAATTTTTCGGAAAAGCTGATTCGCCTGCGGAAGCGGGAGGGCATCAGTCAGGAAGAGCTGGCGTCGTATTTGGAGGTTTCCCGGCAGGCGGTATCCCGCTGGGAAAACGGAGAGACCGTGCCCAACACCGAAACGCTGAAGCTCCTATCCAAAGAGTTCGATGTATCGATCAACACGCTGCTGGGCACACCGCGGCAGCTGGTGTGCCAGTGCTGCGGCATGCCGTTGGAGGATGCCATCATCAGCCACAACAAGGATGGCTCCCCCAACGAGGACTACTGCAAATGGTGCTACGCTGACGGCACCTACACCTACAGCAGCATGGACGATTTGATCGACGCATGCGTCCGGCACATGACCAACGAACACTTCACCGAGGAACAGGCCCGCGCCTACATGCGGGACCTGCTGCCTACGCTGGACTACTGGAAACGCTACGACGAGCTAAGCGACAACGGTCAGTTTGAGGCGTTCAAGCGCCAGCTGATACAGGAGATCAACGTGGAGGGCCTGCCCAAAGTGGAAAAGCTGAACGCGCTGGTGGGTCGGTATGTGAACCTGGCCTATCCGCTGCCCAGCGGTGCGGCGGTAAATTTTTTGAACGACCAGACAACCTATCTGGGCACCCAGCTGGAATCGGAGTTCGGCGGTGAGCGCTGCTTTGGCGTGCTGGCCGGGATGGATTTTATCCTGATCTCCACCTACGGTCCCGAGGGCGAAGCCCCGGAACTGGTGCTGTACAAGAAGCGTTAAGACGCCTGCGTGCCGCTTGATAAAATCACGAAAACATGAGGACTTTAAGCGATGAAACAGAAAATCAAAGTGCTTTTTATCTGCCATGGAAGTATTTAAAGTTCAAGAAAAATAAAACGAGTCATCGGCAATAATTTTCGGCGCAAAAAGAAATTTACTACCAACTTACTCCTTTTCGTTATACGACTAATTATAGCTTTAACAACGGTAATAAAAAGGCGCGGCGTACACCGCGTCTTTTCTACTTATGAAATTTTACATAAAACAAAATACGTATAGATTATTAGCATCGCT
>ERZ773224.912-NODE-912-length-39586-cov-4.405935_pt1 | contig 39586 bp, 37 predicted proteins | sample MGYA00580526_ERZ773224 | MGnify/ENA primary metagenome ERZ773224 (study PRJEB29015, sample SAMEA2737743) | human gut metagenome | biome: human gut; feature: human-associated habitat; material: faeces | place: China | collected 2012 ... | reverse complement strand
AGATTTAAAAAAGAATAATAACTTCAGATTGGCTGTGGATTTTGTAGAATATCGTGATTTTAAGGATATGGAAAAATATGCACCATATGTAGATTATTTCATGATTAGTGGAGAGAAATCAATTCTCCCAATATTTGAGGCGTTTTCAAAGAAGTATAAAGGACTATTTAATGTGACTTTAGCTGATAAAGGAAGTGTTACATATCATAATGGTGAAAAGTATTTTGTTCAAGCTAATGAAGTTAAAGAAGTAATTGATACTACAGGTTGTGGAGATAGCTACCATGCAGGATTTGTATGTTCACATTTGATAAATGGGAATATTTATGAGGCTATGAGAGTTGGGACAGAATTAGCAACAGAGACTCTGTCTCATTATGGTGGATTTTAACAAATTCAAGTTTGTAGAAAATGCGTGATGTTTCAGAAATGTACTTATCCGTGCAAACTATACGAACCTGCAAAAAGGTATTCACGAAACAGCGGGAAGCTGGCGGGAGAATATGGCGAGGAATTATATAGAAAGATAAAAGTTGGCTTTTGAGGGTAGGAGCAGACTCAGCTGCGTACCTGCCTTGGTGTTATACCATATTTCCTTTTGAACATCCGGTTGAAATTCGACAGATTCGAGAATCCGCATTTCTGTGAGATTTCAAGTATCGAATCATTGGTTGATGTGAGCATTGCGCGTGCTTCTGTGACACGGAAGTCATTCACATATGAGATAAAGCTCATTCCGGTATGGATCTTAAAAAATTTCATAAAATGCGATGGGCTATAGTGGCAGAAATCTGCAATTTCTTCGATGGATATATCTTCATAATAATGCGTGGAGATATAGCGAATGATACTTTTCAATTTCTCTTCATGCTTATCACTTTGCGTAGTCTCGTTTACTTTTGGCGGGTGCGTAATCAGCAGGTATATAATCTGGATAAGTCCCCCCTTGATAAAAAGCTGATACGCATAGTCTCTTTCATCGCTTTTCTCATCTAATAAATCAACAATATCACTGATCTCCCTGTATAATGTGTGGCCGGGGGTCAGATAATGACGAATCTGGATATCTCCGTTAAAAAAAGGATCGATAAATTTTTGCTGCGTCACGTCATCTGCATCAAAAGCAAGAAAGTGCTTTGAAAAAAGTATATTTTCATATTCCATAGTTGAATTCTGTTTGCCTTCAATGGAATGAAGCATTCCGGGAAGAACAATTACGATATCACCGGATGAAACCTTATATCTCTGAAAATTCAGGGTAACGTATCCGCGCCCCTTCTTAATAACGATCATTTCGAACTCGTCGTGCCAGTGAACCGGTACACTTGCAAAATCCATCGGAATCGAACATATATAGGTATTATATTGATATTCATTTTGAAAGTGAATCTTGTTCTCGTTTAATTCGATACTAGATGCAGAGTCCGGATTTATAATCTCTTTCATGGCAATACACTCCTTATTGATAGAATAGTATCATATTATGATATTATTATGCAAGAGAAACGTTTCCAATTCGTGATATTGTATTATTACAAAAGGGCATACAAAAGCTCAAGTTAAAACGAAAGGGGTATACGATGAAGGTAAAACAGGAACTTGAAAAACTGCTTGGAAAAGAAATCGCACAGAGCAGCAATGAAGAAGTATATTATGCATTGCTCAACCTGACAAAGCAGTTGGCAGATGACCGTCGCATGGAAGAAACGAAAAAGAAGATTTATTATGTATCGGCAGAATTTCTGATTGGAAAGCTGCTCTCGAATAACATGATCAATCTTGGAATCTATGAGGAAGTCAAAAAAGTGCTTGCCGAAAGCGGAAAGACACTTGAGGAGATTGAGGAGATTGAGGTAGAGCCATCCCTTGGAAACGGCGGTCTGGGACGACTTGCTGCATGTTTCCTTGATTCAATAGCAACACTTGGATTATCGGGTGCGGGTATTGGATTAAATTATCACCTTGGTTTGTTTAAGCAGGTGTTCGAAGACAGAATGCAGAAAGAACAGGTAAATCCATGGATCAAGGATCAAAGTTGGCTTAGGAAAACAGATGTGACATATCCTGTTACATTTGGAAAATGCACGGTGCAGTCGAGATTGTACGAGATTGATGTAACAGGTTACAATAACCGTACCAACAAATTATGCTTGTTCGACGTAGAAACCGTTGATGAATCCATCGTGGATGCAAATGATAAGTTTGATAAAACAGACATAGAGAAGAACCTGACATTGTTCTTATATCCGGATGACAGCGATGAAGATGGAAGGAAGCTTCGTATCTACCAGCAGTATTTCATGGTGAGCAATGCAGCAAGACTCATTATCGATGAGTGTAAGGCGAAGGGAAGTAACCTTTATGATTTGTTCGACTATGCAGTAATCCAGATCAACGACACACATCCAACCATGATTATACCTGAGTTGATTCGTCTGCTTGTAGCAGAAGGGATGAATATGGATGCAGCGATTTATGTTGTAAGTAAGACTTGTGCCTATACAAACCATACAATTTTGGCCGAGGCACTTGAGAAATGGCCTAGACATTATCTGGCAGAGGTTGTTCCGCAGCTTGTCCCGATTATTGAGATTCTGGATGATAAGGTAAGAAGACGGTTTAGCGATGAGAGTGTGGCGATTATCGACCGAAATGATCTGGTTCACATGGCACACATCGACATTCATTATGGTTTTAGCGTAAATGGCGTTGCGTATCTTCATACAGAGATTTTGAAGAATTCGGAGCTTAATAATTTTTATAAAATATATCCAGAGAAATTCAACAATAAGACAAACGGCATTACATTCCGCCGCTGGCTTCTCTATTGCAATGAACTGTTAACCGATACGATTACAGAGTGGATTGGGGACGGATATAAGAAAGATGCAATGGAATTAGAAAAATTGCTTGCATTTGTAAAGGATGATGACAAGCTTGAAAAGCTCCTTGAAATTAAACATCAGAATAAGCTTCACGCTAAAGAATATTTCAAGGAAACGCAGGGAATCGAATTAAATGAAAACTCGATTTTTGATATTCAGGTAAAGCGTCTGCATGAGTATAAGCGCCAGCAGTTAAATGTACTTTATGTTATTCATAAATATCTGGAGATCAAAGCGGGCAAGCTCCCTACTACACCGATTACGGTTATATTTGGTGCAAAGGCTGCACCTGCATACACGATTGCGAAGGATATTATTCATTTGATCCTGTGTCTTCAGGAATTGATAAACAGCGATCCGGAAGTGAAACCGTATTTGAATGTAGTTATGGTAGAAAACTACAATGTTACTCTTGCAGAGAAATTAATTCCTTCATGTGATATTTCGGAGCAGATATCTCTTGCATCAAAAGAGGCAAGCGGAACCGGAAACATGAAGTTCATGTTGAACGGTGCGGTTACTCTCGGAACAGAAGATGGTGCGAATGTTGAAATCCATCAGCTTGTTGGTGACGACAATATCTATATCTTTGGAGAGTCAAGTGATGCGGTTATTGATCATTATGCGAAGAAGGACTATGTCTCAAGAACATATTATGAGAATAATCCGGTATTGAAGGAAGCGGTTGATTTTATTATCAGTGACGCTGTGATGGCACTTGGAGATGCAGAAATGCTGCATCGTTTATATAATGAGCTTCTCAACAAAGACTGGTTCATGACATTTATTGATTTCGATTCTTATGTTGATGCCAAGGAACATGCATATAGGGAATATGAAAATCGTAAGGCATGGGCGCAGAAGATGATGGTGAATATTGCGAAAGCAGGATTTTTCTCATCAGATCGTACAATTGCTGAATATAATAACGAAATTTGGAAAATAACAAAATAATGATCCATTGATAGCACATTGATAGTCCGTTGATGGCAAATGCACGGAAAAATTGGTAATAAGTAACAAAAAAAAACAAAATTGATGTAGAATTTAACCAAATAAACAATATATTAACTTTTTTGGTTGCAAAAAGTTTGTAAATGTTGTATTATTGACTCATGAAATGGAAACGTTACCGAAAACGATGCAACAAGCGTTTCCAAAGAGCGTTTATGTAACTATTAACAAAACAAATGAAATGATTAGAGGAGGAAAAAGCATGAAGAAGAAATTAGCAGTTTTAGGATTAACTGCAACAATGGTGATGTCACTGTGTGCAGGCTGTGGAGGAAAGGAAACTTCAGGAGGAAAGGATGCATCAGGTGATAAGGGCTCGGTATATTATTTGAATTTTAAGCCGGAAGCAGATGCCCAGTGGCAGGAGCTTGCCAAGATCTACGAAGAGGAGACAGGCGTAGAGGTAACAGTTGTTACAGCGGCATCCGGTCAGTATGAGACAACTCTTAAGAGTGAGATGGGTAAATCAGAATGCCCTACAATGTTCCAGGTAAATGGCCCGGTCGGTCTGGCATCATGGAAGGATTACTGTGCAGATTTGTCTGACACAGAAGTTTACAAGCAGCTTACTTCAGAGGATTTCGCTTTGAAGGACGGCGATAAGGTGGCAGGTATCGGATATGTTATTGAGTCATATGGTATCATCTGCAATAAGAAGCTTCTTACTGAGGCAGGTTACTCTATGGATGACATCAAGAACTTTGCTGATCTGAAGCATGTATCAGAAGATATTACAGCAAGACGTGATGAACTTGGATTTGATGCATTTACATCCGCAGGTATGGATGGTTCATCAGACTGGAGATTTAAGACTCACCTTGCAAACCTCCCTGTATACTATGAGTATCAGGCAGACGGAATCAACAACACAAAGGCAATCAAGGGCACATACCTGGATAACTATCGTCAGATCTGGGATTTGTACATTAATAATTCAACTACAGATCCAAAGCAGCTCAGTGTTAAGACCGGTGATGATGCAGTTGCTGAGTTCGTAGCAGAAAAAGCAGTATTTTACCAGAATGGTACATGGGCATACTCAGATATAAGCTCAGTCGGAGATGAGAATCTCGGAATGCTTCCGATTTATATCGGTGTAGATGGAGAAGAGAATCAGGGACTTTGTACAGGTACAGAGAACTACTGGTGTGTAAATAATAAGGCTTCCGAAGCAGACATCAAGGCAACAGAAGATTTCATGGCATGGCTTGCTACAGACGATACAGCACTTAAGGCAATCTGTGGTTCACAGGGTGCAATGCCATCCGGAGCAGATGGAATGGGATTTGTTACTCCATTCAAGAAGAACCTTGAGTCAGATAACCTTCTTGTGAATATCGCAAGCCAGTATGTTGCAGATGGCAAGACACCTGTAAGCTGGAACTTCACAACAATGCCTTCTGAGACATGGAAGAACGAAGTAGGATCAGCTCTTACTGTATACGCTTCCGATCAGACAGATGCGAATTGGGATCTTGTAAAGAAAGCATTCGTTGAAGGCTGGGCTACAGAGAGTCAGGCAGCAGGAAACTAGGATTTAGAAACCCAATAAAACGACCTGTAATTAAAAAGGGAGGAGACATTTCCTCCCTTTTTTAGAAGATAGTTGTTCAAGGGATTGTTTAAATAGGCTGATGTTCAAAGCATAGGAGGTATAAGATGGAAAAGGCAGTAAAAAAATATTGGCCAATATTTTTGGTGCCGACTATGGCTGCATTTTTGATAGGATTTATTATTCCTTTTATTGAAGGTATTTACTTGTCCTTCTGTAAGTTTACAACAATCAAAGATGCAAAGTTTGTCGGTATACAAAACTATATAGAAGCATTTAAAGATTCAAATTTTATTGGATCATTCAAATTCACTACGTTATTTGCAATCGTTTCACTTGTGTTGATCAATGTACTTGCATTTTTAATCGCACTGGCATTGACACAGAATATCAAAGGAAAGAATATTTTCCGTACAGTGTTTTTTATGCCAAACCTGATCGGAGGTATTGTATTAGGTTATGTATGGCAGCTGATTTTTGATGGTATTTTCGTGAAGTTTGATACAGCTCTCAAATTGAATGAAACATTAGGCTTCTGGGGACTGGTTATTCTTGTAGGATGGCAGCAGATTGGTTACATGATGATCGTATACATTGCGGGACTTCAGGCGATTCCTGGTGATATTCAGGAAGCAGCTATGATCGATGGAGCTAACAGAATGCAGAGGTTGTTTAAAATTACAATTCCGAACATGATGCCATCGATTACAATTTGTACATTCCTGACGATTACGAATTCGTTCAAATTATTCGATCAAAACCTTGCTCTTACAGGTGGTGAGCCACTTCATAAGACAGAGATGTTTGCTTTGAATATTTATAACACATTCTATGGCAGAGTAGGAGCAGAAGGTGTTGGACAGGCTAAGGCAGTTGTGTTCTTCATAATTGTAGTAGGAATTGGATTGTTACAGTTAAAGTTGACAAGAGATAAGGAGGTGCAGCAGTAATGAAAATGAAAAAGAAAATGATGGGAATACTTGCAACATTATTTTTTACACTCGTTTCAATTGTATTTGTTGCTCCAATATTTATCGTATTGATTAACTCCATGAAGTCGAAGACGTTTATTAATCTTGAGACATTTAAGCTGCCTACAGAGGAAAGCTATGTTGGACTTGAAAATTATAAGACAGCAATTACTCAATATGATTTCCTGAAAGCTCTGGGCTGGACATTATTTATTACAGTATTATCCGTTGCGGTTATCCTGATCTGCTGTTCAATGACAGCCTGGTTTATAACCCGCGTTAAGAATGTTTTTACAAAAATTATTTACCTCTTATGTGTGTTTTCTATGGTTATACCGTTCCAGATGGTTATGTTTACACTTTCCGGAACGGCAGACTCCCTCCATCTGAATACACCTTGGGGAATCGTTATTGTATATCTCGGTTTTGGTGCCGGACTTGCGGTATTCATGTTCACCGGATTTGTAAAATCAATTCCGATAGAAGTGGAAGAAGCGGCAATGATGGATGGATGCTCACCACTCCGTACATTCTTCTGTGTAGTAGTTCCTATGATGAAGCCTACATTCATTTCCGTAGGTATTCTTGAGGCAATGTGGATCTGGAATGACTTCCTTCTTCCATACCTTGTACTTGATATTAAGGAATTCAAGACAATTTCTATTGTCATCCAGTACATGAAGGGAAGCTACGGACGAGTTGATATGGGTGCGATTATGGCATGCCTGATCATGGCTATCATTCCGGTTGTTGTATTCTACTTATGCGCTCAGAAATACATTGTCAAAGGGGTTGCGGCCGGCGCTGTTAAGGGTTAATATATAGTCACATTTTTTATGGGGGCGATTATATGACGATCAAAGATATAGCAAAGTTATCTGGATACGGTATTGGCACCGTATCCAGAGTAATAAATAAACAACCGGGTGTAAGTGATAAAGCGCGCGAAAAGATATTGAAAGTTATCGAAGAGAGCAATTTTGAACCAAATGGAAACGCCAGAAAGCTGAAACGCTGTGGTGGAAATACAATTACAATTATCATGAAAGGCCGACACAATAGTTTCTTCATGGAGATTCTTGACCGGATTACACTTGCGTTGTCGGAGCTGGAAGAGGTTGTATCCTGTCAGATTATCGATGAAGATGGGGACGAGGTCGCAGAGGCATTAAAATTCGTTCATGATAAAACCGCAAAAGCAATTATTTTTCTCGGTGCGAATTTAGCTCTTTTTGATGAACGTATGAATGAAATTGACATACCCTGTGTTGTTGCAACTACGAGTGCAAGAGAGTTAGCATTCAACAATGTATCTTCCGTGTGTGTAGATGATGAGGCTGCAACCATGGAGATCGTGCAGTATTTAACAAGTTACGGACACAAAGATATTGTCGTAATGGGTGGCGAGATTTCAGATAAACAGATTAGTTTCTCGCGTTATCTTGGGTGCAAAAAAGGCTTTGAAAAAAGTGGCCTAAAATTCGATCCGGATAAAAATTATATGGCTTGCAGGTATTCGTATGAGGCAGGTTATGAGACAACAAAAAAACTACTTGAAAAAAACATGCATGTGACAGCGATTGTTGGGCTGTCAGATTCGATTGCGGTTGGCGCAATTCGTGCAATAGAAGATGCCGGGAAAAAAGTACCGGATGATATATCGGTGGTGGGCTTCGATGGTACAGTCATATCGAGATTTTATACGCCGAGAATTACATCAATGGGTCAGGACATAAACAGTATTGTGAAGCGGAGTGTGGAGCTTTTGATGAAGCATATGCATTATACACTGGAGTGTGAACATGATTATGCCCCACACAAACTGATTGAGGGCGAGAGCGTTCGCAGAGTATAATTGTTTTGTCTTGACGTATATGGAGGACATATATGGATAAAACAGCAGGAATATTGTTCGCAATTTCCAGTTTGCCATCAAAGTATGGAATTGGCTGCTTTTCCAAAGAAGCATATAAATTTGTGGATTGGTTAGTGGAAGCTGGTCAGACGTACTGGCAGATTTTACCTTTGGGACCTACCGGATATGGAGATTCGCCATACCAGTCGTTTTCCACATTTGCCGGGAATCCGTACTTCATAGATCTGGAAACTTTAATTAGCGAAGGATTATTAACAAAAGAAGAATGTGATAGTGTCGATTTTGGAGCAGACGAACAGTTTGTTGATTATGAAAAACAGTATAATGGACGGTATGTATTGCTTCGCAAGGCTTGTGAGAGGAGCAGCCATAAGAACAGTACGGAGTATAAGGCGTTCTTGGAGAAGAATGAAGCGTGGGTGTATGACTATTGCTTATATATGGCAGTAAAAAATCATTTTGGCGGAATGACCTGGACTGAATGGCCGGAGGCAATTCATAGTCGTACAGAAGAAGGTTTACGTGAATATAAAGAGAAGCTGGCAGACGAGATTGATTTTCAGTTATTTATACAGTTCCAGTTTTTTAAACAGTGGTATAAGCTTAGAGCTTACGCCAATAAAAAAGGAATTAAAATTATCGGAGATATTCCGATTTATGTATCATTAGATAGTGCAGATGCATGGTCGCATCCGGAATTGTTCCAGTTAGATGAACAATGCACACCAAAGGCTGTTGCGGGATGTCCGCCGGACGGATTCTCGGCTGATGGGCAGCTGTGGGGGAATCCTCTTTATGATTGGGACTACCACAAAAAGACAGAGTATGCATGGTGGATCGAACGGCTTTCATTCTGCTTTCAGTTATATGATGTTGTACGTATTGATCATTTCCGTGGTTTCGATGAATATTATTCCATCCCATATGGCGATAAGACTGCGGTAAATGGCAGTTGGAAAAAAGGTCCGGGAATGGATTTGTTCCATACGATCGAAAAGAAAATTGGCAGGAAATCAGTGATTGCGGAGGACCTTGGTTATATAACGGATACAGTCCGTAAGCTTGTTGCAGATAGCGGGTTCATGGGGACGAAAGTGTTGGAGTTCGCATTTGACACAAGAGATACAGGTTCGGCGAGGGAGTATTTACCTCATAATTATATTGAAAATTGTGTAGCTTATACAGGCACGCATGACAATGAGACACTGGTGGGCTGGTGGCAGGAAATCGATGATGAAGGCAGAAAAAAAGCAAGAGATTATCTGTGTGATTACTATACACCGGAAGATAAAATATATATTCCGCTCATTGGTGCAATCATGAGAAGCAATGCGAAGATCTGTATTGTTCCAATTCAGGATTACCTTGGTTTAGACAACAAGTCGAGAATGAATACGCCTTCTTCGGTTGGCAGCAATTGGAGATGGCGGGTAGACAGCAAAGAGTTAAGTAAGACTTTAGCTGAGGAGATAAAAGAAATTACGGTTCGTTATGAACGCTGTAACTAATTTATAACTGAAGATTTTTGAATGCGCCCCGGGTTTTATGCTACCAGGGGCGTTTTTTCATAATTTGATTATTATATAAAATGGGGAGTTTTGATGAAGAAGATTGCGTTACTTGCAGATGGCTGGAAGAGATTGATTACATATGCGTGGGTTAAGGGAATAAATACATTTAACGAAAAACAATCGGAACCAATAGAAATCTGTCATTATAATTGTATGGGTAATTGGAGTGATGATTCTGCTTTAATCCTCAGATTACGACGGTAGCACATAAGCGTGAGACATTAGCCAAACATTGCATGGAGATTTTCGAGAAGATATGGAAGGGAGAGCCGGTTGAACAGTGTCACTATATTGAACCGGAGATTTCCTATACGGAAAGCTGCGGTTGTCCTTTTTTGATACCGGTTGATTATCGTGCGGTTGCAAGAAGAAATATCATAGAAAATGAAAAAAGACGGTTATTTGAAGAAAAACGTGTCGGATTGGAGTCAAGACTTTCGAGTGCGCGGGATTTTGAAGAAATATTCCGGGACGCGGGAGAATATTTCAAGCAGCTTGAATGCGATGGAATAACGCTGGTTGTGTATAGCGATGATGCAGTAAAGTCCGGGGAGTATGAAAACTTTGATTCTTATTGGGAAAGAAAGGAGAACGAGCCCAATAACGATGTATGGATGTTCACGCCATTTCATTACCGGGATCGTTCGATTGGATTCAGTATCTTAAAGAACGGAAAATTTTTATATGATAACCCATATTTTTATGATATTCAAAGTCTGCTTAATCGTGTGATTTGGGAGATGTATCAAAGACGGTGTTATATTGAGGCAAATCGTAAATTGGATTTTCTGTATAAGCGTGATGCTTTAACGGGAACCTATAATCGAATGGCTTATTTTGAGCTGGCAGAAACAATTTCAAGAAATTGTCGTATATTAAATCACGATTGTGTGGTGGCATTTTTTGATTGTGATAATTTCAAAACAATTAATGATGAACAAGGTCATGATAAGGGGGATGAGATTCTTAGGAAGATAGGAGCTATTCTGTCGGATACATGCAGCAGGAAAGGCGGTGCTTTCCGTTTTGGCGGCGATGAATTCGTTGTTTTGTATCCACTTGAGGATGATGAGACAACAGAAAAAATAATTAATCGCGTGAACAATCGTTTTGACGATGAGGGAATTCAGGTGAGTATAGGCACCTGTATCATGGCTGCAGATACGTCGAACAAACAGAAAAGCCTGCAGGATTATCTTAATATGGCGGATCAGGCTATGTATGAGAATAAGAGAAAAAAGAGGATGTTGCATGGATCAGTGTAGAGGCAGGAGATACCTGTATTTGCATAGATAGATGTTTTCAGCGAACCGCTTACTCTGGATGGGTAGGCGGTTTTTATTTATTATGGACGTATTGCAGAAAATAGTGCAAGTGGAACAGCGACAGTTACTATTCCATCTGGTCTGGCAGTTGGAAGATATACCCTGAAGGTGTTTTTCGAGCAATATAACGGAGATTATAGGACTGATTATGTCGTTGACGACCATTTTTTTGCTGTTCGCTCCAATTAGTTGAAATATTATTTTCACAATGATAAGATGTTAATACAACATGTTAGTGAAACAAAGCGTGCTTTAGAAAAGGGGGGGGGATAACTTATAGAAGAACGAAGATAACGCTTAGTAACGCGATTGGAAAAGCTGTAATATGTAAAGCTGATAAGATTTGTATTGGAATTGTGTATAAAGTAAAAATGCCTGATTTTCTGATGAAAGGCAATACACTCTTGAAAAGAATTATGATGATGATAGGCAAAGATATTATACGAGGAGGGATATTATGAAAAAAATGGTAAATAAAGTTAGGATATTAGCATTGGTTGTATCAGCATTGATCATAAGCTTAGTACCGGTAATTAGTTCAAAGGCTAATTCAACAAATTGGAATGTATATTATGTAGCCGGCGGTGGTAATAAATACGAGACTAATGTTTTCGTATATACAAGTGGTGGTGGTTATACGGCAGAGTGTACTGGTGTATCGGGGAATTGTACTGCCAGACAGGCTACAATTACAAGCACAAATTATACTTTAAATAAGACAGTTGCATTTACTAGGACATCAACACTCAGTTTTAATACTACAAAAACGCCATCCACAACTTACATATATTTTAAAGTGAGGTTATCATGTAGTGGTGGAAGCTCTGCGAGTTTGGCAGGTACAATAAAAGGAAAGTAGGTGTAGTCCATGAGAAAAAAACTAGGCATTGTGTTGGCATTATGTTTTCTTCTCTGTGGCTGTACTAAGGAGTCAGGAAATGAGCCACAGGTTGGGTCTCCTGACTCCTCTTTGTTACAGGTACAGAATGAGGCAAGTGAATGTGAGAACAAATATGAAACCTTAGATATAGGGAATGCAGAGATAATAATACCGGAAGCTGATACTTTGTATAAGGCTTATTTTGATATAGGGGATTATGATCAAGATGAGGTTGGACAGTCTTATATTGATAATTTGAAAAAGTTATCAAACGGCGAGGAAATAGACACAGACAAGATCGTATACCATATGTGGAGATCAGAGGAAGAGGGGCCGGAATATGTAAATTATAATGAGGCATCGGAAAATGAACATAAGTTTAGAGAAAGTGCACTGCTTTATAATCATAAAGGATTTTCTGAGGTTCTTTACAAGTCTTCGTATATGTGTGAGATGGCTGATTATAAGAGAATATTGGAAATTAAAGGAGAAGAAGACGAAGAAAACATATGGGGATACAGAGTTCTTGATATGGGGACATTGGAGAAAAATTATGATGTTTTGCACGAGGATATCTCAGAAGTGTCCTACAATTTGTGTGATGGACCGATGAATCTCAAAGAGGCTGTTGATTATATGGAGCAGCATGTAAAGAATGATTATCGTTTTGTTGGTTCTAAATTGTTGGATTATAAGGTATATAAGGTGAAAGTTATGAAACTTAAGGATGGTATCTACTACTACCAGTTTCATATCCAACCTGAGTATAAGGGCATTCCGCTTAATAAAGATTACGCACCACAGGTTATTAGTGGAGAAGAAGATAGTGATGAAGATATAGAACGATTTGGAGTAGAGTATGTAGCCTCAATGGTAGAAAATAATAAGCTTAACTATGTATGGTCCTGTGCTCATTCTTATGAAAATGTAGAAGAACTTGAGAGCTATGACAAGGTGCTCTCGCTTTCGTCAGCTTGCATTGCCGCGTCGCAGCAGTTGTCAACCAGTACCAAACTAAAGGTAGGAAGAATAGAACTGGTTTATGATACTGTATTTAAGAAAAAGGATGGAGTTATACAAGGTGTTGAGATAAAGCCTATTTATCATTTTGTCATAACGAATCCTGATGTGTTGGGATATACTGCAATATATATTGATGTGGATGCCATTACAGGCCAGGTGCTGATAACAAAAATGTAGGTAAAACATGAAGAAAATAAATATTGAGAAAACATTAATGATTTTAATATCCATTGCGGCATATGTAGTCCTGTGCCTTTTTTCACCAATGGAAATGCCCAGTGGTGATAAGGGAACGATAATGGCAGTTTTATGTAAGTATAATAAAAGTGAACTGATTGGGTATGGAGACTTTTATTCCGTTGGTACTATACTGGATTCTTTTCGAGATATGCAATGGTACGTGGTTCTTCTTCCTGTAATTGTATCGTTGTATCCGATTATTTTAATGAAAGAAAAATTCTTCAGTAATTCGTACTATTATCGGGTTACAAGGGAGGGGAGAAAATACTATTCGGGAAAAACTTTGGTGGAGGCAGTAGGCTATACAACTGCTGTAAATAACCTTTCGTTAATTTTGTTTTTTATCATAATATGTATGAAATTTCCTTGCATAGATATTTTAGAAGGAAAAGAAATGTCTGGTAGTATTTACATAGTTCATATGGCGAAAATATGTTTAATGACAACATTAGTGTCGCTGTTATTACTTTGTATTTCTTTGGTGATTATGAATATATCGGGGGATGTTTTCTTTGCTATAACACTACCTATGTTGATATGCTACATAGGTTACAAGGTACTAAATATTCACATGATATATATCAGGAAAATTTATGGAATGGATTTTCCCAATAGAGTTCTTCGAGTTGAGATACTTAATCCGGCGTATTTAATTAATGCTGATCTTGCATTTGAAAATACGTTTGGTGTGAATGTTGCGGTTTTATACTGTGCTTTATTAATCGTAGTGCTTGCTATGATCTATGCCATTTATCGTTGGATGAACAGAAAGGTGTATGGATAATGATGAGTATATTTCGTCAGATTAATAATTGGATTCATGACTTTATATTTAGCAAGAAAATGATCGTGTGCATCATGACTTATATCTTCATGATGGAGGATGTAGTTGTACCCATGGCAAAACTGGCTAATGAGGCAGGTGTTAAATATAGTATATTTGAGCCATTTGTTTTGCTTCTGTCACATTATGATCACTTTCTGATAATTCCAATTTTGTTTATTGTGGTTATGTCAGATTTCCCGGCAAAAGAAAATGGATGTATATTCGCCATCACCAGAATGGGTAAAACAAGGTACATTATAAGTCAGATTATTTATGCCTTTATGATAGCACTTATTATGATTTTCTTACTTGGAATAATGAGTATTCTGTATTCTTCCGGAGAAAAGACTACGAATTGGAGTGAATACATGACCAGCTTTCATTTGAGCTTTCCGGAACTCTACCAGGCAAATAATCAGTTGTTTGTGGAGAGTAGCACAGTGAATCAGGGAACAGTGTGCAGTGTCATTTTTAATAGTATATTGCTCCTGTCAGCATTTTTAACTTTATTTGCTGAGATATTATGTTATTTCAAACTGAAGGGACATAGATTTGTTGGAATAACAGTCAGTCTGGGGATTCTGATTATTGGAACCCTGCTTAATGGACTGCACTTAAAAATAAAGTGGCTTTTTCCGGTAAGTCATGTCATATATGGAGAGCATTTTGATGTGTTTCTTCGGAAACCTATATGTGAATTGTGGATTTCATATATATATTTTATTTTGTTGATTGTAATAATGTCGGTGGTGAATGTAGTAACGATTAAGAAATGCCAAATAGGAGATGAAAGATAATGATAGAGGTAAAGCATTTGTCGCTTGATTATAAAAGTAACAAGATACTTGACGATGTAAATCTTTCTGTGAAGAATGGAGAGATATGTGGTCTTGTTGGAAGAAATGGTTCTGGAAAAACAGTACTTATGAAATGTATATGCGGTTTTATACCGATAAAATCAGGAGAGATTGTTGTTGATGACAAAGTGGTAGGCTGTGATGTGGATTTTCCGGAAAGCATGGGGATAATAATAGAGTATCCGGTGTTTGCTGAAAATAAAACAGGACTTCAGAACCTACTTCTTTTGGCGTCAATTAAGAAAATTGCCGATAAAGAAACTATTATTGAGTATATGAATAGATTTAATCTTGATCCCCACTCGAAAACCAAGGTGAAAAAATATAGTCTTGGAATGAAGCAGAAGCTTGCGATAATACAAGCGATAATGGAAGATCCGGATATTCTTATTCTTGATGAGCCTTTTAACAGCTTAGATGAGGGAAGCGTTAAGCTTGTCCGTGATATACTTGTGGAGGAAAAAGAAAAGGGAAAGGTAATAATTATATCCTCCCATAATAAGGAAGATATTGAACTGCTGTGCGATAAAGTATATAAAATGTAGAAGTGTGTGTAAAGGCAATGTTTTATCTTCAGCATAAGAAGCGAGAGGAAAGGACAGATCAAATAATTTCATACATGCATTGACCTGAAAAGTTGCTTCCGTTTCTGGATTTTGAAATTGGATGATTTTCCCGATCATAGTGTGACGCACGCATTATGACCGGGCTTTTTTATGTATGGCAACGAGTCAAGTGCAACATGCTTGCATGATTGCATTTGACGACTGCTAATCATCGAGCCGGCAGGCGACATGTTGTGGCAACGAGTCAAGTGCAACATGCTTGCATGATTGCATTTGACGACTGCTAATTCTAGAGTCAGGTGGGATATATCAAATAAAACGAAAGAGGGAAGAAAAAATGTTTAAAGAATGTGTTGAAAATGTAAGAAAGAACGTGCCACTTGTACATAATATTACCAACTATGTAACTGTTAATGATGTGGCAAATGTACTGCTGGCATGTGGCGGAAGCCCTATAATGTCAGATGACTCAGAGGATGTATATGATATAACATCCATCTGCGGAGGGCTTAACATCAATATAGGTACACTTAATAAGAATACAATACCATCAATGTTCATTGCAGGTAACAGAGCTAAGGAGCTGGGACATCCGGTTCTTCTTGATCCTGTAGGCGCCGGTGCCAGCAAGCTTCGTACAGACACAGCAGTTAAGATAGTAGACGAGATCCATCCTGACATCATCAGAGGAAATATCTCAGAGATAAAGACCCTTGCTCTGGGTTCAGGCAGCACAAAGGGTGTTGATGCAGATGTATGTGATGCTGTAACAGATGAGACTCTTGACAGTGCAGTGGAATTTGTCAAGAAATTTGCAGTTAAGACAAAGGCTATTGTGGCAGTAACAGGTGCTATTGACCTTGTTACAGACGGACAGAAGTGCTACGTTATAAGAAACGGAAGACCTGAGATGAGCAAGATCACAGGAACAGGATGTCAGCTTTCAGGTCTTATGACAGCCTATGCCGTTGCAAATAAAGACAATATGCTTGAGGCATGTGCTGCTTCAGTATGTCTTATGGGTCTTGCAGGAGAGACAGGCTACAACAATCTTAAGGAAGGCGAGGGTAATTCCACCTACAGAAACAGGATAATAGACGCTGTTTACAACATAGACGGAGATACTCTTGAGGCTGGTGCTAAGTATGAGATCAGATAATGTAAAACCGGAGGAGCTGCTTTTATACGCAGTAACAGACAGATACTGGCTGGGAGATGAAACCTTATACCAGCAAGTAGAGAAGACCCTTAAGGGAGGTACAACCTTCGTACAGTTAAGGGAGAAGAAGCTTGATGAGGATAACTTCTTAAAGGAAGCCATAGAGATAAAGGAATTATGCAGGAAGTACAATGTTCCTTTTGTTATAAATGATAATGTGGATATAGCCCTTAAGATGGACGCAGACGGTGTTCATGTGGGACAGAGCGATATGGAGGCACTGGATGTGAGAAAGCTCCTGGGACCGGACAAGATCATAGGTGTGTCTGCCCAGACAGTGGAACAGGCAGTACTTGCGGAGAAGCATGGAGCAGATTATCTGGGAGTCGGGGCGGTATTCCAGACAAACTCAAAGGATGATGCAGATTTCGTAAGTTATGATACATTAAAGGCGATCTGCGAGGCTGTATCCATTCCTGTAGTTGCCATTGGTGGAATAACAAAGGACAATATCATTTCACTTAAGGATTCGGGAATATGCGGAATATCCGTGATATCAGCTATATTTGCAGAGAAGGATATAACAGCAGCCACAAAGGTATTGAAGGAAAGAACACTTGAAATGCTTGGAGGTAAGAGCCTTGGTTCCTGTTAAGGGTGCGATATTTGACGTGGACGGAACTCTCCTTGATTCCATGAAGATGTGGGATCACGCAGGAGAAATCTACCTTAAGAGTCTTGGGATAAAGGCAGAGCCGGATCTGGAAGAGAAGCTTTTTACCAGGACCATGACAGAGGGTGCCCTGTATATGAAGGGGGCCTATAACATAGACCTTACAGTGGAGGAGATCAAGGCAGGGATAAATTCCACCATAGCGGATTTTTATGCAAATGAGGTTGAACTTAAGCCGGGAGTAAAGGAGTTTCTTGAACTTTTAAGTGCGAGGAACATTCCTGCCACTGTGGCTACAGCAACGGACAGGTGCCACATAGAGGCGGCATTTAAAAGACTTGGAGCCATGGAATATTTTCAAAGGATATTTACATGCTCAGAGGTTGGTATGAGCAAGGAGGATCCACTGATATTTTTAAAATGTGCGGAATGTATGAAGCTTCACAAGTCGGAGATAATGGTATTCGAGGACGGATACCACGCGGCAGAGACGGCTAAGAAGGCAGGTTTCATGGTGTGTGGTGTATATGACAGCTCAAGTGAGGGGTATGCAGACCGGGTGAAGCAGTACAGTGACATATATATCAACAGCTTCACGGAGCTTGATGGAAAGGCGATACTATGAATACAGCACTTACAATAGCCGGAAGTGACTGCTCGGGTGGTGCAGGTATACAAGCGGATATTAAGACAATGATGGCCAATAAGGTATATGCCATGAGTGCCATAACGGCACTGACAGCCCAGAATACCACAGAGGTTACAGGTATAATGGAGGTTACTCCGGAGTTCCTTAAAAGTGAGCTTGACGCTATATTTACAGATATATATCCGGACGCAGTGAAGATTGGCATGGTTTCCTCGGGAAAGCTTATAAGGGTGATCGCTGACAGCCTTAAGGAATATAAAGCAAGGAATATAGTGGTTGATCCTGTTATGGTTGCCACCTCAGGGGCAAGGCTTATAGATGAGTCTGCAGTGGCTGTGCTTACGGAGGAACTGTTTCCACTGGCAGATGTGATAACTCCTAACATCGGGGAGGCGGAGATATTATCCGGTATGACAATCAGAGATAAGGCGGATATGGAGAAGGCGGCATGCCATATATCAGAGAAGTTTGACACGGCAGTGCTGCTTAAGGGCGGTCACAGCATAAATGACGCAAATGATCTGCTGTACCATAAGGGAAGCCTTTCATGGTTTGCAGGAAAGCGGATAGATAATCCCAATACCCATGGAACCGGATGTACACTTTCATCAGCAATAGCTTCTAATCTTGCCAAGGGCTATGATATGTACACATCCATTTATAAGGCTAAGAATTATATATCGGGAGCCTTAAATGACATGCTGGATCTGGGAAAGGGCAGTGGCCCCATGAACCATGGATTTGCCATTGATGCAATTTACTAGGTTAACGGACAAAAAACAGAATAAATTAAAATAATTGTTGATATTACGGAGATATTATGATATCATTTTACGAGTTGATGTGATTTTACATTCAGAACATTATGAATGGAGGTGTCTGGATTGAGAACAGCACTTATGGTGGTTTATATTATTGTATGTATAGTTATAACAATTATTGTCCTTTCACAGGAAGGTAAGCCGGCAAGTCTTACTAACTCAATAAGTGGAGGAGCTTATGATAATTCATACTGGAGCAAGAATAAGAAGGGCTCAAAGGAAGAGGTACTTAAGAAGATAACAGGTGTTCTTGGTTTTCTTTTTATTGCCATTGCACTTTTACTTGATTCCAAGTTATTCTAGTCAGTAGGATTATATATTTGATAAATGATTGATCAATGCTTACATATATGTTTATGTAAGCATTTTTCACTTTAAAGGGATATTTGAAGTATGAGATTGGAGCAGAACAGGTGGAGAAAACAGAGTTATTTGAAGAGAGAAAGAAAATTATATATGATCTGATGTGCGATAGTAAGTACAAGCCTTTGAAATATAAGGAGATAGTGTATCTGCTTCAGGTGCCTGAGGAGGACAGACCGGAGCTTTCGGCTATACTTGACAGATTGATCTACGAGGGCAAGATCGAGAAAAAGGAGAACGGCAGATATGTGAAGACTGCCGATGAGCTGTTAGAGGGAACTTTCATAAGCAACAAGAAGGGCTTTGGCTTTGTAAGGGTAGACGGGATCGATTATGATTTCTTCATCCCTGCAAATAAAACCCGTGGGGCATTCCACGATGACAAGGTCCTTATAAGACCCTTAGATGAAAGTGAGATGTATGGTGAACGAAGGAACAGAAGACGTTCGGGAACCGTTAAGAAGCTGTCAGAGGCTTCCGTAGAGAAGATCCTTGAGAGAGGGCTTAAGACAGTTGTGGGCGTGTACCAGAAGAATAAGAAGTTCGGATTTGTCATTCCTGACAACAGCCGTATCGACAGTGATATATTTATCCCGGGAAGATTTGAAAATGGTGCTAAGAGCGGAGACAGGGTTGTAGCAGAGCTTATCTCCTACGGAGACAAAGTGAGGTCCGCAGAGGGAAAGATCATTGAGGTCATAGGAGATTATACGGATCCTCTGACAGATGTGCTGTCCGTAGTCCGTGAGCTTAAGATACCATATGAGTTTCCTGAGGAGGTTACGGCGGATCTGAAGCGTATTCCGGATGAGGTGGATCCAAGGGAGCTTGCCACAAGAACAGACCTCAGGGATCTGGTGACAGTTACCATAGACGGTGAGGACGCCAAGGATCTTGATGACGCCATAACCCTTTATGAGGAGAACGGAATGTACAAGCTTGGGGTTCACATTGCAGATGTGTCCCACTATGTTACGGAGAACTCACCTCTTGATAAGGAGGCACTTAACCGTGGAACAAGCTGCTATCTGGTGGACAAGGTGATACCTATGCTGCCGGAGAAGCTCAGTAACGGTATATGTTCATTAAATGCCGGTAAAGACAGACTTACCCTAAGCTGCCTTATGGATATAGATAAGAACGGAAATATCGTAAGCCACAAGATATGCGAGAGCGTTATAAATGTAAATGAGAGAATGACTTACACGGCGGTATCCGCCATTGTTGAGGACAGAGATCCGGAGACCATGGAGAGATATTCTGAGCTGGTGCCGTTATTCGACCTTATGCTTGAGGTTTCAGACCTGTTAAGGGAGAAACGCCGTCAGAGAGGCTCCATAGACTTTGATTTTGACGAGTCCAAGATTGTTGTAGAGGATGGAAAGGTAAGCTATATAGGTGCCTATGAAAGAAGACGTTCAAACGGCATAATCGAGGACTTTATGCTTGCTGCAAATGAAACTATTGCAGAGGATTATTTCTGGCAGGAACTTCCGTTTGAATACAGAGTCCACGAGGCACCGGACGCAGAGAAGGTCAAGCAGCTTGGAGTCCTTATCAGCAAATTTGGATTTTACTTCAAGGCTTCAAGGGATAATATACATCCTAAGGAGTTCCAGAAGCTTATTGACAGTATAAGCGGCAGTGAGTGTGAGAACCTGGTAAGCAGGATGACCTTAAGGACCATGAAGCAGGCTAAGTATTCAACAGAATGTACGGGACACTTTGGTCTGGCGTGCAGATATTATTGCCATTTTACCTCGCCTATAAGAAGATATCCGGATCTTATGATCCACAGGATAATCAAGGAGAATATCAGGGGAAAGCTTAACGACAACAGGCAGAAGCACTATAATGCCATCCTTCCTAAGATATGTGATGACAATTCCAAGAAGGAGAGAAGGGCAGAGTCCGCAGAGCGTGAGGTGGAGAAGCTCAAGAAGGTTGAATACATGAGTGAGCATGTAGGAGAGGTATTCCAGGGTGTCATATCAGGTGTGAACAACCGCGGAATATTTGTAGAATTGGAGAATACTGTAGAAGGCTTTGTAAGCGTGGCGGATATGTATGATGATTTCTACTGTTACAGTGAGGAAGAATATGCTATGATAGGTGAGACCGGTCATAATAAATATTCCATCGGAGATAAGGTTACCGTAAAGGTTGCGAAAACAGACAAGCTTACGAAAAGCATTGACTTCGTTATAAAGATGAAGGAAGGAGAAGAAAGCCATGGCAAAGGAAAAAGGAGACAGGCTCATCGCAAATAACAAAAAAGCCTACTATGACTATTTCATAGAGGAAAAGTATGAAGCCGGCATTGCCCTGGTGGGAACAGAGGTTAAGTCCTTAAGACAGGGACATTGCAGCATAAAAGAGGCATTTATAGGTATAGACAAGGGTGAGATATTCATACATCACATGAATATAAGTCCCTATGAAAAGGGAAATATATTCAACCGGGATCCCCTTCGTACCAGAAAGCTTCTGCTCCACAGCTATGAGATAAATAAACTGGCAGGACAGATAAAGGAAAAGGGATATACTATAATGCCCCTTAAGGTTTATCTGAAGGACGGACTCATCAAGGTTGAGATCGGACTTGCCAGAGGTAAGAAATTATACGACAAGCGTGCAGAGATCGCCAAGAAGGACATAAGGCGTGAGGCAGAGAAGGAGTTTAAGGTAAGGATGAGATAGATCCGGATGAACTTGTGAAAAACCTGTGAAACAGGTGGATTATTCTTTACGCCTGTGATATAATGGGCACTACGTCGGGAGGATATTAAGAATGAGCCAGACAAAGGTAGATAAAAGAAAGCAGGAGAAGAAAAATCTTGCGGCTAAGAAGAGAAAGCAGAAGATAGGAAAGGTAATAGGAGGCATTGTAACTGTTCTTGTTATATGCGGGATAATTGCTTCATTTGCAGTGTATAACTATATTAAGAGCCGTCCATCCTATATAGATAAGGAGGATCTTCAGACAGCCATCAACGAAGAGTGGAAGGACAAGGGATATGATTCAATATTCACTGCCAAGACACCTACAGAGGACACAACAGAAGCTTCTACTGCTGACGAGAACCTTGAGACAGAGGTTGACAGCAGTGCAGTAGAAAATGATAACTCTTCAGAGGAGACAGAAGCTGCTACCACAGAGGAGCAGAATTAAGCTTTAAAGTGATAAGCGGAAAGAAAAAGTAAAAACAATAACAGATCATAGGTGAAAGACCTTGTGATATATACCGGCAACCGGTGGATTTATATATGATCATCACGGAGCATGATATTTCATGAACAGATTGTGTTCCGCTTGATAATAGATATGTAAGGGGTTGACTGGTTTCGACAGGGGTTTTGAAGTTATGGAAGCCATCCGTGGCCCAGGACCACGCTAAAACTTGGAAATTAAATTTAAACGCTAACGATAATTTAGCTTACGCTGCCTAGTTGCAGCTGCCGACTTTAGGGTCCCCCGAGCCCTTTAGACCCGGTATCATCCTTCGGGAAACTCTGGTGCCTAAGCTTTGCGGTGTCAGAAAATTCATGAAGCTACTAAGAGTCACATCTTGTCAGTGGGAGGCGGCTTAAGGGAATGTCAAAGCATTGACTGTGATGGAAGAAACTGTAATGAATGGGCCTTTGGACGCGGGTTCGACTCCCGCCAGCTCCAGTAAATGTCGTAAGGAGGGACCCAACGAAGTTGGGAGGATACCTTGCGACCTACGCGAACGCCGATAGGCGTTTGCTACCTTTGAAAAACATAAGGAGGGACCCACCGAAGGTGGGAGGAATCCTTATGAAGCACGCAGACGCCCGCGAACGAAGCTCGCCTTTTAATGCATCTGCTCCAGTTTTAGATGAACAGAAATGATCAGAGATGATTCGGTGATCTGATGGTCTGATGGTCAGGAACAGTAAATATTGATATTACTTACAGAACCACACTTTATGATACATAGGGTGTGGTTCTTTTTTGTCTGCCGCCGGCATATATTCTTATATGTAATAGTGGGCTACAAATATATGGAGGTATATATGAAGGAATATGACGTATACAGCGATATAAGCAGACGAACCAACGGAGAAATGTTCATCGGTGTCGTAGGTCCTGTAAGAACCGGTAAATCAACATTTATCAAGAGATTTATGGAGCTTATGGTGATACCCGGCATAGAAAGTGAACAGGACAGGGAGGTTGCCATAGATGAAATGCCCCAATCTGCAAATGGTAAGATCGTAATGACCACTGAACCTAAGTTCATACCAAAGACAGGCTGCAATATAAGACTGAATGATCAGATATCTGTGAAGGTAAAGCTTATTGACTGTGTGGGCTATATGGTGGATGGAGCCGCAGGAAACAATGAGGATGGAAATGAGAGGATGGTCAGCACTCCATGGTTTGACTACGATATACCGTTTTCAAAGGCGGCAGAGATCGGAACCAACAAGGTCATAAACAATCACTCAAACATAGGGATCGTGGTCACAACCGATGGAAGCTTCGGGGAGATAGGCAAGGAGGCATACATGCCTGCCTGCGATAAGACAATAAAGCAGTTGAAGGATATAGGAAAGCCTTATGTAGTGATCGTAAATTCAGCAACGCCGTCATCCCAGGAATGTATCATGCTGCAGAGGAGCATAAAGGAGCAGTATGGCTGCCAGGTCATGGCAATAAACTGTGAGCTGCTTACCAGGGATGACATTAATAGGATATTCACAAATATTCTTTATGCGTTCCCGGTTGCTACATATAATTTCTACATACCAAAGTGGCTGGAGATTTCCCCTGATGACAATGAGATCAAGAAATCAGTCATTGAAAATGCTGTGTACATAATGAAAAATTCCTGCAGCATAAATGACATAAATAATATGAGTTTACCGGAAAATAATTATGTAAACAAATATATTATTGACAACATCGATCTTGCCACAGGAAACTGTTCAATAAGAGTTGATGTGAAAAGTGAGTGTTACTATCAAATGCTCAGTGCTCTGCTTGGAACAGAGGTAGGTAATGAGTATGATTTCTTAAATGAGATCAAGGTGCTGTCGGAGAACAGGTCGCTGTGTAAGAATATCCTTGAAGCTTTAAATGCTGTGAAGGCATCCGGATACGGATATGTTATGCCGAAGAAGGATGAGATATCTCTTGATCCGCCGGAGATAATAAAGACGGGAAATAAGTATGGAATAAAGATAAAAGCTACAGCACCGTCTATCCATATGATAAAGGCGGATATAACCACGGAGGTGGCACCTATCGTCGGAACCAAGGAACAGGCTGACGATCTTATTGAGTACATAAATAACAGCAAAAATGATGATGGAGATATCTGGAATGTAAATGTATTCGGCAAGACAATATGGAATCTTGTGGATGATGGTATAAGCTCCAAGTCGGAGAAGATAAATGATGCCAGCAAGCAGAAGCTTCAGGATACTATGGAGAAGATCGTAAATGACAGCAATGGCGGTATGGTCTGCATTATCATATAAAATACGAGAATGTTGCCAATTATTTTTGATAATGCTATAATACGAAGGCAGGCCTTGAGAACCTGGGAAATGGCATTTTCTTGGAATGCCTTAAGGTCTGAGACACGTAACTGAAATGGAGAAGTAATATGGCAGCATTAGATGTGAAGTTAAATGTATTTGAGGGTCCCCTGGATCTTTTGCTTCATCTAATTGAAAAGAACAAGGTTCAGATATTTGATATTCCTATTGTGACCATCACAGATCAGTATATTGAGTATATCAATAATATGGAAGAGGAAGATCTGGACGTTATGAGTGAGTTTCTGGTTATGGCTGCAACCCTTATAAGGATCAAATCCAAAATGCTCCTTCCAAAGGATGAGGAGGTAAGCGAGGAGGAAGAAGATCCGAGAGACGAACTGGTCAGAAGACTTCTTGAATATAAAATGTACAAATATGCTGCCTGTGAGCTTAAGGATATGGAGCTTGACGGCGAGAAAAATCTCTACAAGGGAGCGTCCATACCGGCGGAGGTTAAGAACTACCACGAGGAGATAGATCCTTATGAGCTGGTAAGCGGTATGGGACTTGACCTTGAGAAATTGAATGAGATATTCAAGTCAGTAATGAGGAAGCAGGTTGACAAGCTTGACCCTGTAAGAAGTAAATTCAAGACCATAGAGAAGGAAGAGATATCCCTTGAAGATAAAATGGCTGAAGTCAGGGAACAGGTGAGAGGACTTAACGGAATTAATTTCAGGACGCTTCTTGAGATGCAGCCTTCAAAGATGAATGTCATAGTGACATTTCTTGCTATCCTTGAGCTGATGAAGATATCAGCCATTACAATAAGGCAGGATGAATTATTTGGAGATATAATAATAGACTCAAAGGATGAGCTGTAATAAAGATAATCCACAGGAATAGGAAAAGAAATATGGCAAATATTGAAGAAAACCAGGATATAACAGACAACGAAGATGTTATTAACGACAACGAGACTGTATCTGCTGACAACATAGCAGATAATAGTGAGGATATTCCGGCAGGTGATAATAATGTTGAAATTAATGGAGAAGATGACTCACAGGAGAGCAAATTGGTAAGCATAAACAGTTTATCCTATGACTATATTATCTCTGTTATAGAGGCGGTGCTTTTCTCGGTGGGAGAGTCCGTGGGAGTACAGGAGCTGGCAGTTGCCCTTAATGTTCCGGTTAAGGAGCTGGAGCCGGTGGTCGATCAGTACATATTGGAATATAACAGCTGCAAGCGTGGAATAAAGATAGTGAAGCTTGAGGATTCATATCAGATGTGCACAAGAAATGAATATTATGGTGAGTTAAGCAGAGTCGTGAATATGCCTAAGAAGCATACCCTTACGGATGTTCTCCTTGAAACTCTGTCCATAATCGCCTACAAGCAGCCTATCACCAGACCGGAGATAGAAGCCATAAGAGGTGTGTCATGTTCCCATGCCATCAACAGGCTTATGGAATACAATCTTGTTACTGAGGTGGGCAGGCTTGATGCTCCGGGAAAACCAATATTATTTGGTACAACAGAGGATTTCTTAAGGTGTTTTGGAGTTGAGTCCAAGGATGATCTGCCGGTTATAGCGCCGGATAAGATCGAAGACTTTAAGGTTGAAGCAGCCAAGGAGGCAGAGTTTACTCTGAATGTGGATGTAGAACAGGAATAATGTGGAGGCATTATTGAAGACTGATATTTTATACATGCGTTTATTTTGCATACATAAGATATTGTACAGGATCGTGGCATTGACCATGGCGGTTATCCTGATATCTGCAGCATTAAAAAATAATATAATAATTCAGGCACAGGAAGGGGAAATTAAAGATTTTCCCTTTTCCTTATATGCGGAGAGTGCAGTGCTGATAGATGGTGAGACTGGCAGGGTCATATGTGGCAAGAACAGTGATAACAGGCAGCCAAATGCTTCAACCACCAAGATACTTACCTGTATAATAGCCCTTGAGAGCTGTGATCTTAATGATAAGGTGGTCATATCTGACTATGCGGCATCCATGCCTGAGGTAAATATGGATGTGAAAAGTGGCGAAGAGTACCGCCTGGGAGATCTTCTGTATGCCATGATGCTTGAGAGCTACAATGATGTGGCGGTTGCCGTTGCAGAGCATGTGGCAGGGGGCACGGAGGAATTTGCAGATATGATGATGGATAAGGTGAGACAGCTTGGACTGGTTAATACACATTTTGTCACTGCAAATGGTCTTGACGCCACAAACGATGGCGGATTTCACGGAACCTCTGCCTATGATCTTGCCCAGATAATGAGGTACTGTATAAGCTATTCTGACAGCCGGGAGGATTTTCTCGCCATTACCGGCACCGGAACCCATTCTTTCACGGATCTTAGCAAGAAGAGATCCTTCACTGTAAATAATCACAATAATCTACTTAAACTGTCCCATGATGTGTTGTCAGGAAAGACAGGATTTACCTGTGACGCAGGCTATTGTTATGTGGGAGCCTTTGAGAGGGACGGACACAGGTATGTATTTTCACTTTTAAATTCAGGATATCCTCCAGACAAAAACCACAAATGGAAGGACTCCCTGAAAATAATCAAATATGTGGAAGATAATATGCACACAGTGCATTTTGTAAAGAATATAAATATATATGATATTGACATAGGAAGCGGCATGGACGAGGAAGGGGAGACGGTATCGTCTATGTACGAAGAAGTTTACATAACGTGTGATCTCAACATGACCGATGATGAGGAAATAAAATATAAGGTGGTGCTGTACAGTGATCTTAAGGCACCGATAAAAAGAGGACAGCGTCTTGGCTGTGTCATAGTGTATATAGGTAACAGTGAGGTATACAGGCAGGACATTACAAGTACCCGGAATGTATATGAGAGAAATTACGGAAATATATTTGACATTATATATGAACATACACTTTTGTAGCTATATATGCATATTATAAATAATCAGGAGGATCATATGGAGACCTATTTAGTTGTTGGCGGAGATGTAAGGAATTATTATATGGCTGTCTATCTGAAGGAGTCAGGTAAAAATGTATACATGTACAGAACAAAGCTTCCTTCGGATGTGAGTATAACCGAAAATAGCAGAAAAGATGATATGCCCATTGTTATGGATGAATTAGCACGGCTTGAGGATATATCAAAGGAGGCAGACGAGTACTGTATCGTGCTTCCTACCCCGGTTCTCGGGAAGGATGGCAGAGTGATAGGAAGTGATGGTGGTATTGATGTGGAAGATATCAGGTATCTCATCACCAACTCAGAGCTGTTATCCGGAAGCAAGATCCCGGAGTCTGTCCATAAGCTTTGCTATGAGCATGACATTGAGGTGTACGATTTTATGACAGATGACTGGATCAAGAACAGAAATGGTGTTGCCACTGCTGAAGGAGCTATCTTAGACGCTGCGTTAATGAGCAGTATCAATATAGAAGGCTCTAAATGTCTTGTGACCGGATACGGTGCCTGTGGTAAAGCAATATGTGACAGGCTTAAGGCGTGGGGTGCAGACGTAACGGTGCTGGCAAGACGAAAAGAGTCATGTACGGAGGCCGAGGAAAAGGGTGTCGCTTCAATGCTTCTTGATGACCAGTACAGAAAAAAGCCATATGATGGATTTGATTTCTGCTTTAATACAATTCCGGCAATGATCCTTGACAGACAGGTTCTGGAAAAGTTCTCTCCTGATGTCATAATAATAGATATTGCCTCTATGCCCGGTGGCACAGATTTCGCCTTCTGTGACAAGGTGGGACTTAAATATAAACACAGCCTTGGTATTCCGGGAAAATACAGCCCGGAGACAGCAGGCAGGCTTCTGGGAGAGGCACTGATGTTGAAAGGATAGAAATATATGGATTTATCAGGGTACACAATAGGTATCGGAATAACAGGTTCCTTTTGTACTTTTGATAAAGTAAAGATTGAAATAAGAGAAATGAAGCAGGTATTTGGCGACATAGTTCCTATATTTTCAAATTCTGCTGCTTCATATGATACACGATTTGGTACTGCAGAGAAAATGAGAGAGGATATAGAAGAAATAACCGGCCACAAGATAATAGATACTATAATGGGTGCAGAGCCTATTGGCCCTAAGGGGTATCTTGATGCCATGGTCATAGCTCCGTGCACCGGAAACACCCTTGCCAAGCTTGCAAATGGTATTACGGATTCTCCAGTATTGATGGCAGCCAAGGCTCACCTGAGAAACAACAAGCCACTTATCATTTCTATATCCACAAATGACGCTATGGGCATTAACTTCAAGAATATCGGACTCTTAATGAATATGAAGAATATTTATTTTGTTCCATTTGCCCAGGATGATCCGGTGAAGAAGCCTAACTCCCTTATCGCCAATCTCAAGCTCATCCCGGATACTATTGAGATGGCAATGCAGGGAAAGCAGATCGAACCGGTACTTGTATAAGAATTGCAGGAAATGATCTCATATACGATATATATATGATGTGACAGCGAAAAAAAGCCACAGCCCGAAAGGATTGTGGCTTTTGTTGATGAAATGAGTTTTTTTGACACTTGCCGGATGACTAAATTATATTAACATCATATTTTTTCAACCAGTAATTGATCTGGATATAGTAAGCAATGAGCTGAGGTCCTGCCATAAGCTGACCATACCAAGGTCTGCCGTAATCCATGGTGGAGTTCATGAACCTCATTGCTTTTTCTTTGTCTATAAGCTTGTTTACCGGTTCCGATGGGGTATTTATGATATCTGTAAATATTGCGTTTAATGCCTTTTCGTAGAATGGATTGTATGTCTTAGGGTAAGGTGACTTCTTTCTTTTAAAGATGGATTCAGGAAGGATATCCCTGCAGGCGGTACGGAGCAGGTGTTTCTCGGTATCGTCCCGGTACTTAAATTCCCATGGAACATTGTAGATATACTCTATGAGCCTGTGATCTGCAAATGGCACTCTTGCCTCTAGCCCGCTCCACATGCTGGTTCTGTCCATTCTTTCAAGCAGGGTAGCCATGAACATGTACAGGTTAATGTAGCCGATACGCCTTCTGGACTTGGCTTCGGCTGACTCATCAGGGAGAACCGCAATCTTATTTACAATAGTGTTGTATGTGTCCTTTACATATGTTTTTATATCCAATTTTTCTATCAATGAGTCCTTAAGCAAAGCAGTTCTTGAATACATATCTGTCATCCATGGAAATGTATCCACGTTAAGAAGCTCCGGACGATAGAACCATGGATATCCGCCGAACACCTCATCAGCACACTCGCCGGTTAAGACCACCTTGTGAGTCTTTGATACCTGACGGCAGAAAAGAAGAAGGGAAGAGTCCACATCAGCCATGGTAGGAAGATCCCTTGAAAGTACGGATTCATACAGAGCATTTAATGTTTCTTCATAGGTTATAGTGAGGATCCTGTGGTCCGTATCAAGATCTACCGCCATTAATGCAGCGTAATCCTTATCCAGGGTAGGCTGGAAACTGTTAGATTTAAAGTACTTGTCATTTTCAGCAAATTCAAAGGAAAATGTAGAAAGCTGTTGACCGTTTTCCTTTAATTTGTCTGCACATACAGCACTTACAATAGAAGAGTCCAAGCCTCCGGACAGGAAGGTACAGATGGGAACATCGCTGACTATCTGTTTAAGAATGGCGTCCTTTACAAGATACCCGGTATGTTCTACAGTTTCATTATATGTATCAGAGTGATATCTGGTTTTTAAGGTAAAAAAAGGTGCCTCAAGGAAGCCTTTTTTACTGTATTTAATATAGTGCCCGGGTTTTACCGCATGTATGTTTTTAAACACACCCGAATAGTTTAGTTTGGCAGGCCCGAGGCCTGTTAATTCACGCAATGACTCATCATCTATCTCCGGGGAGATCTCGGGATAGCAGAACAGAGCCTTAATTTCAGAGCCCCATATGAGAGTTCCCTTTGAGATAGTATAGAAAAGCGGCTTTACGCCAAAATGATCCTTGAACAGGTATACGTTTTTTTCTGACTCGTCATATATGGCACAGGAAAATATACCATTTACATTTTCAAAATAATCAGGACCGAAACATATGAAAGTATTCAGAAGTACTTCTGTGTCACAGGTTGTATTGAAGCTGTAGCCCCTTGAAGTAAGCTTGTTTTTTAGTTCCTTATGGTTATATATCTCGCCATTGTAGACTATGTAATAATTATTTCCATTTTTATTGATCTTCATTGGCTGGTGTCCCCTGGAGATATCTCTGATGGACAGTCTTGTATGAGCCATGCCACAGCCACCTGCCTGGATTATGTCTTCCTCATCAGGACCTCTGTGACATTGGCACTTATTCATGGCTGTAAGGATCCGGCGGGATTTTTCCTGATCCGGAATTATATTAGGATTAAAGAAACCGGCGATTGAGCACATAGTTATTTCCTGAAATTTTTGTTTATATTATATTCTTTTTTTCTTGCCAATATGACATATGTTGTGGTAAAATATATGAAATTGTATTGGTAAATGCAGTGACAGGGAGGAGTACATATATAACCGGATCCCAGAGAGAAGATGGTGGTGTAAATCTTTATCCAGGATGTGTGGAAGTAGCCCTCGAGCAGTGAACTGAACGGTATTTGTACCAAGTAGGCTTCAACGGTATTCCCCGTTACAGGAAAACAGTATATTTTAGAGTTTACTATTGTACTGTATGAGAGCAGGTTTTCCTGAAGTTAGGTGGTACCGCGGAATTTTCGTCCTAAGCATTATGTTGCTTGGGATTTTTTTATTGTTTAACAAGAATTGGAGGAAAAGTTATGGAAATAAGTGGAGCAAAAATGTTTGTAAAGGCTTTACAGGAAGAACATGTTGAGACTTTATTTGCTTATCCGGGAGGAACAGCTATTGATCTTTTTGACGCTTTATATGACGCAGAGGGGATAGATATGATACTTCCTCGTCATGAGCAGGCACTTGTTCATGCGGCAGACGGATATGCAAGATCTACAGGAAAGGTTGGCGTATGTCTTGTTACATCAGGACCGGGTGCAACAAACCTTGTTACAGGTATTGCAACAGCCAACTTCGACAGCGTACCTCTTGTATGCTTTACAGGACAGGTTCCTACAAATCTCATCGGTAATGACGCATTCCAGGAGGTTGATACTGTAGGAATTGTAAGAAGTATATGTAAGTATGCAGTTACAGTAAGAAAGAGAGAGGATCTTGCAAGGATCATCAAGAATGCCTTTTATATTGCGAAGACAGGAAAGCCGGGACCGGTACTTGTAGATATCCCTAAGGATATACAGATTGCCATGGGAAGTGACGAGTATCCTACAGAGGTAAATATCCGTGGCTACAAGCCATCAGAGGGGGCTCACTCGGGACAGATAAAGAAGGCTCTTGAGAAGTTAAAGAACGCAAAAAGACCTGTATTCCTGATTGGTGGTGGTGTAAATATCGCCCATGCCAGAAAGGAAATGACAGAGCTGGCAGAGCTTACCGGAGTACCGGTTGTAACAACCATCATGGGTAAGGGGGCTATCCCTACCAACCATCCTTTGTATGTAGGCAATATCGGCATGCATGGAAATCTTGCTTCAAACAAGGCTATCATGGAATGTGATGTCCTGTTCTCCATAGGAACAAGATTTAATGACAGGATCACAGGTACCATTGATACATTTGCAAAGAATGCAGAGATAATCCATATAGATATAGATGCGGCGTCAATCTCAAGAAATATCAAGGTTGATATACCTATTGTTGCAGACGCCAAGGTTGCCATAACAAAAATGCTCAAGTATGCAGAGAAGCTTGACATAGCCGACTGGGTATCAGAGATAATGAAGATCAAGGAAGAACATCCTATCAACATGAATTCCTACAGCGGACTTACTCCTGAAAAGATCATCAAGACCATTAATGAAATGTACAATAACCTCATCATCACAACAGATGTAGGTCAGAACCAGTTATGGACTACCCAGTATATAGAGATAGATGAGAACAAGCAGCTTCTTACCTCCGGCGGGCTAGGAACAATGGGATACGGTTTCCCTGCTGCCATAGGTGCCAAGCTTGGAAATATGGACAAGGATGTAATATGTATATCAGGTGACGGCGGAGTACAGATGAACATACAGGAGATGGCAACTGCAGTTTCCTACGAGCTTCCTGTTACCCTTGTGATCCTCAATAACGGATATCTGGGAAATGTACGTCAGTGGCAGGAGCTGTTCTTCAACAAGCGTTACAGCAGTACATGCTTAAGATACAGAAGAAGCTGCAACAGGGATTGTATGAATCCTGACAAGTGCTGTCCAAAGTATACACCAAACTTTGTTAAGCTCGCAGAAAGCTATGATGCGGTTGGTATAAGAGTTACAAATGAAGAAGAGTTAAGAGCTGCATTTACAAAGGCTAGGGAGAACAAGAATGGCCCTACAGTAATCGAGGCATATATCGATCCTGCTGCAAATGTATTCCCTATGGTTCCGGGCGGAAAGTCCCTTGACCAGATGATCATGGATTGTTAAGAGCCGGCAGGGACTATGTGGTAAAAGCTTTTGGCAGGTTAGAGAAAACAGTTAGTTTAAAAATATGGAGGATATAGATAATGAAGAAGAGATGGATATGCCTTTATGTTGAAAATGAGATAGGTGTAATGGCCAGGATATCTGGATTATTTTCAGGCAAATCATACAATATGGACAGTATAACCGTTGGAGTTACCGAGGATCCCACGGTGTCACGAATGACAATAAGCTTCACCAGTGATGACAGGACCTTTGAACAGGTTAAGAAGCAGTTAAACAGAAGCGTTGAGGTTATAAAGGTGGTTGACTACACAGATATACCTATCCATAAGAGAGAGGTATTATTTGTAAAGGTAAACAGTTGCAGCAGTGCAGACAAGGATGAGGTGTTCAGGATTGCCAATGCCTTCGGATACAACATTGCCGACTACAACAGGAACAGTATCCTTGTGGAGTGTGTCCAGACAGAGGATAAGAATGACAATGCCATAAAGCTTTTTAAGGAAACATTCCCTAACAGGATAGAGGTAATAAGAGGCGGAAGCGTTGCCGTAGAAGCAATAAGTATCGCTGACTGATAGAGAAAGTGGGATAATATGAAATTTGTTATACAGAGAGTAAGCCATGCAGAGGTATGTGTGGAGGGAGAGCAGATATCAGGTATAGATAAGGGACTCCTGGTATTTGTGGGAGTATTTGACAGTGATACAAAAGAGGATGCGGACAGGCTTGTGAAGAAGCTGGTGGGCTTAAGGATATTCCAGGATGAAAATGACAAAACAAACTTAAGTCTTAAGGACGTGAAAGGAAGCCTGCTGATCGTGTCACAGTTCACCCTCTGCGCAGATTGCAGAAAGGGAAACAGGCCATCCTTTATCAATGCCGGCAAGCCGGACTATGCTGACAGTATGTATGAGTACATCATATCTGCCTGCAGAGAGCAGATTCCGGATGTCCAGACGGGAAAATTCGGCGCCGATATGAAGATTTCTCTGTTAAATGACGGTCCATTTACTATTTTATTGGACAGTGATGACTGGAAATAATATTTTACAGCAAAATATTGTTAAATTTAATTAATAATTCTTGAAAAAAATACTAATTATTTATATAATATTTTTTAGGTTATGCTAGAACTATATAATTTACGAAGAAGGAGAATTACGAAATGTTAACAAAGGAACAGATAGAGTCAAAGACCTTTAAAAAGGGACTGTTTGGTTATAATAAGGACGAGGTTAACAGTTTTGTCAGAGAAATCAGCACAGAGTATATTGAGCTTCAGACAAAGTATAAGGCAATTGCTGATGAGAATGAGATTTCAAAGAAGTCACTTATGGAGAACAGCGTTAAGATCTACGAGCTTGAGAAGCAGTTAGAGCAGGCAGCTCCCGGAAGCAAGAAGGAGCAGAATGCAGCAAACGCTGAGGCTAACAAGATCATCAATGACGCAAAGAAGAAGGCAAATGAAGTGCTTTCAAATGCCAAGGCTGAGCTTGCAAAGCTTAAGGCAGAGATGGAAGAACTCAGAGCTAATGGAGGAAGCACAAGTGATGTAAAGGTTGACACATCAGCATTTGACGCAGATCCTATCACAAAGCTCAAAATGAAGTCACAGACTGTTGAGGAGCCTGCGAAGCTCAAGATGAAGCCTAAGGAAGAGCCGAAGCCACAGGCATTTGCAGGAAAGAGTGCAATGACAGAGGATGAGAAAGAAGTAGAGGAAATCTTCGTAGGTGAGATCGAGGAGAATGTAAAGCGTAATCAGGTTCTTATCGGTGACGGAGAAGAGGAAGCAGATTTCGAATTCCTGTAAGATATAAAGAGGGGGATGGTATGACTCTGGATGAATGCAAGAAAGTTTTTGAGCGCGTTTCAGAAGGTGCAGTATTTGATTGCATTGATAAGGAATCTTATTTCCAGTTTGATATTATTGGTGGGGACAACAGTGAGAGTAATTTCTATCTTAAATTTAAGGACGGACATATGAGCGTCCATGAGGGAGATTACAAAGAAAGAGATGTAATGTTGATAGTTACACCTGCGACACTGGATAAGATAATAACAGGCAGGCTTGATCCGGCCTATGCGTACGCTACAAGAAAGATTAAAATGCCGGGAGATGCCAATCTCGGAAGAATGGTACTTACAATGGTTGCCGGTGAGTGGAAGAACAGAATAGCTCATCGGTAATAAAAAATAAATAAAAAAAAAGAGAGCCTAGGCTCTCTTTTTTTTACAGTAAATCAGCGACTTCCTTTAAAAGACGTTCTGTTTTGTCCCATCCAAGACAAGGATCAGTAATGGACTTACCATAGCAGCCACCATCTACAGGCTGGTTGCCATCTTCAATGTAGCTTTCAACCATAACACCCTTAACCAGTGATCTGATCTCAGAGTCATAATTACAGCTATGGATAACTTCCTTGACGATCCTTGGCTGTTCAGCGAACTTCTTTCCTGAGTTATTGTGGTTGGCATCTACGATACATGCATGATTTACCAGGTTGAATTTCTGGTAAGTATCGGCAAGGAGACGTAAATCCTCATAGTGGTAGTTTGATATTGATTGTCCGTGCTTGTTAAGGGCACCTCTTAAGATACAGTGTGTGAGAGGATTGCCGTCTGTATGTGCCTCCCAGCCTGAGTACAGGAAGGTGTGTGGGTGCTGGCCTGCAATACATGAGTTCATCATTACATTGTAATCACCGCTTGTAGGGTTCTTCATACCTACAGGAACATCCATACCTGACGCTGTAAGTCTGTGCTGCTGATCCTCTACAGATCTTGCACCGATGGCAACATATGAAAGTATATCGTCAACATACTGCCAGTTTTCTGAATATAACATCTCATCTGCAGCGGTCAGACCGGTCTCCTTGATGGCTCTTATGTGCATTTTTCTTATGGCATAGAGTCCTTCAAGCATATCTGAAGCCTTTGTAGGATCCGGCTGGTGTAACATTCCCTTGTAGCCGTCACCGGTAGTTCTTGGCTTGTTAGTATAGATTCTTGGGATGACAAGGATCTTATCCTTAACATCATCAGCGACTTTTGCAAGTCTGTTTAAATAATCACATACAGCTTCTTCGTTATCTGCAGAGCATGGTCCGATGATAAATAAAAATCGATTGTCTTCTCCGGTAAATACTTTTCTGATTTCCTCGTCTCTTGCGGCTTTGATCTTCTTAAGCTCAGCAGAAAGAGGGTAGAGTTCCTTTATTTCGTCACCTGTAGGAACCCGCTTGATCAATTTCATGCTCATAGTTAGTTTCTCCTTATCAGTAAATTTCTGATATGTATTATAGCAGAATGAAAAGAGTTATAAAAGTATAAAATTTTTAATGGACTAATATAATATATAAACTGATATATTTTCCTAAATATCGGTTTGTTCTCTATAAAATTAAAAAGGTGGAGAGACATTTGTTTAATAAGATTGTTTCATTTGTACTTTGCTGTTGTGTCATATTATCCGGCAGCATACTGAATGTCAGGGCGGAAACTACGGAAGAACTTACTCTTGGTTCCCCATCAGCTATAGTGATGGAGGCGGAGTCGGGGACAGTGATATATGAGAAGAACGCAGATGCCAAGATGAAGCCGGCGTCTGTAACAAAGGTTATGACACTGCTTCTGGTATTCCAGGCCATAGAGAATAAGCAGTACACATTGGAGGATATAGTGACCGTAAGTGAACATGCTGCCTCCATGGGTGGTTCACAGTGTTTTTTTGAGGCAAATGAACAGCAGACTGTTGAAGATATGATCAAATGTATCATAATTGCCTCGGGTAATGATGCCGCTGTTGCCATGGCGGAATTTACCTCCGGAAGCGAGGAGGCATTTGTGGCAGATATGAACAATAAGGCCAGGGAACTGGGGATGGAGAATACCACATTTAAGAATGCCTGCGGTCTTGATGCAGACGGGCATGAGACCACGGCCAGGGATATTGCTATAATGTCGAGGGAGCTTATCACCAGATATCCGGATATATTTAATTATACGTCAATATGGACGGACACCATAATACATAAGACCAGAAGAGGAGAAAAGGAGTTTGGTCTGGTAAATACAAATAAGTTCTTGAGGCAGTATCAGGGAGCCACCGGACTTAAAACCGGCTATACCTCCACTGCCCATTACTGTATCAGTGCCACTGCCAACAGAAACGGAGTTAAGCTTATTGCGGTGGTAATGGGAGCCGACACTAAGGAAAACAGAAACACTGACGCAGCAAAGCTTCTGGACTATGGATTTGCCAGATGTTATGCTTACACAGATAAAAAAATTTTACAAAAAAATGACATAAAAGTATTAAATGGAGACAGGGAATATGTTAAAATAACTTCAGTGTCAGATTTTAACGCAGTGCTGCTTAACGGCGAAAAAGCAGAAGATGTTAAAAAGGAGCTGGTGCTTTATGATGATGAGCTTAAGGCTCCGTTAAAAAAGGGCGACTGTATCGGATATGTGAAGTATACGGTAGGAGACAGGACTATAGGCATGGTGGCAGTGAATACAGGTGAAGCCGTGGGTGAGAAGACCTACATGTATGGCATGCAGACCATGTTTGAACACATAATAAGGAAGTAATATACCGGGAGAATATACGTGACTGTAATTTGGTTGATCGTTGTTTTGGTAGTTGTGGCTGTTTTATTTGTAACGGCTGAAAGCCTCAGGGAAAACAGATGCATAGGTGTATCGGAATATACCATACATTCCGATAAGGTGAAGAAAGATATAAGATTTGCAGTGATCGCTGATCTTCATTCTGCGGAATTTGGAGAAAATAACAGCAGGCTTATCGAAAAGATAGATGGTCAGAAGCCTGCGTTCATTATTGTGGCAGGGGATCTGATCCTTGGTAAGCCGGGACAGAGACCCGACGTGGCAGTTGATCTTATAAATAAACTGGCGGATAAATATAAGGTCTATATAGGCAAGGGAAACCATGAACTCAGGACTTCCAATGATACGGAGCTGTACGGAAGCCTGTGGAAGGACCTGTACGAAGGAACAAAGGAAAAAGCCCTATGGCTTATTAATGAGGATATATATATCCCGGAGTATAATGTCAGGATATACGGTCTTGACATGGACAGGATATATTATAAGAGATTTAAGAAGACCTATATGGATGACCGCTATATAAAGGAAACCATAGGCCCTGCAGGCAGTGAGACTTATGATATACTTATAGCCCACAATCCTGATTATTTTCCTGAGTATGCCGACTGGGGAGCTGACCTTTCGTTGTCGGGACATGTGCATGGTGGGATGATGATACTTCCGTTTCTTGGGGGCATTGTGTCTCCTGCTATAAAATTGTTCCCCAGATACTATAAGGGCCTGTACAGTATAGGAGACAGAAAAATGATCGTAAGTGCGGGGCTTGGATGCCATACCATCAAGATAAGGGTGTTTAATAAGCCTGATCTTGTTATGGTGAAGATAAATGGCAAAAGATAATTGGTGTAGTGTCAGCATAAAGGGTAGAAAAATTAATGTAGTGTCAGTATAAAGGGAAAAAATAAATTGGGCGATGTTGGTATAAAGGGGTAAATGAATGGATGTAAGTAATTCAGAAGAGAAAATTGAGGATACTTTCATGCAGGATCTGGAGGAGGATGTCTACGTTCAGACAGATCTGTTTGATAAGGCGGAGAAGAAGAAAAACAGAGTCAGGGCAATCAAACGTATTGCAGCTATATGCGGGATCACTGTTGCGGCAGTTGCCATACTTTTATATATAGCAATAGGTATATTCTTTAAGTTTTATATGATGCCTAATACTACTGTTGATGGCGTGGAGATGTCGTTTGACAGTTTTAGTGAGCTGGATCGAGGTGTAAATAATTATATAAATTCATATAGTCTGTGCATATGTACCGCCGACGGAAAGTCCTATATCATAAATCCGGAAGATATCAATATGAATATTACCGTATCTTACGGTTCGGATAACATAAGGAATAATCAGAGCCTGTTTCTGTGGCCTGTTATGTTGAATGACAGGAAGGATTATACCGTAAGGTATAAGGTGGGTTACGACAGGGATAAGCTTGCGAAGTGTATAGCAGGTTTTGATTTCATGGATAAGGAAAATATGAAGAAGGCTGATAATGCCTATGTTGTGATAGAAAAAGGACAGGCTGTCATAATACCTGAGACCCAGAGCACTGTTATAGATCATGATGTGCTTATTGATGGAGTGGAGAAGGCTCTGAATAACAGAGCCGAGCATTTTAACCTTCTTGACAATATGTGCTATATCCCTGCGG
>ERZ773224.909-NODE-909-length-39692-cov-4.640134_pt1 | contig 39692 bp, 57 predicted proteins | sample MGYA00580526_ERZ773224 | MGnify/ENA primary metagenome ERZ773224 (study PRJEB29015, sample SAMEA2737743) | human gut metagenome | biome: human gut; feature: human-associated habitat; material: faeces | place: China | collected 2012 ... | reverse complement strand
AGCCGTTCTCTGCCCAGTTATCCACATTGTTTTCCAGCATGGACAGGATATACACATCCTCTGTGTGGATATGTACTTCACTTGGTTTTGTGAGTCTTTTCATTGCTTCGATAAGCGCACGAAGGACTATGCTGTGATACGTTCCGGCCGCTTCTCCGAACTTTTCCTTTGTCCATGGTGTCCCTCTCAAATTACATTCCAGTACATATCCGTACTTTCTTGTACATGACTTCGGGGCTTTACTATCTGTCCCTATGTAGATATGTACTTCCATCTCATTCCCTCCTCTTTATTTTCAATAGTGTGTATTCTCTAAATGGGTATCCTGTAACAGGGTTGACTCCCTCATAGACGGAATCTTTGTCTATGTAATATCCTTTTGGTACACGTATCCTGTTCCAAGTTTTCCAGTGTATGTATGTTTTTTTCTTCGGTTCTGGCAGAGGAAGATTCCTTGATGTATCATAAAGCGACTCCCTTAAACGCTTGTCTGTTTCCGGAGTCTTTGTGAGATAGGCTGCCAGGTCCTTAAACTCTCCTTTTTCGTACATGAGCTGGCAGATCACCTTGCCTTTCTTCCAGGATTTCCGCAGGATCAAGTCTGTGTCCGGTATCCTGTTGATGACTAAATGAATATGCCATGCGTTCCTTGTCCCTACTTCAATATTCCGGATCCACTTTACCTTGTAGCCAGCTTTTGCATACTCTTTGCGGATTTTCCTTAAAGCGTCCGAAAAATCTTTCCTAGCTTCCGCCATGCTGGAAGGACGTTCTTCTTTTTTGTAAGTAAGACATACAAAATAATCATTCTCCCTGAAATACTTCCTCAATCTTCTCCTGCATCTCTTCTCTTTATTTTTCTGATTGACAGCTTTCATCTGGGCAGGGGTCAGTTTTCTTTTCTTCTCCCTCTTCATCCCGGGGGCACGAAGTCTATACGTGTGTTTTTCTTCCACTTCTATTGCATTTCCAAGATTATATATATGTTTCGTATAACTCATATCTGGTCCTATCCTTAATACGTTTATCAAGCTTTATACGGGACTTTCACCCGATTACTTCTTGACATTTTAAATTACAGATAGTACACTCTAGATATGGTTTTTTAGGCGTGTACCATCTTGGTATTTGCTACTAAGAGGAGTCAAATCTTTGACTCCTCTTTTTTCATGCTATGATATAGGTTTGTTTGATCACTTTACTTTTCTGTGCCACATAACTTTCCACTTCTGCTTCTGTTCCATGGAAGCACTCTAAGCTTCCATCTTGCCAGCGGATTATTTTCACTGGATTTTCTTTTTGTTTACTTTTCATATCCCTTCGTCATCACCACGAACACATTTCCTGGTGCATACTTCTGATCTCCCCTATGTGGGTCATTATGTGCCAGGACATTGATCCAGCTCACGCATACCCACAGAAGAAACAGGAAGGATATGATCACTATCGTATTTCCTATAAATTTCTTCATGTCGTCACCTCATTCTTTGGCCAACCGGTGAAGGTAATCCATGCAGGCATTGTATTTCTGCATGATGCCACTAGCATAAGTTTCTATTTCAAACTGTTTGTCCCATTCTTTGTTTTCAGAAATTTTCCCCTTCATGGCACTCACACCCACTGAATAGTTACCGTATCTGAAAATAACATGGTTTCCGGCCTGCTGTGCTGCGTATACTTTTTCAAGCAAAAGCTCAATCTCTTCTAATTCTAAAAACTTGTTTTCTTCTGTGGTCATAATTTTCTCCTTTTCTTTTTCCTCATCGTGAGGTATACTTTAAGTGATTTATTTGCTATGTGCCTAACCGGGAGTTGCCGCTCCCTCAGGCACATTTTTTTATTTGAGCATCCTGATCCGCTTTCCGTAGCCACAAGATGCAGCTATTTCTGCTGGATTATAGTCTGGAACGTGTTTTCTCATTATCGGGTCTTCCAAGTCTTTGTGATACCTATCGTAATCTATGTAGGCATAGAGATTTGTTCCGGAAGAGATAATGGCATAATTACCATATCTCTTCTGTTCTTTTTCAATCCCTATCTTTCTACGATGGACAGTCCCCAGAGAAACACCAAATGCCTCTGCGAGCTGTTTGTTTGAGTAATACATTTGTCCATGTACAATTTCCAAAAGTGCCACGCCCTCCATAAAGCTCACCCCCTTTTCAATATTTTTATTGACATTTCTTACATTCTCCAAGAAATGTTGCAGAAAAATCTTTAATAAGTTTTTTGCACTATTTAAATTAGCTAATCAGGTACTTGAACGCGGTGCATCTAAAGATACCGATAAGTTATATGAACGTTGCATATCTTTATTAACTAAAGAGTTTTGAGAATACTGGTGCATATCCTAAAAACGCCACTATTTCTCCAATAATCAATATTGATATCCAGAGAATTTTATTTTCCGTAATAGCACAGAGAATAACCGCTAATACTAACAAGGCGATTCCAGCTACACAACATGTTAAATTCATATTTTCTCACCCCCTAACCGCTCTTGACTTTTCACTAATTCTCCAATATTCTTTCTATGCAGGCACTGTAATGCCAAGTACGAAAGAAAGAAGACCTTAAATATGCAACTAAACCCTAACTGCATTCGTGATATTTTAATTGCAGTTGAAGCACACAGCGATTTTTACACGCGAGCTAAGTACAAAGTTGAGGACCCATTCCCCGAACTTTCCTCTTATGCTCATCCTGAAATTCTGTATCGCATCCGTCAATGTGAACAATCTGGACTGATTCAAGAAGTACATTACTATGACAACGGAAAGCACACTGACATTTCCGATCTCACTCCGGCAGGTCATGAATTTCTCGCCAATATTCGTAATGATTCTGTTTGGAAAAAAGTAATGTCAAAAGGTGCTGGTGCTTCTTTGAGTATCCTTATAGAACTTGCTAAGCAAGTAGCCTCTGCATTTTTTCTTGGTTAAGGATACTTTACTTTCATCTTTATCGAGAGTTCGGCTGTGCCAGAGATAACTGAACTCTCGATTCTAATTTCTTTTACATGATGAAGTAATTTATCATCCAGATATATATCTGTTCCCTCTGGGGTTTCTTTTGTATGCAAGTGAATAAGATTCTCTTTGTCCATCAATACTCCTATCCTGCTTTCTTCGCTCTACATTATGTTAACTACTCTTGCGTTCTGGTTCTTCTGTTCTTTCTTCAATTTACTTCCAGTGATAATTTCATTTGCTCATACTCTGGAACTTTTACAAAATCATCCGGCAACGAAATGCCAAACTGTTCACATTCTCTTTTGAATGCTTCTGCAATCTTATACGGTGCTGAACCCTGCTTTGTCATGATTCGATCTGTGACTCTACCGAGTTCTGCAACACTGGATGCAATAATCGGATTCAAAGGACACGGAAGTTTACCATCCTCCATTTCATGGAAACGGTTTATGTATCTTGCAGTAAATTCTGTTCCTTTCTGTCCAGTCAGCTTATGAGCTATGAACTCACAGCCTTTCTTTGTGACCTGAAAGCATGGACGATTTTGATTATTTGCATCTTTATATGTGGCTTCTGTGAAGAAATCGCCCAGCGCAATTTTGCTCTCGGCTAATTGTGCTACATACCTCCGAATATCTCGAAGCAATTCTTTGTGTTCTTTTCCTACCATTTCTGCTACTTCCATTGAAGTAATGGTGTTTCTTGTTAAATTACTCACTTTGGCCTCCTTATGCTTTAGAAGTATCTTTTAAAGTTACTTTCGTGCAAAAAAAATAGCAATCGGGTCCTCTATTTTCAAGTTATCAATCATTACTTGAATCTCATCGCTCCCAAACACACCTATTTTCATTTTTTCATAAAATGTTTTTGGTGTTATCCCTATCATTTTAGCAATATCTGATTGGGAATACCCATTTTTTGCTATTACTCCGCGTAGTTCATTTGTTTTAATCAATTTCTCACCTCCGTATCTTTAAAAGTTACTTTGAGTATAACACATTTTCGTAACTTGTCAAGATATTTTTGTTGCCTTTATAACATTTTTGTGCTATTATTAAGTTACTATTTTTAAGGAGGAACCACTATATGACAGTTGGTGAGCGCATAAAAGAAGCACGTATACAACTTGGACTAAGTCAAGTAGAATTCGCAGACAAAATCAATGTCTCAAAGCAAACATTATATAAATACGAAAACAACATTATTACTAATATACCATCAGACAAAATAGAGGCTGCTGCTACTTTAAGTGGCGTATCTCCCGCCTATCTAATGGGTTGGGAACCCCCTGTAAAATTAATTTCTAATGAAATGAAACGAGTTTCAGGCCAAACAAATCTCTATATACAATTATTTGAATCATATGGCTATGAAATAAATTTAAATTCAGAAACTGTTGAAATCAAAACAAAATCAAAACAAAAGTATGTTTTCAATCGTAAAGATTTTATGAGTATGATTAACCGTTGTTACAAAGACATGAACTATAATATAGAACGATTAATTGATGAGCATATAACTAAAAAATCTGAACTTCTTGCCGCCCACCAGCGTACTGATATAGAAGTGACTCCAGAAGGGATACAGAATGATTTAGATATTATGAATGATGATAGTTTGTGGAAGTAAGAAAGGAGAATTTTATTGTTTCAAATCATTTATGGTAAAAAGGCTATTAAATTTCTAAAAAAGCAAGATAAGCCTACACAGAAACGTTTGACGACTGCCATCTCCAGATTACCTTTAGAAGGCGATATTAAAAAGTTGCAGGGAGCTTCCGGCTATCGCCTGCGTGTCGGTAATTTTCGAGTATTATTTGATGTAAATGGTGTTATCATTGATATTATTGATATTGGTAACCGCGGACAGATTTATAAAGGAGTGTGATTATATGTCTAATGTAAAAGAAAGAATCTTTGGTGCTGTTACTATCATGAGCGATGAAGATGCTGAGAAAGTCTGGAATTTAATTCAGGCAGCATTTTTGCTTAACAATGTAGAAGAAGTTACTCCTGATCCAGAAGAAATCGCTGCTCTTAATGCATATCATTCTGGTGACCCTGATTATCAGCCTGCAATGTCTCAGGAAGAAGTTTTAAAGGAACTAGGATTATAGCAAATCGCTACATGGGAAGGTGGTGTCTCACTTGACATATGAACAACTTTTAGATTCTGCCGATCAAGAAGGTCTGGCAGTAAAAGAAGTATCTCTCTCCACTCATGACGGTCTGATCAGGGATAAATGTATTGCAATTCGCAAGGACATTCCCACCCAGGTAAAGAAAGCCTGTGTCCTTGCCGAAGAGTTAGGACATCATTATACCAGTGCCGGAAACATCTTAGATCAGACAGAGATAGAGAATATAAAACAAGAACGAAAAGCCCGGATGTGGGCTTACAATAAACAAATTGGTTTATCTGGCATATTATCTGCTTATCAATATGGCTGTAGGAATCTACACGAAATGGCAGAGCATCTGGATGTTACAGAAGCATTTTTAAAGGATGCTTTGGATGCCTATCTCTTAAAATATGGGAAATACACTGTAGTAGATAATTACATGATATTTTTTGAACCACTGGGAGTTGTGGATATGAATTATGGAATTGAATAAATTTATATATACTATATAAATTATTTTCTCTTTATTGTATAATATTATAAAAATACATATAGGAGGATTGATTTAATGAAATCACCTACAACACGAATGCTTGTCACTATATTTCTTGGTCCTTTCGGAGTTCATAAGTTTATGGATGGAAAAATCGGTATGGGATTTTTATATTTCTTTACCATAGGACTTTTCGGAATCGGATGGATAATCGACTCTTGCAGTGCCGTTCTAGCATGGTGTAAATGGATCATTTCGCCTAACAAACATTCTATGAACTATTCTTCATCTTCTGAGCGTTATCATCATTCTTCATATCACTCAGAGCCTGAACCATACTACAATTTAAATCAGCCATTCGACAACATGGATGGACATGCATTTGAACATTATTGTGCCGAACTTCTAGCTCGAAATGGTTATGATAATGTAGAGGTAACAAAAGGTAGTGGGGACCAAGGACTTGATATTTTGGCATATAAGGATGGTATTAAATACGGTATTCAGTGTAAATGCTATTCGTCTGATATCGGAAATAAAGCTGTCCAAGAGGCTTTTGCTGGAAGAACCTTTTATAACTGTCATGTTGCTGTTGTTTTGACAAATCAACATTTTACAAAATCTGCAAAAGAATTAGCTAAAAGCAATCAAGTATTACTTTGGGATAGAGAAAAACTTGAAGATTTGATAAAAACTAAGGAGGAAAGATATGGCACTTATTAAATGTGAAGAATGTGGAAAGGAAATATCGGACAGGGCCGTAGCTTGTCCAAACTGTGGCTGTCCAGTAGAACATAAGAAACAAATTGTGAAAAAAACTTCCCACACAAATGCGGATGGTAAACGTAATATGCCTGCTATGGTTTGTTTATTCATCTCTCACCTTATGGGATTTGCATATTCTTTATATAGTATTATTTATTGGAGTACCGCTACGAGTGGTACATCCGGATTTGAAAAAGTTGGTGCTGGTATTGCAACTTTTCTAGTTGTTCCCCATGTTATCGTTGCAATTATCGCGACAATTTTCAATTTTGCTGCTTTATTTGCATACCGCAGAGGACTAACTTTAACAGCGGCTATCCTTTATGCTGTTTCTGCTGTACTGTTTCCTCTTTACTGCTATTTTGTAATGATACAATCTGTTTTATGTTTTATTGCTTTTGCTTTGATGAAAAAGCCTATACCGCAACAAAATTAATTGTGCCGGCACAATTCAAAAATTAAATAAAAAGTCCAGTGCTGGTAACACCGGACTTTCTCATAGATTACCTGTCAACATGGATGCTGACGTATAACCTAACCTCAACAATTAGATTATACCACAGCATCCGATTTTTTAACAGGGTGTATTTTTTATACCCATTTTTACGAAAGGATGATGTATATGTGGACTGAGAAAACAAAGAATGGTAAATTCAAACACGTAGAACGCTACACAGACCCGATAACAGGCAAGGAAAAGAAAGTTTCTATCACAACAGAGAAGAATACCGCACAAGCCAGAAAGTCTGCGCAGAGGGCACTTCTTACAAAAATAGATGCCTTACTGGATGCAAGGACTGTTTCTAATATCACTCTTGCCGAACTCAGAGAAAAATGGCTAACCGACAAAAGAAGACGCTGGAAGGAGAGTTCTTATATCTCTGAGAAAAGAAACAGTCATAAGGTTGTGGAAATGTTAGGAGCAGATTGTATTGCAAACAAACTTACTGCCCGTTATGTCAGGGAACATATTGTTGATCCTGGCGAAGATCTTGAACTTGCTGCCGGACGAATCTCTGTATTTAAAAGAATGATAATTTGGGGATTTAAAAATGACTACATCGAAGATAAGTCTTACCTAGACAAATTGGAAAAGAAATCTCCTTTTGAAGGTACCGATGAAGACATTGAACAAAAATATCTTGAATCTGACGAAGTTGCAAAACTTCTTAAGGAAATGAAAAAAGAACCATGGCGAACGCTTACCCGCTTCCTGGTCCTTACCGGTGCCAGAATTGGAGAAGCTCTTTCGCTTACAGCAAATGATATTGATCTGAAGAACCGCTATATTATCATTTCTACTAATTATGATTACATAAACAAACTTAGCAGTTCACCAAAAACACGCTCTTCGAAGAGACGTGTATACATTCAGGATGAGTTATTTGCTCTAGCGAAAGAACTGAAAAAATGTGCGCTCGCAAATAAGCTCATTTACGGAAATGATCTGGTTTTTCAGCAGGAGGGAAACCCTCTGGCCTATCCTACCTATCGTTACCAGTTAAACCAGGTATCTAAAAAGGCATTAGGGCGCACGATCACCCCTCACACCCTTCGTCACACCCATACGTCTCTTTTGGCGGAACAGGGTGTAGACATCGAAACAATCTCCCGCCGTCTCGGACATGAAGATTCTCATATTACTAAAAAGATATATCTTCACGTCACGAAGAAAATGCGAGAGAGGGACAACCAGCAGATACAGAGCATTAAAATTCTTTAAAAACCATTTCTGCCCCTTTTTGCCCCTTTTCCATATATTGCAGATTCCACAGAATCGCTAATATCTACTGTTTATGCGGATTTCAGCCTGCAATATATGGATGTTACGAATAAAAAAACATTTTTTTGCTTATTTTGCAAAAAAAATTACATATGGTTTAAAAATGGCTTAAATACAAGTTCTTTTATAGGGTAAACTTATGTTAATTAAGTCATATAATTTCATATTCTGCCCCTTTTTTGCCCCTCAAAAAAATATAAAAATGCTATGGTATAATCTTTTTTCCGGTATCTGTTATGGGTGCCGGATTATTTTTTACACAACTTATTTACAATTTTCTGTATAGCAGCATAGTTATACCCTGCTGCTTTTAATTTCTTTTTACGCTCTTTTCCAGAACCCCATTTTCCGGCCAGAACTTCTTTAGCAATTGTTTCATTTGATTTCTTTTTTACCGTCTCTTTTTTAGGTGTTTCTTTTACCTTTGTGAGAAACAATGTTCTCTCTGCTTTTCTCCTTCTGGTGAGTCCATTGTAAACTCTACCTCCTGCTTTGTTATATTGTAGCATCTTGCTCGCAATCGTAGCCCTGGAACGAGTACCGTTTGCTGTGAGCTGTTTAATAGAGCCGATGTTATAGGCAAAACTTACTAATGCATCAATCTCATTCTGATTAAAGTCGTACTGCTTGTCATATTTTAAAACAAGCGGAAGATATTTTTTGGTAAGAGCTTTACTTAACCATTTTTCCGCTGTCTCTTTAGAGATTTTCATGCCTTTATGGATTGATTTTCCTGTGATGCTTCTATCAGCATTTGTAATTCCATACCCGATAGTCCAAACTCCCACTTCATCGCGATATGCCGTCAATTTGCAGCCTTCAAATTCTTTTACCAAATCCAAGCATTTATTACTGATTTTCTTCATTTTATTACTCCTTACATTCCGGAAGTCCAGCGATGCTGGTTAATAAGCTTACTACTCCTGCAAGTGCCGCTGTGCCGATCACTGTTGTCCAATCAACAGCGTTAATGGATACTGCCGCCGGAATCAATGCGACTGCAGTCTGTGCTGCCGTCTTTACCGCTCTTACTCCTGCACATTTTAACCATTTTTTTGTTTTTGCATTAATATTCATCATAATTAATCCTCCTGATCGTGTGCCTGTTTATTAATATGTTTCTCGATTTTGTCAATCGCTTCTGTGACAGGGCCATTACACCCCTGCTCCTTCAGCCCCTTCAAACAAGCGAGAATGCCATAGGTCAATAAGCACTGTTCGCCTTTCATCCTTTCGATTTCCTCGTCCTGTTTATTCTGCTTTAAATACCAGCGGTACGCACTAAAGGCGACTCCGGCAATTGCCGTTGTTGCTCCGAGCAGCGCCCCGGCGGTAATGATTGTATTTGCATCTATACACACAGCTATCTTCCTCGCTTCACTACAATTATTCCCCTGTACTTCTCGTTTGTACATTTCTTTGCATTCTCCTTTGCAACTGTCGTTACGTTCTTGTGACCGTCAGAAAACCTCCAAATTTTTCCCGATTTTGAATCTCTCAACAAGACAACCGTGTGGATCGGGTTTCCTTCTTCAAACAGGATCATATAGCCTTTCTTTAATTTTGCCTTTAATTGTTCGGTCGTCAAAGACTTGTGATAGGATGCCGGCTTCCCTGGGCAGATCATATTGATTCCCCTCGCAATTTCTGTGAGCGGATACTTTGCGCCGCATTTCAATTTCCTTCGGGCATACTGTAGCACCTGCTGCATATTTTTCTTGATGCCTTTGTATCGCAGTGCCATATAAAACGCTACGAGACTGCATCCGTGTGTGCGGATGAACGAAGATTTGAAATTATACTGTGATGGCACCGGAATCTGTCTTCCGTTGTCTAGTGCGATTCGCCATGGGAATTTCTTTTTTCTTTTCCTGTTTTTTGTTGCTACTATTCTCACTTTTCTCACCTCCTTGAGAATAAAAAAATACACAACAGTATTAAAAAATACCATTGTGTATTACACAAAATATGTTATGATAACATCATTGACCTGCCTTTCAAGGTCATGATTTTTTTCATATTTTAAAAAGCAGCTCCTAAAGGGGCTGTTTTCCTTTATACGATATATTTCTTATGATCATTTTTCGTGTTTTCTAATTCGGTACATGTCTCATTAATGCTACTTATTACAAACTTTATAGCGTCTTCATATTTTATATTTTTTTCTTTTTCTATCCTCTCAGCTACTGCTTTACATATCGCTGTTGTAAGTGTCAATATATCTAAGGTACTCCCTCCTCCTAATACTTTCACTTTTTCTCTTACTGAAAAACACATTATCGCTTTAAACATACTGTCTACCACCTTTTATCTATTGATATTATTTTATTTTTTTGTATAATGTAATCAAAAATATTTTGAAAGGACAAATTTTTATGAAAAACGAACTTGGGAAAGCACTCAAAACAGTTCCTGAATTATACCACGATACACTCCAACCTTCTGCACAAGAAACAGGTAAAATGCTTGCTCGAATACCACGGGCTATTAATGCGGCTTTTTCTGGACTCGACAAATGGATCCTAAATAGAGAATACAGCGTTGATGAAACAAAAAAATTACTTACTGAAAAACTCAATAAAGTCGACCCTGATAAAATCGTTGAGCCAGAACCATACGTTGCAATTCCCGCAATACAAGCTATTTCCTATGCTATGAATAGTGATGAATTACGTAATCTATATGCTAATCTCCTTGCAAAATCTATGATTAGTGATACAAAAGATACTGTTCACCCTTCATTTGTTGAAATAATCAAGCAAATGTCGCCAATAGATGCCCATATATTTCAGATAATAATGTCTTCTCGACCCCGACCTATTATCGATTTGAAAAAGGAGTTTCCAGGAGGTGGTTCTTTACTTATTCAATCTCACTGCTCTTGGATAAGCGATTTCTCTATCAAGCAATGTGCAGCGTCTATAGATAATTTATTGCGTTTAGGTTTAATTGAAATTCCATACGGAGAGTACTATTCTAATACACAAGCATATGACCATGTCAAGCAAAACCCTCTGTTTCAGGAATTAGAGCAGCAAAGTAGTATATCTCTTAATTCTGGTGAAAGTCTTGAGTATGACAACCGATACATAAAACCTTCAGATTTATCTACCCTTTTTTACAATATATGTGTCCTTAATCCATAAGTCTCTAATCTCAATGTTCTCATCTCTAGAATAAAATAATGCACCTCGATAGCAAATAATACCGTAAGAAACGACATGCCTAAGGCATCTATGAAATTTAATACTTCTGCATATATAGTTCCTTCTACAGGTTTTTGCAGTTTATATTTCTGTGATTTAAGATCACTTATATATAAGTGATCTTAAGCCCTCATTAGTTAACCAATCCGCAACAATTCTCCGACCATCATCATGCCCATTTTCTCGTGACCGAACGTTGATGGGTGACTGTCCGTACCATTTTTGCTTTTGATAACTTCAAGAGATTTCGGTGACCTGTTAATTTTTCCCCATAAATCAATTACAGGTATTCCCCAATAATTCGCCACAGTCTTTATGTTTCCACCGCCTTGTGAATCACCGTAGGCAAAAGCACTATCTAACACGAACGCCATGCGAGCATTCGGATTAAGTTCGTACATTTTATTCATTAAGAATAATAATGCTCCTATGAAAGTAGTCCTGTGTTCGTCAAATCCACTCTCGTCATTATATTTCCACGATGATTTGTTAAAATCATTCCAATCTTTAAGATCAAAATTATCATTATTCGGTGCGACTGCATACAACCATAAATCTGCATCTGCATTTTTGTCAGTAAATATACGTTCGTATGATTGATAATACGTGTTATACTTTCCTCCTGGTACATAATCAACTGGAGCTGTAGATAGAATCTTCCCATTGCTAGCATATTCCGAAACACTCAATGAGCTTGAACCATATATTAACGGACGACCATCTGATTCCGTATGGATTGCTAACCCTGGAACAGACGTATTTACAAAGTTAAATCCAAGATATTTTGATGCTTCATATATATATGAAGTAGTTGCATTAGATCCAAATCCAACAGATGTACCTAGTAATACTATTTTCTTATTTTCCCATGGATTTAAGAAATGTGAAATACCCGGTACCGTGAACTGTTTAGATTCATAGATATTATATAATACCCCAATTTCAAAATCAGTCATTCCATTACTGTAAGTGTATGCAATATATGTAGTATCTTGTGGTACTGTAACTACAACATCTAAAGTGCCTGCGTTAATTGAAGAAATGTATTTTTTATCTTTATCTAAAAATGCACCACCATAAACACCTGCTCCATATAAAATTTTGATACTATTTAATTCTAAATTAAATTTCAACAAGACTGTACTATATCTATCAGATTCATCCATTTTAGCTGTAAACGTATACAACTTGTTTTGAATTATTTCAAAATCACTTATCTTAATATTCTTTATCTCGTATTTTTCATTTTGCTTTTCAACTGATTTTATATTAGCAAACGTTGTTTGTTTTTTAAGAGACTCTACCGTTTCGGTTAAATTGTTTTTAAGAATAAATTTTTCAACTTTAATATTAGACGTTTTTCCATTGACAATTATGTAATTTGTTCTGTAAGGAATCTTAAATATTTTATCTGAATACAATGTACTAGCGTCGCCATAATATTCAATTATATTGTCGTACTCATCAAAAAATGCAATCAGTGGATAACTGATATTACTCGAATATGAATATCCAGATACTCGTATAATATCATCATCATTGTTGATTTTTTCACGCATATAACAGCCATCGGATTGATTCTGCTCAGTTAGCTTATTTATATTAAAAACTTTATTATTAATAATTGTCGATTCGACTAATTGAAATTCACCATATAGCGATAATTTACAATCTAATTCATTTTTTAAACTATTATTTATTTTTTGTATATTCGATACATACTCTACATTAAATAATCCATCTAATTCATTTATACAATTAATGTATATATATCCATCATATGAGGCTTTAAAGAACTTTTTAATATTATGCAACTTTTCAGATTCTCCAGATACGACTTCTTTATATTTTGTAGTACCGTCACTAACGTATGATTCAGCAAAGATTGCAACCGGACAACCCTCATGGTTTTTACCATTTCCTATCAAATAATAAGATTTGCCCTTTATTATAGGATATATATTACATTTAAGATTATCTCCATTATTTGTAAATCCTAATAATCCATATGTCGAATTATAATATACTGATTTATCTAATATTTCTGTTGGTGTAATCTTATTCGTTGGTACAGGTGTTAATTCAGTAGTGTTATATACATTATCTAAATCTTCCGTTAGCTTACTTATCGCCTCTCCTGTCGCCTTTGCATCTGCAGCTTTACCTTCTTCTGATAAACCCTTATCTACACCATTACTGATGTTTTGCAAAGCATTTTTACCAGCTTCTTGTATTGCTTTGACCCGATCTGCACCTTTAGTCTCTATTGTAGATACCTGTGTACTTCCTGCAGTATTGACAGCCGTCACCTGTTGCGTTCCCTCGTCCGCGACCGCTTTAATGGATGCAGTTTGCTGTGCTTTGACTGCATTAACCGCTGACATTCCAGCGGCACCTGCCGCACTCACTGCACTTGCCCCTGCACTTTTGGCCTTGCCAACCTGCTCTGTTCCGGCGTCCTCTACTTTTTTTATCTGCTTATCGCCTTCATCCGTCACAGCCTGCGTGGCATTATCCTGTTTTGTAGATACAGCGCTGACTGCCGCCCGTCTTGCTTCTGTAATCGCTGACTCTGCCTCAGATGTTTTCTTCGCAACATGTGTATCAAAGCCAGCTACCTGCGCGTTGATATTCTGTTCAGATTCCGCTGCCGCCGTTCTGGAGGCTTCTGCTGACTGTGCATACCCTGCCGCACTGTCCCGGCTTGCAATAGCCTCCTCGGATGCTTCTTGCGTATCTTGCCGCATCTGGGTCACATCTGCCTGTGCTGCCTCAACCTCCTGTTGGGACAGTTCTACAGCGGCTCTGGATGTTTCGACCTGCTTTGCCTTGTTAACTACATCATCATGCATTGCGACCGCTTCCGGGGTTAACTGCCCCGGTAGAGTCAGCATCTGCCAATGCTCTGTGTTTTCGCCTTGCGCCGGCGCAATTCCGCTGATGGTTTTTGTCAGTTCTGCAAGACACACATATGAGCCGCCCATATACGAAACGGTATCTAAATGCTCATACGATGCCTCACCCGAATACTCGCCTCTGGGATTTAGTGCAATATTGCCCAAATCGGTTTCAACATATGTATTTTCTGTCTGCATCTTCTCACCTTCCTTTCAACCTATAATGCTAACCTATATTTTAAACGGCTACCTTCCCGGCGAAAACGTACCTTATCCACAGTGGGGTCTGAATACATTTTTAGCCTACCTTTTACGACTGCAAAGCCTGCGAAATATACATTTCCTGTCTCACCTTTCAGTTGTGTCTCTTTTTCCCTCACATAGTCATCAATCTGCTGTTTGCCCTCTTTAACCCGCCCTGGTACTTCTTTTGCTGCGTTTTTTGCTTCTGAAGCATAATATGCAGCGTTGTCGGTATCTCGATCAGGATAGTCCGCGTGGCCATGCGCCCAGGATTCCGCTTCTTTCTTCGCCTGTTCTGTTTCGCTTGCTACTTTATTAACCGCTCCAATGACTTCATGGAACATTCCTGGGTCTTCTGAACTTTCTGAAACATTTGGTTTAGGGCGCGCCTTTACCGGCATAGTGATACGGTATTCCGTGTTACCTTCTATGGAATCTGCGATGTATATAAATGCATATATATTGTAATTTGACGCGGTATCATCATTTTCTAATAGTGTGTCTGGAATATGTACTGTCGTGATGCCGTTTTCAGTTAGTCCTATTCTTGTTATCGAGTCTCCGCTTTTATCATCTAAGGAAAAGTGAACTTCTACTATTTTAGGAAGGCTTAATCCTTCTATTGAAAGTGTTTGTCCGTAATCATATTGCCAGAGGCCTGAGGCCTTGCAATAATTGCTTTCTTCAAAAAATGCTGTTATCGTTTCCATATTTCACCTCTTAATATACAATGTCCACGTTAAGATAGACGTAATTTGGCGCAATGTAGCGCGGAGATATATTATTGAAACCATAATTAATGTATGAACACTCAATATTTACTTTCATGCATGGAGTCTTTACATCATCAAAATATAAATCAATGTCTCCAATTCCAAACGTACCCAAGGCGTATATTCCGTTTACGTTTGGACTTCCCGGGCTCACTATTTTTTTGATACTTGCTGTTATTTTGATTGCATCTGAACCATAGGTCATCCAATATTTTAAAAATTCTTCCGATAGCGAAGTTTCTGCAAGCATAAATTCTACAGATGCAGTACATACTTCTTGCCCACCACCCTCAAAGTCTTTATATCGAATTCTCAATTCACAATGTTCTGAACGATAATGGTAAGGTGCACTTTTATTTTCAGAATCAAAATGTACAATACCATCTTTGTCAAGAATAGTTTTTACGTTTCCATTTTTATCAAGTATTTTTAAGAAGCCTTTTTTATTATCTTTATTTCCTAAGAAAATATTTCCTGAAACGGTCACTGTTTTAGTATTGATGTCAACCTGAAATATTATATTTTCCTCATCATCCTTAACCGTCAGAGCGCCCGTATTAATCCAATCTGCATTAACGCCTATTGTATTCAATATCTTAGTTATCGTAGTTCCATCCACCAGCGTTCCAGCGTTCCAGGTTTTTCCGCCATCTGTTGACATTCCCCAGCCTTTCGCATTTAATTCAATCACTACTTTAGATTCTTTCCTTGTAGGTTTATCGCAAAAATATAAAATATTGCTCCCGTCTTCCTGCTTCTCTGTTACCGGATAAAGCCCTTGTTTTTCATCCATTGCATTTTTTAAACCTTCGAGTGCTTTTGAAAACTCTGATTGCTGTTGTGTCAGAGTTTTCCTTAGTTCTCTATAGACCTGTGTTGCTTTACTGTATCTCGTTGATGAGAGGCGCTCTGGTGATACCGCCCCGCACAGCAATTCCTGTAGAGCTTTTGCCGTATATGTTGCTCCTGTAAGGATTGTTTTGTATTCTTTTCCTTTCCGGTCAGTAACTACGGCTATGTCTCCGGCCTCTATTGCAGGGTCTCCCTGGCATTTTATCGTCAAGGGTCTGAATGTAAGACCATTGACTTTTTTACCTACGAACTCGGCTACAGAAGCTCCTTTCCCGTCCTGAATCAATTTATTTTCTTTAATTTCTAAGACGTACCCTTTTGTTCCATAGAGATATTCTGTTTCATTTTTTTCTGTGTCCGAATCAGTTGTGCTTTCTTCTACAACCTTTATTCCAGTTACTACAACGTCATCTGTTTCTATTGTTCCTGTGTAGTCTTCTACTTTTACAGTTTCCGTATTTTCTTTAATGTTTTCAGATTCCAAAAGGGAAGTATTGTACCAGCTCGCTGTTAACTCATCATCTTCATTGATCTTAAAAAATAGGCAGGCAATTTCTCCGACATACTGGAGAACCTGCCTAAAAGTTAAAGATGTATCTGAGGGTCTGGCAGTTACGACAAAGTTATTCTGAGGAAAAGAGGCTATATCTGCTGACATAGACACATTGCAAGCACTGCAGGTATCTCTTACAATCTGACCAAGCGTGGCCGGATACTGCAATTTACTTTCTGTATATGACTTATCGAATTTTGTCATACTGTCGAGAGCTGTGACACTTACCGTATCTCCTGAAAGTGTTCCAGGTTCTGCGTAAAAAATTCCTTTTTTTAGCCATTCTGTTGTTTCTGATAATTCAAGTCCGACTCTGGCCGTAATCTTCGCTCCTGAAAAGTTACGCTCGCTATAAGCCCCCTCAATATTGTCTATCTTGAGTTCTAACTGTTTTGCAATAGCCGCTCCGATGTCAAAACTATTTGTATTTGATGTATTATCGGAAATCTTAAATGTATATAGGTCTGCGTCTTGCGCTGTAATAACGGTCCCATCCGCGAACTCTATTTTTGTTTCATGATGCAAAACTCTATTTTTTAATATTGTTTTTTTATATTCGGCTGATGTATTTATCATTTCATCACCTCTGTACTATATCTACCGAAACGCTTTTGTAATAAAAGATACCCGAGAGCCATCCAAGCTGTTCCTTGCTTAATGTTCCCCGGTACATTTCGATTGTAATATCTATCCCATCATCGCGAAAAGATACCGGGAAGTATCCGGGAACCAGAGTATTTTTTATAATCTTTTCTTCTGCTTCCGTTAAATATTCCCACTTAAGGGATACGGTCTTTTTTTGTGCTACCGGATCTCCGACCATGCGACCTGAGAGTGTTCTTCCTGTGTCAGATGACCATATGATTTCATCATTTACCGAAAGACTTGTTGGTGCAGGAAGGGTAGTACTTCCTGACCATATGATTCTTTTCGCCATCACCCTACCTCCACCGCGTTAAATCTACGGTCTGCTGCTGTGCGAGCCGCTTGTGTCGCTCTGCCTACTTGCTCTGAATCAATATAGAATCCCATTTCCGCCAGTGCAGTTACAATTCTCATTACCGCCCTATTGACGATAGATTCTAATTCTTCTTTTGTTACTCCGCTGCCTCCGGCTTCTCTGACGGCTTGTTTTGCCATTTCTTTTAATTTATCCTCTGGGGCTACAAACTCGCCTTGATGCATATTGTCACCAATCATGGCAAGCTGTGGTGTATTTGGTTTTACGTATGCGCCCTGTGCTAATGCTGGCACATAAGACATCTTAGGGATGCTAAAACCACTGAATCCCCATGAACTTCCTCCGAAACCCGGAATCCAGTCTGGGATGTCAATCGTAAACTTAATGCTGTTAATTTTCGTAATTAAAGCATTGATTGTTTTTATTACCGAATTAAAAGCTGAGATTATCGCATTAATCGGCTTCTTCGCTAACGAACCAAGTGCGCCGAATACATCCGAGAAGGTGTCTCTAATGTTTTTCCAGGCTTTTTTCCACTTGCCCAAGAATTTATTATTTACAAAAGTAATGATTCCGTTAAAATATGTTTGGCCACTGCTAAACACGTTTTTAAGCTTGGTCTTGAACCCCTCTGCTACAGATTTAAAATCTTTAAAAAATCCATTCCAGGCAGGAGAAAATACTGTCTTGATATGGGCCAATGTCCCGCCCAAAACACCATCTTTTATATATTTCCAAGCCGCTTTGAAACTCATTTTAAAACTATCTGCAATTTCTTTTAAGCCGCTGAATGCTTTTTTCCAATCCCCGGAAAATACTCCTGTCAAGAAATCTATCAATCCTTTAAGGAGCTTCGCGGTTTCTGATATCACGCCTGATATAACGCCCAGTACCCAGTTAAAATCATCACCCGTATTTTTAATGAGTGACGCTATGATAGGCATGGCATTTTTTACTGCCCAATTTAAGATTGGCTGTAGTAGATTTTCCCATAGCACTTTTAACAGGTCGAATACACTTCCAAGTAGCTCAATAATCCCATTCAGCGCAGGTTGCACAGAATCTTTCCATGTTCCGTCAAAATCTGTTGCCAGCCCCTGCAATACAGGTGCTACATAAGTGTTGAACCCATCAAGTAACGTTCCGACAATCTCAGAGATACCCTGAGCGATAGAATCAGAAAATGGAGCTATGTGTTTATCATATACAGCGTTTATTTTTGTAAAAGTATCTTTTACTGATTGGCGGATTGTGTCCATTACAATTCGGATTGGCAATAATATATTTTCAAACGCCGTTTTTATTTTGTCGACGTTCTGTGTAACAGGTGTGACAATAAGTTTTTCAATATCTCTTACAAATTTCAGGCCAACAGTTGTTGCTCCAAGATAGCCATCTGCAAAAATACCGATAATATCAGCTGTTATTCCTTTTGCATCATCACTTGAAAAAACGTCAAAAATATCTGCAATAGCAACCGCGAAATTACCAGATAAGTCTGCAATTTCACCAGTTACATCAAAAATAGATATAAGATTCTTTTTAATATAATCTTTGCTTTTTTCGAGATATTTATCTACGCCACCAATAAGATTATCAGCGATAGTAAGACCAATTCGAGTAAAAGAACCTGTAATCTTTCCAAATGCAAGTGCGATGGAATTTGCACATTCATTCGCCGCACGAACAATTGCTGGATCCGTAAAGATTTCTTTGAGATTCTTTCCAATATTTTTAATACTGGTGTTTATCGAATCGATTTTCTTATCAGAATCTCCAAATCCAATCTGAAAACCTTTTTTAAATAAATCTGCAAGTTCTTTGCAACGGTTGATTAATCCCTGCATTTTCTTGTCTGTTTTATCAATTACAGTATCCCCTTGCGCCAAACTTCCAAAATCTGTTGGAGGGACTGCGTTCCTATTAAGGGGCGTTGAGCTGTCTGTCTTTGAATCTAACTTATTAATCTTGTCAAATCCCATCAGGGAACGCATCTCTTTTGCGGCTTTCTTTGCGGCCCCAGCCGTCTTATTTGTTGATTTTGTAGCATTATCCGCCGATTCTGCAGCGCTATCCATTCCGGTGCTCGCTGCATTCCCCGCATCCGCTATCTGCTGTGCACTAGATTTTTTTCCTGTTATAAGTTCTGTAAAACTCTTAAATGCGCTCGCTAATACAGCAAGCTTTCCAATCACTGCATTAATAACGCGAAGGACAGGGGTAAATAAATTAATCAACCCTTGTCCAATACTGGCCTTCAAGGAATCAAACTGCAGTTTCATGATACGGCATTGGTTCGCCCATGAGTCAGAAGTCCTTGCAAAATCTCCTGTTGCTGCTGTCAACTGATCTTGTACAAACGCATATCTGAGAGCTACCTTTTCTGCTTCGCTCATCTGAGCCGTTGTCTTGCCAAAACCATTTGCCATCGCATACGCATCTAAGGCGCTCTGGGTCATTACCACGCCTAAGTCTTTCAAAGACTCTGTCTCACCTGTGAAGACGCTTTTCAGCTTCGTATAGGCTTCATCCTGACTGATATTGTAAAATGATGCCACATCGCCCGCCAGACCCGTGAGAGTGGTTCCCATATCATAGGCTTGTTTTTCCGTAAAACCAAAAGCTTTCGCCATCGCTCCAAATGTACCAGTGTACTGTTTTGCCATCGTTTCTGACAATCCAAAGCTTTTAGCTGCACTCTGTGCAAATTTGTCAACTTGTGCCGTTATAGACGGAAATGTAACATCAACTACATTCTGAACTTCTGCTAAATCAGAGCCAAGTTCTAAACAAGACTTTCCGAAATCTACTACTTTTTTAATCGAAAAAGCGGCAGCTAAAGCCATACCGGCTTTTTTAGCAAGTCCAGTGATTCCTGCCATCTGTGTTTTAAATTGATTTTGATTTACGACCAGGTCAAGTCCAATCTCGCCTACGCTTGTAGCCGCCATAATACCACCACCTTTTTAAAAGGCATCGGCACATGGCACTACTTGCCCGGATTAATCTTTATCTCAAATATCTTTTTACAGTGTCTTGCCTGACACTTGAAAAATACGCCCCGGCATTTTGCATCCGGGGCGTACTGAATTTTTTGTTCGTGTCCACAGTAAGGACATTTTATCTTCTTTCTTTCAATTTTTAATCACTTCCTAATCCATCCATGCTTAAAAATGCTGTTTTAAACATGTTCATTGTATTATTCATCTGTTCTTTTGTTATTGTCTGAGCTAAATATTTTGCTCGCTTCCGTTGCCATTCATTTCTGATTCGGTGTTGTTCTGGGGTGAAGTTTTCAAGATATTCCTTCCTGTCTTCTGCCCGGATTGCTACAACTCTACCAAGTGCCGTATCCGGTCCAAGGCCAATCAGGAGGTCTCTAAATTCATCCCATTTCATTCCGGCCGGAAGTTCTCTTGACAAACGAATCCCGTACTGTGACTGAAAAGAAGAAATAATCAACGAGAAGTCTTCTATCAAATCATAGTACGGGTCACTACTCTCCCTGTTCGTCTCCCATCACCAAAGACATTGCAGCCTGTACGATTGTCATTAATGATTTTGCGGACAATTTTCTTCCGTTTCTTTCAAGATTGCAAATAGCTTCCACGTCTTCTGGTGCAAATATCAGATTTAATGCTTCTCCTACCGCTTCAAGTTCTGTCTTCTCTGAGAACACTCCCATCAGGCGAAGCATTGTTTCCGCATCTGCTTTTACTTCTACGTCCAATGTTCCGATTTCCAAAACTGGATTTTCTTCAAAACACAATTTATCTGTAATGTTGATTCTTTTCGTCATTGTATCTCCTTTTCTATACAGCCGGTGTGATTGTCGGCTTTCCGTTACTGATCGTATCAAATTCTAATGGTCCGACATCGGTACTGTTACCGCCGCCACAGTTTTTGATATCAAAGATTGCGTTTTCCCATGCTATACTTGTGCCATCAGGCATCTCCCACTCAAAATACCCTTCTGCATCGTGCCCGTTTTTGAACGCTTTTCCAGCTACGAAATCATTTCCTGTATCTCCGACATTTCGCTTTCCATTGAGGGTAATTGTGATTGCTTTTGCTGTCATTAATCCTCTCTGCCAGCCTTCCTGATCCATTGGAGTCCATGTCTGTACTCCATTTGAAAACGCCACTGAAAAACTTTCCATATCTGCAATCATAGTTGCTGATTCTTTTGCTGCTCCTGCCTTAAATTTATTGTCTAAGACAGGGAATACATTTGTCGCTTTACCGCTCATTTTTTACCTCCTTTTCATAAATAACAGCCGCTTCAATGACATACTCATAAACACCAGCATCATCTGTTCCAATCTCTTGTAAATCATAAAGTGTCTGTATAAATTTTATTGTTGTTTCGTTTATTTTCGCATCTCTTACAACATTTATTGCGTCAAATAAGGCTGTTGCTGCCTTTTCCGTGTCTCTAGGCGACTTATTCCAGTGCACAAGCAAAGTTACGTGCTTTATCCCGTATCCTTGCCAGTCTGGGCCTCCAAGGGTTCTGTGGGGTGGATACTGATGCTTGCTGTTGTAAACTCCTATGGACTGTTCCGGTTTATCTGGAAGTTTCCCCATGTATACTTCTTTTGTTAAGTTTAAAGATGCGATATAATCTCTTACATCTGCAAGTGTCATACGTCTGTTAACCTCTTATAAATCTTTTTATATGCTTCCCTACAAAAATCAGCAGATACCCCATCAATCCAGGGTTCGTACCATTTACCGCTCGCAAAAGCATTCTCATACTTTTGAAAATGATACTCTGGGTGAAAATACAAGCGGCGGGCGTATGGAGTACTGGATACTAGCGAAACTTTTCCTTGCTTACTTTTGGACGTATCTACAAAAGTGGATTCATTTTGAAGATTTCCAGTATCGTGAGGCATAATCTCCGCCTGTATCACTTCTGTATGTAATGCTTCTGCCGTCTGTTCTAAGGCTTCTACTTGTGCATCCGTCAATTCTCTGATTTTTGGAAGATTCAATCTTATTACAGAACTTACTTTCATCATACCAGTGTCACCTCTGTATAATTAACGCTTCCATCCGGGTTGCGAGCTTTTCTTCCCTGTTCGATTCTTCTTTTTGCTCCGAAGATTGTCGCAGTTCCACTAGAGATAACTGGAAGTTCCGGGCAGATATCGCCCGGAAACAGTGCTGTGCCTGTAACCTGTACCGTCTTCTTTTCTGTTGTCAGTACTGTTCTGGCTTTATCCTGATAGTTGCATTTACCCATGAACTTTATCGTTTCGAGAGGTTCTCCATACTGGTTTAAGCCCTCTCTTTCAAATTCACAGGTAACGTCTGTCTTGCACAAGCTCTTTTTTACTAAACATGGATATTTCATCCTCTCACCTCGCTAACCTGCAGCATAGACCCGTCTGCGACAACAAAGCATAGGTATCTCTTTTCATCGCCACGCCTTTATCGGTGTAGACGTTCCAACTGCTTCCGAAGCTTGCTGATACTCCATTGATGCTGTAACTAGATAAGATCATATTAATTTCATCGGCATTCTCGTATTCAAAGTCTGCTTGTTCGCATATGACTTCTTTTATGATGTCTTGCTGATATTCTGTCAGATTAAGAAAGCCCTGACTTACGATACGATTATAAGTCAGGGAATCAATATGTCTTGAAGCTTTTTTGAGAGCTTTGCTGAGTTCCTCTTCAGGGATTATGTCGCCCTCATACCTGTTCAGGTAATAATCCGCATTTACATATGATTTATATGCCATATGTTCACCTTACGCTTTACCGCGTTTTCCTTTTGGTGCTGGAGTTTCGGTTTGAACCTCTTCTACTGCCTCTTCCATTGGAACCTCTGCTTTCATTGGTTCTTCCACTGTGTACCCATGTTCTTTAAACCATTCAATTAAGTGAGGGTCATCTGTCTCCCCCGTTCCGTTGCAAAAGGGAACGGAAGCAGAGATTCCTGTATATTCCTTATTTGGACTATAAACTTTCATTATATGTCTCCTATTTTACTTTAATATTTCTGAATACGCCCGCTGCCTTGGATGTTTTTAATGCAATCGCTGCATTCATTTCTACTTCTCCGGTTTTTACTGCTCCGGCAGTAGAAAAGTCAGGAAGCCAGGTCTGCACCGGTGCTACCCCTGCAAAAGAAACCGCATGAAGTCCATCCAATGCTAAGCGTCCAACATAGAGGGAAGTTGTACCATCCTCTGACTTAATAGGGACTACTTCCTCATTTGTTCCTGCTTTTGTCTTCATATCAACAAATGGGATATCTCCATAACTTTCTACCTGATTACCCCAGTTATCCTGTGTTACCTGATACATGCTTGCCCGGCGCGCACATGCTCGAATCTTAGAAATTAATTTGTTATTTCCTGCAATGAACGAAGGTCTGCCATCCAGACCGCCAAGAAATTCATCGAGCATATCAAGAAAATACTGATAATTTTTCGTTACCAGTTCCGATGTAGATAAATCAATCGTCCCTGCTATATTGTATTCTGTACTGCTGCCAGTCAGAGCTTTGTCAAGACCGTCAAAAGCTTTTGTGTCTTTTGCGGAATCTCCATTAATAAATGTATCATTGAATAATGCCTGTGCCGCCTTAATCTTCTGAGCCTGTTGAAGCTCAACCTCGCTTACAATTCCGCCCATGTTCGCGATAACACGGTCAATCTGGTAAGCGCCACCGAAGACTTTAATCTCTACTGTGTGGCGTTCTTTTGTTACTTCACTTGGTACATATTCTTTATTGATTTCACGAAATGCTGCCGTTGGCTGTGTCTTTAATCTTGTATAGCTGTAAGACGGCGTTGCTCCACCGCCTGTCGGTGTCACTGCATCATCAAATGTGATGTGTTCTAAAATCCAGTTTGATTTTTGAAATTCATCAATAACCCCCATCTGGAGATCATCCTGTACATTTTTCTTTGCCTCTTCTAATGTAACTGCCATATTATTCACCCTTTCCTTCTGTGCCTAAATTTAATCTTGCTGCAATCGCTTCTTTCATTGAAACCTGCCCTTTCTCGCCTTCGCCCCCTTTTTCTTTGGGTCCAAGTGGGAAGAATCCTTTTTTTCCGGAAGGTTTTGGCCCCTCCTGTTTGAATAAAAACGGTTTACTCTCTTTGATGGTTTTTAACTGTTCATCTAAACCTGTAATCTTTCCATCATCACTCAAGATTAATTTGTTGCGGTCTACCAGTCCAGCAACAAGATCGCTATCTTGTGCTGTCGCTGCTATAGCCATTTTAATTGCATTTGTCATTTTTAATGCGTCTAATTCTTTTTTGTAGTCTGCATCTTTCTGCTTATTCTGCTCCTGGAGAGTTGTAATCTGCTGCTTTAACTCTTCATTGTTTCCCGCCGCCGCTTTCAAAGTATCTAACTGCTTCTCATAGTCACTTACCGTAGATTCTAACTGTGTGCATTTCTGCTGTTCTGCATCGTATTTCTCTTTTGATACATAGCCTTCCAGTTCCTTTTTTGAAGCTTCTGCTGCTTTCTCTGCCAAACTCTTTTCAATACCGAGTGCTTCAAATTCTTCTTTTCTCATCTTATACTCCTTTCTGCTAGTTTCCTGTCATTTCGGACACAAAAATAAGATGCTTAACCCGGCATCTTATCGGGAGACTCTGGATCACCGCCTTTCTTTTCTTTTACCTCTTTTGCAACCTTAAAGTTAATCAGGTATCTTCCTCTGTCTTCTGCCACCTCATAAACTTCACCTTTTTTGCGAAGTTTCAAGTCTTCCTCTGCATCTTTAAAATCATGTGTTACTTTAATTTTCATCTCAGCCTCCTATTTCTTGTTTGTAATTGTAAACGGTACAATAGATTCTGGAATATAATTCACTTCGTACTTATATTTGTTTACCTTTGCATCTCCTAAATCTTCAATCACATACATAGAGTCCCTGTTTAAACCAATAATCTGTTTCTTGTAAGTCCCGTCTTCCATTTCGCAGATTAAGCTGATTTTCTTGCTATCGGAAGCATCTAAGGAAAAGGTTCCGACAAGTTCAAACTCTACTTTGTCTGTTCTGGTGTTAATAACCGCAAATCTTCTTAGGACGTTAAAGTTGTCTGCTTCCTGTGAGACGTTATTGGATACCTTACTTGCTTCTGTGCACCCCACTAATGCTCCTGAAGCTAACATTACCGCTGTTACTGCTAATAAAATCTTCTTTTTCATCGTTTCATTCTCCTTTCATTGTGCCGGCGCAATTAAACCATTAAGTCTATATTTTCCATTACTGCTCTCGCTTCAAGTACCGCCATATAATCTGCCATAGCTTTAAGCTGCATATTGTAGGTGCTGCGCGGGCAAGTAGGTTCAAAGGCAAGCGTTCCCTCATCCCATTTCTTAAGCATTTTTCTTAATCCATCAAAGCGAATCTCTAACTGCTTATATTCTGCTTTGAAACGCTCTTTGTAATCTTCGCTCATCATATCCACTGCTGTCACCAGAAGTTTATTCTTATCATATTCTCTGTAAGCCGCTTCAAATGCATATGCTGGAGACCAGCTTACATAACTATCACTATGCTTGACAAGGTAGCCTGCATCCTCTGGATTTTCGTCCACTGGAATCTGCCAACCTCTGTAGTTATTGTAATCTCCTCTTGTCATTGGTCTTGCTTCAACTACTTTTGTTCCAACATACTTTTTCATGTCTCTTACCTTCCTTTTCTTAAAAATGGGTATAAAAATACCACCAGTCAGAAATGACAGGTGGTATTAGTACCATAATATTGTTTTTTCTTTTGGCGGGTTATCCAGTCTTGCAAGACGTTTTAATTCTCTTCGAACATGTGCCGCTGCAAACGAACTTGTATTATTATGTTCGACAATTTTGCCATCTTTCATCTTCATAAATCCTTTAGGTTCCTTCCCCTCTGGATAATAGTCCGCCGATATGGCATCATTTGTTTTTTTTATGTTTTTCAAGATTACCATAATACTCTGTTGCCTCCTTCGGGTAATCATATTTTTCTGAAGCTATCTCATGAGCTTTCCAATGTTCCATATTTGGATTTTCTTTCTTTATTTTCATTTCAAGAAGTTCATGTTCAATTAAGGTTTTGTCATGTGGTTTAATATCTTTACCAATCATTAGTCTTTGCCAACTCTGAGCTATTGCACAATCTGGGTCAAACCGTCTCCATTCTCCGGTATCGGTATCCAGTAATGATTTATCTTCAAAAAGATATGATTTAATCTTCCTGATATCAGATTCTTTCTTGTTAAGGTTTTCCGCTATCTTTTTGGCATCTGTTGAAAAACTACGAATCTCTTTGTAGTACATTTCTGCAAATTCGTCAGCTTCTTTGCTAAAGATATCTGTAATTCTTGCTCCTGATACCATTATATCAGATGTAGCCTTCTTTTCAAGACTAACATCTAGTACTTTTTCTAACTCTTCTTTGAATATACTTGCAAATCTTCCTGGTTCTTTACATGTATACGCTTCTGCAAATGCTTCTGCAAATGCTTCTTGTGCATTTTCGCTACCATATGACCCTAGAACATCCACTAGATTACTTGTTTTCGTTTTAAATATATCACCATCGAAATACTTAAGTAAGCTTTTTTGAATAATATCATAATCTGTGATTGAAAGTTTTTTCGACAAGCTATCGGCTATATAATGACCGTATTCATGAGCGAAGAAATGCATTTCATAATCATCTGACCTCGAATAAGTAAATAATTTAGAAGTCGGTTTTGTTTCTATTGCCTTTTTCATAAGTTTAATTGATTGCGAATCGCTATAGTACGCGCCGGCCGCCGTTACCCCATTTTCGCTTAAATCATCAACAACAGAAAGAGATTTTAATTGCAATTTATTCTTAACAAAATACCCTGAATGTTCTTGTTCAAATTTCTCGGCAAACTCAACAAATTTATTCAACGTTGCATCTGATATGCCAGTTGAATTATCCTTGAAATCTATGCCCAAGCCTTCGAATGCCTGTATTGATTCTTCTTTTGTGCGAACCATTTTCTTTGAAACTTGTTTCTCAGAATTTATTTTTTCCCTTAATGACTTGATTTTTTTATCTATTTCTTTGGCTCTTTTAATCTCTTCCTCACTAGCACCTTCAAATCCCTCCTCAACAGACTCGAAATCTTTCATAAAGTCATCATATGAATAGCCTTCCGTAATATCGTCAAACTGTTTTTCCAAATCTTTAAGCTGACTCTTTACATCTTCGATTTCTTCTTGTTTTATAACTGTTTGCCAGTCTTTTTGTTTCTTCTTATACGCTCTTTGATTTTCAGAATCTAGCGAATGTTTTGCCAGTCTTTCAAATCTCTTTTCCTGACGCTTTGCATATTGCTGTTTAGCTTCCCGCTTCGCTGTATCCTCAATATCAGTAATCTCTTGCTTATTGTATTTCGGATCCACAGTAGTGATACCGGGAAAATAGGTGGTGTGAACATCTCTGCAACGTGGATGATATAGACCGGCCGCTATGGCGCTAGACATCAATGGATATTTCCCATCCTTGCTGCTGCCACCGCTCCACACATCATCAATCATGATTTTCCCTACGAACGGCAAACATTTAGGACAAGGACAACCACGTTTATTCATGATAACAAGATGTAGACCCCATTCCTGTCTCTTTGTGCCTTCTCCTTGCAAATACGCCCGCTTAGAAGCTGTTCTGATCGCCATGTCTGCATAATCCGCTATCGTATGACGGCTTCCGTTGGCATATTCTATGCAGTCAATTCCCGCACTTAAGAAGTCTTTTGTTGCCATGTCTACTGCCTTCTCGTATGTTCCTGCACCAGTGTTAGCATAAACTTGTGCATTAAATATAACCTTGCGGTATTGATCGTTTGCCCGCCTCAAAACAGCACTTTCTGCTTTCTGCATATCGGAAGATGTCGCCTCAAGTAGTGCGTTGAGTTTTCTATCATTTACTTTAAAAAATTCTGCCGTACCGCCACGAGAAACTTTTTTAGCTGGAAATCCCTTTTTAATCGCCTTTAAAATCTCCGCCTCCTGGTCCATTTGTCCATCTTCGTTTGCTCCAAGAATTAGACGGTCTATTTTTTTGTTGATTTCCTTAAACTCTTTCCCGAATTTCTTTTTATTTTGTTTCCGGTACTTTTCCAATGCCTTTAACTGTTCCGCCTGCCACATGGACCATTGTTTGTCCTCTTCAATCTCTTCCAACTTATGCCGCTCCATGTTGCGAATCATTGAAGAAATCAACTCTTCCTCTATTGCTTCAAATGCTGATCCAACATCATACTCTGTGTTTATCTTTGCCATTTGAATATACCTTAAAGCCCTGTTTTCTAAACTGTCGCGTAAGTTCTTTTAACTGTGTGATACTATCACATTTATCGCATCTTAATTCTGCGTAATCTGCTTTTTCAAGAGCATATATTCCAAATAGAACCTGCTCTTTTGCTACTTTGAGAAGTCCTTTATATTCCTTCCTGTTCATCTGGTACATTCTGTTCGCCACTTTTACCTTCATCACCCTCACCACCTTCCAGATTTGCTTTAAAGTCTCCTACTTCTAAATTCACACCAGGTTCTTCTATTTCCTGAATTCCCTGTTCTGCCTTTAGCCGTTCTACTTCTGCATCTTTTTCTTCTTGCGTCCAGCTATCTCCGTAGAGCTGGTCCACGGATGTTTCTAGGCTCATCACACCGTATTGTTTCGCTTTACCTACAGTCTCCACCGTTGTGCCAAAGTCAGGAGAAGCATATTCTCCAAATTTTACAGTCGGTTCATATTCTCCTGGTGTTTTTCCACACATAAGGTCATAACATTGCAGAACCGCTGTAAAAAGCTGTGGAAGAACCTTATTCAAAGTATCCACAATCTTTCCTCGGATTTCTAACGTGATTTTTTCTTTTTCTCTTTGCGAGTCTGCATTATCGGTCTTTTTTAAGTCGATTCCAAGTGTGGACGGTGATATAACGCCTTGAAGAACTAAGTCTAAAAAACTTGCATAGCTGTTTACATAAGCTTCGTAAGAAATCTGTGGTTGGGAGATTTCCACCTGCTTATTTGACTTTTCCGACATATCATCACCTATTGCAATGAAGTCATTATCAAACGGATTCGCAGGCATGAGTTCGCCTGTCTCTGGGTCTCTTGGAATCAAGCTATCTGGGATATATCTCTTAATTCGTCCCATACGGATTGCATCCATCCACTGACTGATTACCTCGTCAAGACCGTCTAAAACGTCTGTTTTGCTATCAAATAATGCTTTCCCTCGATTCTTGTATTTGGCAGAGTTTAAAATCCTCATCGGAACAGTTAACATTAAATCTCCTTCTATCCCAAAATCAATCAAGTGTGCTGTTTCCGGTAGTGTACTCATTGGTACTTCTTTTCCTCTGTCATCATATAATTTATATCTGACATAGCCAAAGCCATAGGTTTCTTCCAATCTTAAATCCTTATTACCGTTTTTATAGGTGGTATAGAACTTAATCTCTCGAAGTGTAGAATGAATATAGACATAATCTACGTCTTCTGCATCATAAAACTCTACAATAGGATATGGGCTGCACTCATCGGCACTAATCTTAAACGCACCATCACCAGCAGCCAGCGTCCCTGTTATCGCTTTTCCGATTACGTCATTTAATTCCGCTTTCTGATATAACTCCTTCCATAATTCATCCAATGCGGTTGCGTTTTCTCCAAATTCTATTGCGTCCAAATCGGCAAGTACAATGTCTTTGTATCTGTCTACTACTGTAGCAACGATACCACTATGCATCTTTCTGATTGTTCCTTGTGCATGTGCCGCCCAGAACCTCGCTTTTTCTACATCCCATCTTGCTGTTTTCTTAAAAAATTGTTCTAGTTCTGCACTGTCCCCTTGGTACCAGAGCTTATTTTTGATTACATTTTCCCGGAAGGTATGTGCTTCTCGGATTGTAATGCTCCTATCTCGCGCCGGTATTATGTTGAGCAGTCTTGCAACAAAATTTTGAAACCAATTCATTTTTTATTTTCCCTCCTTTCTATAAATTTTACTCTGATATGGTATGAAGGCATATTGTACTGAGTTAACCATGTGATCATGTCCATCTTCTGGTGTATTGTCTTTCTCTTCATTCCAACTATAAATTTCCATCTCGTGAATGTAGTTTGTGCAGGTGTCAAGTACATAAAAGCATGGCTCTATTCCTGCGTTTTCATCGAATGCCATCCAGCCAAGCTGTGCATTGATACGGTCTATAATCTGCATTCCCTTCCAGGCATCATTTAAGACATATATGCAGCCATTTCTGCGCTTATATTTATTCCACTCCTGCATCGTTGCCTGGTCTGCGTTATCAAGGAATACATTCCTTGCCAATCCCCATTCTTCTTTATTTCTGTTGAGAAAATCTATTAAATTCTTTACTGTATCCGAAGGGGCAAGTGGAATATTCAATTCTGCATTGTTATATACTTTCTCATCCAGGACTACACATTTGCCTTTGTTTGTAATTGCTAAGAAAGAAAAGGCTATAGTATCCGGAGACTTCTGCGAGTAAGAAGTATCTACCGCTGCGGAAAAGTATAGGAAAAATTCTTCTTTTCTTCTTTCTCCTCTCTTTTGTACAAATTGTTTTGCCCATTCCTTCGTTCTTACATGTTTTGCTCTATTAAAAATACTAAATACAAGGCCTGTTGCTTTTCCCCTCAGTCCTTCAATCTTATTTTTCCAGATCTTCGTGCCCTTTGGGGTGTTTTGGAGAATCTGTTGTTTTTTCTTTTCCGGAAGTCCGGCATTATCGTCAAAAGAAAAGAACCAATGGACCCAGCCGGGCTTTGGTTCTTCCTTTAGTTCATCTTTAATTTCTCTTGGTGTGCTATCCTCCCATTCAGGAAGTGGTCTGCTACAGTTTATATATTCTTTATATACATCAAGTCCGGGATCATCTGGATTAAGCGTTGCCATGAGGTAGTCGCACCGCATAGAAGACTCTCGGACAAATTCTATATCCGCTGTGTTAATCTCGTCTATGTACAAGCAACCATATTGTCCTCCTAATGCCTTTTTCCATTTCTTTTTATTTCCATATCCAAGGACATATATAACTTTATCTCCGCTCGGCGCATGAAAAAGTAAGTGCGGAATCTTATCATCTTTTGTTCCCGAACCATTGTACTCTACTAAGATGCCGAAATCATCCAAGATTCCTAAGTCTTTATTGATGATGTTCTTTTCTGCTGTTCCAGTATCATCTGCGGCTAAAACGTGAAGCTTTTTGGGGGACTCGGCAACTTTGCACATGAACTTGAAGAGTCCGACCGTTGTCTTGCCAGCTGCTGTAGTTCCCTCTAAGAACTCAACTGGTACATCGCATTTTAAGAATGCTTTATACTTTTCCGATAGCACTAATCGTTCCTTACTCACTAGCCATCACCACGCAATTGCTGTAGAATGTCTGCAAGTTTCTTTTGCTCTTCTTCCATGCCAGATACCTGTAACTTATCATTCCACATGCCTAGATGTCTTCCGAGCATGTCTAATGCCTTTAGTTTATCAGCAAGTTTAATCTCTCTTTCTACTCCATCTTCACCAAATGTTTTTACCTTTATCGACTGTATTGCTGCTAAATCATCTCTTGATGCATTTTCTTTTAATGTTGCATCTTTTGACTCTATGACATCATCAGCATTCACGAATGCTATCTTTGCCAATTCTATTAGAACTCTATCTGCATTGATTCCTGTTCGTCTTGACCGCTCCGCCATTCGCTTCGCAACTTCATTTGAAACTTGAGTTTTCTGGAGTAGTTGACATCCTATTTCACTTGCTCTCTGTGCATTTTTTGCTTTATATCCTGCCCTAATCGCTGCCTGAGTGGCATTTAAGTCAATCAGGTATTCTTCTACAAATTTTTTCTGCTTATCCGTTATTGCCACTCAGTCACCTTCTTTCTAAAAAATAAAACACGTATGCCAGCACCTTCGCAGACAATCTGTTATTGCCTGCGAAGGAGAAGTTAACAAACATCATAGCCTATGCCTCTATGGCTCGCAGGTGCTGTGCATTGTGTCGTTAAATTGCATAAGAAAAACACCCTGCAAAATACAGGGTGTCTCTCTAACAAAAAACATCTCACGAAGTAGAAGATAAAAGGATGTGCTTTCTTCTGTCTCCACTTTAAGTTTTATCACACTTTAAGGGGACATTGGGGGACATTTTTAAATTTTCTTCGAAAAATCTAAAATTTCTTTTCCTGCAATTCTCTTCAGTGTAAGTTACTTTTCTTTTGGGAAATAGATTATTCATTCTGTAAGCTACTTGTGCCCAAGTCAATCCTTCGATATAGTACAGGCGGAACATGATGCGAAGTTCGCTTTTTTCGATAGATTCTATGTATTCTTCTGCTTGATTGGTAAGTTCAAGAAGTTCTTCCTCTTTCATCCTCAAGCGTTGCCGCCTCGATATCAGTAATTGTTTTACCTTTCCATGTTCTGGAACCGGAAAACCTTCAACTGTAAAATGCTGTATTCCTCCCATCCCTCCACTTACTACATCGCTCACCGCTCCTTCTTGCTCAATCTTCCCTAGCCTTTCTTCTGTCATTCTTACGAGCCTCCTCAGCTCTTTTATCTCCGCTTGCATATCGCAATACTGGATCAGGACTGACTTTTCCAATGGAATCACCTCTTTCCTGCTATCTATAAATCTTGCCTGTTTTCTTATCTCTGAGTTTAATTCGTCCAAATACTTCAAATCCTCTTTTATTTGCTTCTCTTCTCATATTCTCAACCGTCTCTCTTACGGCATTGGGCGGCTTATCCGCTGCCTTAATCGCATCATGCGCTGTTTTGTCTTTGTAATGTTCGTGATTTCGTGTATCCATTTATTCCATCGTGCTCCTTAACATATTATTTTTAATTAATAGATAAACAATATCTAACCAGTCTCTCTCATCTCTATATCGGCAATTTGCTCGTTTATGTATGCGCGGGTCATTTTCAGCCCAGTCATTTACCGCAAAGCAGACATCGCTTACAAATAACATCTTTCGCCCTCTTGCAACACAAAGGTAATAACATTCTGAGGTTACCGGAATGTCTCTGCATCTTTTAAAACCATACTTGGTAAATTCTTTTGCTTTTACTTTTGGCTGTAACATTTTATTTCTCCTCCTGATTCGTACTCTGCTTACAAAGCTTTTCTACTCTCTTTAAATATCTAAGTTGCTACTGTACATATTGGTCGTTATCTTTCCCTCCAGCCGCTCGCCAATCTGCAATCCTGTTGTCTACATCTTGAAGAACAGACGCCGGGATAAACTCAAAATCTATGTCTTCTATGCTAAGCTTTTTCATCATTTTGCCTCATAATACTTTTAAGTCGTTCAAATCTCATTTTCTGAGTTGCGTATGGATGTTTTTCTTTATCCACCTCTGATAAAAACATACTTAAAGGTCTGCACCAGACAAGGCCAGGGGCGTTAACTGGTTTGTATATTACCTCTAATTCCAATGTTTCTGTATTAACAGCAACATCTGTTACAATGTAAATCCCACCTTTAAAGTGTCTGTACGTAAATCCTACGACTTGGCTTTTTATGCTATCAATTTCCTTTTGAACTTCTATCACTTTATTCATCTATTTCACCCTTTCTATTTCTCACTTTACAAATAACCTGTTTATTATTTCTTGTGTGTAGTGTTTTTTTGTCAAGTATCTCTTATTTCTCATATTATTTTGTAAAATTATATGTGCTCATGCGGTCTGATTGGTTCCCAGTGCTTTTCGGCGTCCTGTTCAATTAATCTATTATACCGCTCCACGAACTCTTCTTCGCCTATTTCACATTTCATGAACTTCTCTGATAAATTCATATATGTATCCGGTTTAATTGCGTCTATCCGCTCTTTAAATTCGTGTACATCCATCCTCCCGGTAATGAGCATATCTTGTAGTATTCTGGATTCATGGTTCATAGGTCACTCACTACCTTTCTGCTCCCTTCATGAAATCATCTAGTACTTTATTCTTCCAGGTCACGACTTCTGTATCTTTTGGTTTATATGGTTCTGGTATAGGCATCCATGCAGTCACGAAGACGTCATATTGTGTGTAGCTTGCATTACCGAACGGTGGGTAAAATGCTCCTCCTTCCGTATCCTCACGATATGTTGCAATCATCGTATCTGGTCTATTTTGGGCAGAAATAAGTACTACTTGTTCATGTTCTGGAAATTTTACTTCAATAGGAATCCAGCTGACCTTTAATGCTTCTCGTGATCTTTTTCCGAAATCCATGCTAATCCTCCAAATAGTTTTTTCCAAAGAGTTCCATAAACTCTTCTCTTGTATGATTCTGTTCAAAGGCTTTTTGTCCATCTTCTCTAAGCAATCTCATCATTTCAGCATTGTTATGTACCGCTTCCTTGCCACTGATATGATGTTCCAGGCAAAGATAAACTTTTAATCCTTCCGCTTCCGACTTGTTTCTGTTCGAACCGCCAAATATATGGTGTTCGTGTACTGCTCGTCTCCACTCTCGAATTGGTTTTAATTTCATGCAGAGGTAACAAGGTTCTCCCTTTTGTTGTAATATACTCGATTTATGTTTCTTTCGTTTTTTCAATCAGGATTCCTCCTCAGATCTACCATTCCTAATTGTTTTAATACTCCCTCTTTGTCTTCATCCATTCGGTGAAGCATTACTCTGAATTTACCAACATTATTTTCCCATACAGCAGACCATTCGTTATAAGTAGGGGTTGCTGGAGCTGTTTCTCCTTTCTCTGTTTCGCAATAACTACTGTCTACTGCTTTTACGCATGTATCATCTAACAATTTGGTTTCACCAGATGCATCCTGCAATACTCGCAACATTCTGCTTGCGCTTGAAACAGTTAACCAATTTGTCACTTCTGTTGGGCGCATATCCACATATTTTTTTATTTCAAGTGGCAATCCAGTCTCTAACTGATTACCTGATTCTAAGACTTGATACCGCTGTCCATCTTCTGGAAGCATTCCTGAAAGTGCTACAATATCCCCTAATGTTTCTTTGGGGATGTATTCTTTTAAAAATTCCATTTCTCAGTATCCTGCTGCTATATATAAGCTTTCTGCTTTGCAGGCAAGATAAAGGGTTCTATGCTTATACGCTTCTTTTAATAACTTTTTTAAAATCTTAGGGTTCAAAAACATTTCGACTCCTTCCTCCTCCGGATTTATTCCGGAGGAATAACAATGGCATATAGTTCCCATGGAACCGTTGATAAGTTTCGTGTAATATGTAAACCCTTAGAGGGTGTCCAGCTATTTTTCCATTTCCTCACTCAGCCAGTTTTCTACGTCTGTGATGCTGTTAAAGGTTAGATGGTGGCTCTTGTATCCCAAGTGTAATAATTCGGCTACTTCTGAGATAGACATGGATTTCATTTTATCCCAGCGAACGATTAGCTCTTTATCCTCTTTTAAAACCTCTTCCTTGCTTGGGATTAATGCGGTTTTTGACGGTTTTTGCGCCGGCGCAATCATTTCCTTTTCCTGCTCCTTCTCTCCCTCTGGTTTCTCTGGGTATCCCACGTTCTTTTCTGTGATGGGTTCAGGGATATCGTTATTGGTTTCATGTTCTGTTTCACTCTGCTGAGGCTTCGGTATGTTCTCGTTCTCTTCTGTCTTTCCGACATTTCCTCCATTCCCAATACTATTTCGTTCATTATCTGCTCTACTTCTGATGCTGTCTTGTTTATTGTCTTTGCTATCTCCCTTAAATCCATCTGTGTTTTCCTCCCGTGTTGCATCATCTGGTTCATATTTTTCTAGGACCTTAGCCGTTATCTTTGTAAACTCTTCCCAGGATATTTCTTTTGCTACCCCGGAGTATTTTTTGATATTTATCTTGTTCTCATGAAATAGGATAAACCAGATGCCCTTCCGGAAAGAGCGGCTTCCACTTGGAGCAATTAATTCGCATAAGGCTTTGGGATCGTCTTTTACCGTTACCGCTTTTCTTACAAGTTCTTGTGACACATAGAAGTCTCTGATAAGTTGCTCTATGTCGTCATCCGCTCCCTGTTCCGGATCTGACTTGTTAAAACGGTTTAATTCTCTAATGTCCTCTCGGCTCGTCTGCGGAGTGATCATGTTTAAGTCGGCATCAGGAAGAGCTAACATGGCTGCAAGCTTACTTTGGCCATACTCTAAAAATTCCGGCCGGAGTTCTTCAGAATTGCCGCCTATGGAATATTTTTTGTTTATCTGAATGAATCTTGTTGTATCTGACGGAGATAAGCCACATTCTGCTTTCGCAAATTCTGCGATACTTTTATAGCCATCTTGCTTGTATAATTCGTTATCATCTATTTTGCGCAAGAGATAGCCGATACGGACAAAATCTTTCTTCAATCCGTTTAGCTTGTCCTTTGCGGACGAGATATCCTGTTTTAATTTCTGTTTGATATCTAGCCACTCTGCGAGTGTCATTTGTTTATATTCCATATTGCCTCCTATACTGCCGCTGCCATGATTGGTTCTTTCATCGTTTTAAGTCTTTTTGTGTATTTGTTCAATAACTTCCCAATTACTTTTTTATCTGGCTGTCTATCAAATTCTGAATAAAACTGTATGATCTTATCTGTTTTTAGGTTAATTTCCACTGTGTAATATGCTTTTTCTAAATCTTCTTTCTTGCGAAGAAATAGGATCCATGTTTCTCCTGCTGCCATTTTCTTCATGTAGAAATCACTTGCTCCTACACAATGATGAAGTTCTCTTCCTTCTTTCATCAGCTCCTTGCATTTACCGGCCGGAATAATCATGTATGTATCATCTTCGTAGAAATATCTCCTTACTTCTGGCAGGCGTTCCTGTATCTGCTTATCTATTTCTGCATATTTGTTTAGTCTTTCTTTATTTTCCTTTTCATTTCTACGTTCTGCCAACTGATCATGGCGAAGTTTTAAGTCTTTCGGAAAGCGAACTATGCTATCTCGTGTGTCGTATCCTTCTAAGAGTGCCATTCGGAGGTAATCTCTCCAGGTTGTGATCACCTTGCTTGGTGCTATTTTTTGTTTTTTTAAATAGTTAACCATTTTGTTGACACTTCCTAAATCATTCAAGATTTCTTTGCATTCTGATAAGGTCATTTTTTTCTTTGACAGCCACTCCAAGCTTTCCTTGGAGATCTTAATCCCCTGCTTCTGCTCATATTGCAGCCATTCTAATTCATTAACTCCGCCATCGATCTGTTTCATTCGATTTACGCGATTTCCATCTACCATTAAAAGTTCTTTTAGATTTCTGGCCTTTGCAGAGTGTATCGAAAGTTCGCCCCACCAATATCCATTACAAAGTTCTGTCACCAGTTCGTATAATCCGCTTTTCACTAGATACTCCCAATATCGTCTTGCATGAAAGCACATGATATATCTATTCACGTAGAATTTCTTTCCTTTATCTGCAAGAATATCCATCCCGCTCCTCTCCAGATTTCCACATGGCAAAACTTCCTTTAGATTTCCCGGATATAGATATGAAGGTGAGAATCGTTTTCCGGCCGGATTCTTATCCCAGAAGTCCTATTCAAACTCATCTGCATTATTGATCGTTCCGTAATAGACTTTTCCGTATGTTTTCCCCATTGGAATAATTGCCCGGCATTGTTCAAACAACTCAATTACTTTGCCTTCCTTGCTCCAGCGGCATACTGCTTTAAATTGTCGTTCTACCCATCTATTATTACATTTCTGCAATATCACTACTGGCGCATGTTCAACTTTTTGCTTCTGACGGTTATTTACAGATGCTACTTGATTGCACTTAGGGCAGTGGACAATCTCTTTATGTTTCCATTTTTCCTTTACTGATCCGCTCCTTTTGCAGGCAGTACAGATATATGCCGTTCCCTTACCTTCTCTTTTTGAAAATAAAATGTGACCCGGAAATACTTTTTCATCCAGCCAACGTTCCATGTCTTCTGTGACGCAAGGAACGTCTGACATTTCCTTTTCAATCCTTTCAGACTTTCTTTTATTCGCTCTTGCTCTCTTGATTTCACTTAAATTAGTTTCATAATCATCGACATCGCATGAATCCAAGAAATCTGTTACTCTTTGTTTATCCTCTTTTGTATTCCAGATAAATTCTTTGTTGCTCCAATAATAAGCTTCTTTTTCAACAGGTAAGTTCTTGCACATTCTTGCTACATTATCTAACCTGCAGGTTGTCCATTTATCGTTAATCCAGGCATAATGATTTTCTTCGTCTGCGAAATAGCGGGCTTTTAATTGATTTTTATAATACAGGCTAATTTCTGCGGCTTTTTCACCACCAACTTCCAGAATCCGGCTTTTTGCTATTACTTCTTTTTCGCTCTTCACATCTGACAAAGTGCATGGAGGTATTTTCAAAAACTTTGCTCTTTTCACGCCCTTTTACCTCCTAAGTAATAATCAAGAATAATTTCTTTCGCCTTCCCCATTGCAGGGATGCCAAGTGTCACCTTGCCGGCTGTTACTCCTGCTGCTTTTAAGATTTCCTTACCTACTGGAACTTGATTTTTAAAAGACCACTTAAGTAATGCAGCTATGCAACCTTTTAGGCTCTTATCTTTCATTCTTACCCGATGAGCAAGTAAATCATTGTCCGAAATCTGGACACGAAGATATTCCACCCAGTCTTCCATGATTCCTTTTAACTTAAGATCGGCCACTTCGACATCGATCTTTCCGTATGCTGCCGTTTCGGCATCGCACAGCTCCATGATGTCCCCCGACAGATAGAGTTCTACGAAGTCTTCCGGGATTCCGTTTTCCTTCGCCATTTCTTTCAGGTTTTCAATGTCGTTCTCATTAAACAGATTCTCTGCAAGGGTGTTGATCTCTTTGTAGCTGCTCATTTCCCCAAATTTATCAAACATCTTTCTTCATCCTTTCTATCATCCATTTTGTGTAGGTATGTTTGCCCGGTTCGGACAGGAGCAAATGATTTTGCGCAATATCGTGAAGCTCCCTCCATTGATCAGCGTTGCTCACCGGTTCCCCTTTTGATGTGAGATAGCCGTTCTCTGCCCAGTTATCCACATTGTTTTCCAGCATGGACAGGATATACAC
>ERZ773224.907-NODE-907-length-39730-cov-11.264575_pt1 | contig 39730 bp, 40 predicted proteins | sample MGYA00580526_ERZ773224 | MGnify/ENA primary metagenome ERZ773224 (study PRJEB29015, sample SAMEA2737743) | human gut metagenome | biome: human gut; feature: human-associated habitat; material: faeces | place: China | collected 2012 ... | reverse complement strand
TCTTAACATCATCCCATGATCCACCTGCATCATATTTGTTCATTGCTGCTACAAGACTTGCTCTCCATTCATCTACGTTTGGTGTGTAGTTAAATGCCCAGTCTACATTGTAATTTCCTGCTTCAAGTAAATCGTTAGCATTCTTTAAGAATACGTTACCGCTGTCTGCTGCCTTCTTATAAGGGATTGCACCAAACTGTTCTGCCATAACTTTTGTTCCTTCTTTTGATGTTACTAACCATTTCATAAATTCAAGTGTTGCCTTCTGATCTGCTTTTGAAGCCTTAGCATTAACTGCCCAACAGTTTTCTGTTCCTGAACAAAGACCTGCTTTTTCTTCACCTTCAACTCCACAGTAAATTGGAATCATCTGCATATCATCGTCTGAAATTGACTTTTTCAAAGCATCATATTCCCATGTACCATTCTGGTAGAATACTGCTTCGCCCTTCTTGAATTCAGCTTCAGCATCGTAACCACCTGTTGCCAAAGTTTTCTTGTCGTATTTGCTGTTGTTGATATATAAATCCCAAACATTTTTGAAGTTATCTAAGTATGTTCCCTTAATTTCTGCAGGAGCTTCTTTCCATCCGTCATCTCTTCCTTCATAGAATAAAGACATATTAGCTAAATGTCCTGTGAATCTCCAAGATGAAGCGTCATCCATACCTGATGATGTAAATGCATCAAATCCAAGCTTGTCTGCTCTCTTGTGGATATCTTCTGCAACTGACTTTAATGAAGCGAAATCCTTAATGTCTGTAATTTCATATCCTGCTTTCTTAAGTAATTTCTTATTTACAATAATTCCGTAACTTTCATAACAATAACCCATTGACGCAACCTTGCCGTTTTCATCTTTTAAGTTAAATGCATCTGTACTTAATTCTTTGTAAACATCTGTATCTTTAAGATCGATGCAATAATCATCCCAAGTCTTAACTGCTGCCTGGTTACCAACAACAAATAATGTAGGAGCTGCTGATTTACCCATCTCAGATGTTAATGTTGAATTGTAGTTTCCTGAAGCTGCTGTAACTACTTTTACTTTTACTCCATTTTCTTTTTCGTATGTCTTTGCAATTCCCTGTAAAGCTTCATCTGCTTCCGGTTTAAAGTTTAACCAGTAAACTGAACCCTTTGAATCTGAGCTTGCTTTGTCGCTCTTTGAACTGCTACCGCAACCTGCTAATAACCCTGCTACCATTGTTGCACACAATGCTACACTTAATAATTTCTTACGCATATTCATTTCTCCTTTTTATTTTAAAATATGTATTTAGGTTATCCGTCATTTTCAAATAAATGTTGGTACTTACAATTTATTTGGAAACGTTTCCTATGTCCTGATAGTAGCACTTTTCGGAAACGTTTACAATACTATTTTCACCTTTTTTTCATAATTCGGCCTTTTAGCTAATTTCCAGTTCTTTCTTTTGTGCATATTGTATAGTATTAGTAACGTTTTTATATATTTTTTATGCATTTGGAATATATTTGTTATTTTTCTTTCTAGTGAATATGCTATTATATGAGGATGTTTTTTTTGTTTTATTGGTATTTTTTTTTGAGTTTTTTTCTTGATTTTTATAGTTTTCAGATACGATTTTAAAAGTATTTAATTCCATATATTTTAGATTTGTTTAATTCAGTTTTAATAAAGAAGAAGCCACACACTTATATGTGCGACTTCTCTTTTTAAGCTAAAAATTATTTATTATCTGAGCATAATATGCTACTGTTCCAATTTCCAAATATCTCTATTATATTCTTCAATTGTTCTATCTGATGAGAAATATCCTGCTTTTGCAATATTTACAAGCATCTTCTTAGCCCAATCATGTCTATTTTCATAATCAGCATATGCCTGCTCTCTTGTTTTTACATATGCATCAAAATCAGGGAATGTCATAAACCAGTCTTTTCCAATAAGTTCATTTGAAAGTCTTTCAAGACGTTCCTTGTCACCTATGGACATAAGTTCGCTTCCTGTTATAAAATCAACTGCTTCTTTAATAACCGGATTATTGTTATAGTACTTTGCAGCACAATAGCTTCCGTTAGCATATCTTTCTACAACAGTTTCACTTAAATCACCAAAAATGTAAATATTGTCATCTCCAACAAGATCATGGATTTCTACATTAGCACCATCTTCAGTACCTAAAGTTACTGCTCCATTAAGCATAAATTTCATATTACCTGTGCCACTTGCTTCTTTTGATGCAAGTGAAATCTGTTCTGAAATATCGCATGCAGGAATTAACTTTTCAGCCCATGTTACATTATAGTTTTCAACCATTACAACTTTAAGATATGGACTAACCTCAGGGTCATTATTTATTAATTCCTGAAGGCAAAGTATAAGATGAATTATGTCCTGTGCAATAATGTATGCAGGAGCTGCCTTTGCTCCAAAAATTACGGTTATTGGAGTTGTTGGCTTTTTGCCTGCTTTAATTTCTAAATATTTATGAATTATATATAATGCGTTTAATTGCTGACGTTTATATTCGTGAAGTCTCTTAATTTGAATATCAAAAATAGAGTTTTCATTAATTTCTACATTCTGTCTTTCCATTAAGGCATTCTTTAATTCTGCTTTCTTTGTGTTTTTAATACTAAGAATCTTGTTTAATACTTCCTCATTGTCTTTATAATCCAAAAGTTTTTCTAATTCTGTTGCATCTTTCTTAAATCCATCCCCAATAAGTGATGTAATAAGCTCTGTAAGCTGTGGATTGCTATGAATAAGCCATCTTCTAAACGTAATTCCATTAGTCTTATTATTAAACTTTTCAGGATAGATTTTATAAAAATTATTTAATTCTACATTCTTAAGAATATCTGTATGAAGTGACGCCACGCCATTAACACTTGATGAATAATGAATGTCAATGTGAGCCATGTGTACTCTTTCTTCTCTATCGATAATGTAAACTGAACCATCATCATACTTTCTTCTTACTTTATCATCTAATACTTCAATAATAGGAATAAGCTGTGGCACCGCCTTCTTAAGATATGATATAGGCCACTTCTCTAGAGCTTCTGCTAAAATTGTATGATTAGTATATGCACATGCCCTTGTTACAGCTTCAATGGCATCATCCATTTCAAGTCCTCTTTCTACCATTAAACGGATAAGTTCAGGAATAACCATTGTTGGATGTGTATCATTAATCTGTATAACTGCATAATCAGCTAAGTCATATAACTTGCATCCTTTTTCTACTGCTTCATCAAGAATTAATTGAGCTGCACTTGATACCATAAAATACTGCTGATAAATTCTAAGAATTCTACCTGCATCATCACTGTCGTCAGGATAAAGGAATAGTGTAAGATTCTTTTCAATATCCTCTTTGTTAAAATTAATTCCGTCTTCTACAATATTTTCATCTACACTTTCAATATCAAATAAGTGAAGTTTATTAGTTGTGCTGTCATAACCTGTCACATCAATATCATACATTCTTGAAGTAACATTCATATCTCTAAACTTAACTGTATATGTTACATCAGTCTTTGTAAGCCAACTTTTTTCTGTAAGCCATGGATCTGGAATTGTAGTCTGTGCATTATTCTTAAATACCTGTCTGAATAATCCGAAATGATAGTTTAATCCTACTCCGTCACCATTAAGTCCTAATGTTGCAATAGAATCTAGAAAGCAAGCTGCAAGTCTTCCAAGTCCTCCGTTTCCAAGAGATGGCTCCTTTTCAAATTCTTCTATTTCACATAAATCCTTGCCATTTTTTGCAAGTTCTTCTTTTATATCATCATAAATTCCAAGATTAATAAGGTTATTAGACAAAAGCTTTCCTATTAAAAATTCTGCTGAAATATAGTATAGTTTCTTCTTTGAATTTTTATGCTGTTTTCCTTCTGCCATTGTTTTTACCAAAGTAAGTAAAGCATTGTAAATTTCCTCGTTTGTACATTCTGAAATTGACTTATTATACTCTGATTTAATAATTTCCGAAAGATTCATTTTAATACCTCCTAAAAAAATGTGGTTTTATATTTGTGACTATATTATAATATTGTTGTCATTAAAAATATTGCATTATAGTTTTGTTTTTTTGCACAATACTATCTTTTTTTGATTTTGGGAGGTACTTTATGGAGAAGAATCAATACGAAATTTACCACGAAAACAAAAAACATACGCCCAATGATTTTCCTTATAATACTTATTTGTGCTCTATTCCACTAGATTTCAAATCAGTTAATCTTCACTGGCATAACGAAGTTGAACTAATTGTAATCAAAAAAGGACAGGGGTTAGTTAATGTTAATCTTGTAACGTATACTGTTAACGCCGGTGATGTTGTTTTCGTCTTTCCGGGACAACTTCATTCTATTAGCCAAAAAGATTATAGTATTATGGAATATGAAAATATTCTTTTTAAATCAAGTCTTCTTAAATCTTCAGGCTATGATTTATGCAATGACAAGTTTATTCAACCTTTACTTTCAGGAAATCTAAATATATATCCTGTTATTAATAGTAACTTTGATTTTCACGACTCTCTCTATTCTTTAATTAACGAAATAGATAAATTGTGTGACAAACGTCCTTATGCATATCAGCTAGCTGTTAAATCTTATCTTTTTCAGATTTTTTACCTTCTGATATCCAATTGTGGGCGAAATGAAATTAAACCAATTAGCAAAAAAGCTCTTGAAAAAATAAAAACAATTCTTTCTTATGTTGCTGAACATTTTCAGGATAATATCTCCATAGAAGAAATTGCCGGTCATTGCTTCTATAGTAAATCATATTTTATGAAGTTCTTTAAAGAAACCATGGGGATGAGTTTTGTACAATATCTTAACGATTACAGACTCGAAGTTGCAGCAAAACTTCTTACCACAACTTCTGATGACATAATTAATATTGCAATAAATACCGGTTTTGATAATTTGTCCTATTTTAACAGGTGTTTCAAAAAGAAATACGGAATTACACCGGGTAAATATAGAAAAGATGCCAGAGATTAATTTTTAAACATTATCATAAATCTCTCCTCTAAAAGCAGTATTGTGTTATACTTTGTAAAAATTATGCAAGAATTATAGTTTTTTTTATTTTATAATAGCAGTATAATACACAAAGCAATATTTCACAATATGATTCTATAATTAAAGAATTGTAAAATTGCAAGGCATGGAATAATCCGTGTAATCAAATAATCAATACAAAAGAAAGAGTTTGCCTTAATTAATATGGCAATAACGAGGTAAAAGCAATGAAAAAAAAGTGGTGGCATGACAAAGTAGCTTATCAGATATATCCAAAAAGTTTTCTAGACAGTAATGGAGATGGAATCGGAGATTTAAGAGGTATTATTTCTAAGCTTGATTATTTAAAGGATTTAGGAGTTGATATTATTTGGCTTTCTCCTATTTACAAATCACCTTTTGTAGATCAGGGATATGATATTTCTGACTATTATTCTATTGCTGAAGAATTTGGTACAATGGAAGAATTTGACGAATTGCTGGCAGAAGCTAAAAAACGTAATATGTATATTATTATGGACTTGGTTATTAATCACTGTTCAGATAAACACGAATGGTTCCAAAAAGCTTTAGCTGACCCTGATGGGGAATACGCCGATTATTTCTATTTTAGAAAAGGTAAAGACGGCAATCCACCTAGCAATTACCGTTCTTATTTTGGTGGCAATTGTTGGGAACCGGTTCCCGGAACTGACAAATATTATTTCCATATGTTTGCCAAAGAACAGCCTGATCTAAATTGGGAAAATCCTACATTACGCAAGAAACTTTACGATATGATTAACTGGTGGCTTGAAAAAGGTCTTGCCGGTTTTAGAATTGATGCAATTATTAACATCAAAAAAGATTTAGACTTTCCTAATCTTGAACCTGACGGTGCAGACGGTCTTGCCGGTTGTTGGCGAATGGTTGAAAATGTTGAAGGTGTTGGTGAATACTTAGAAGACCTTAAGAAAAATACTTTTGAAAAGTACGATGCCTTTACCGTTGCTGAGGTTTTCAATATGCATAAAGATGAGCGTTCACAATTTATCGGCGAAAACGGACACTTCTCTACTATTTTTGATTTTAGTGCCCATACCCTTAGCGACGGTGCCCATGGCTGGTACGATGCACCTGATATTAATTTTAATGATTGGCGTAAAACCATTATAAACTCACAGCTTCAGGTTCAAAAATGTGGTATTGAAGCTAATATTATTGAAAACCATGATGAACCTAGAGGTGTTTCAAGATTTTTGCCTGAATATGCAAGAAATCCTCTTGGAACAAAGATGCTCGGAACTGTAAGCGTACTTCTTCGCGGAATTCCTTTTATTTATCAGGGACAGGAAATCGGAATGCAGAATGCCGTTTGGAACGATGTTAAAGAATATAACGACATTAACACAATTGACCAGTATAATCTCGCCATAAGTGCCGGTCTGTCAGATAAAGAAGCTTTGGCTGTATGTAGCAAAATGAGTCGTGACAATGCCAGAACTCCTGTACAATGGAGTGATTCTGATAATGCCGGTTTTACAACAGGAACTCCTTGGCTTAAAGTTAATTCTAACTATAAGGACATTAACGTACAAAATCAGGAAAACGACCCTGACTCTGTTTTAAATTACTACCGAAAGTTAGTGGCTACACGTAAATCTCCTGAATACAAAGAAGTATTCACTTACGGTGTATTTGAACCTGCCTATGAAGATACTGAATATGTAATGGCTTATTATCGAGTGTCAGACAACCAGCGCATCCTTGTAGCTGCAAACTTTGGAAAAGATGCTAAAACTATAGAATTGAAGTTTCCTGTTAAAAAAGTTGTTCTTTCAAATGTTGGAAGAAAGGAAATTAATGAAGTTTCACTTAAATTAGATAGTTGTGAAGTTATAGTAATTGAATTTGGGGAATAGGTAACGCTATTAATTTTATTAAAAAAGGAGAGGGTTCGAATCACCCTCTCCACCAATTAAACTGTTTTCAATTTTTTGTAATCCTATAAATATTCTTAACGACAACATAATTTACCAAAATTCAGTTACAATTCATAATTCTTTTCTATCTCTCTAAAAAGAATCACTTCTTTCTGGTTCTTGCTATGCTCTCCTATCATTTTTTCCATCCATACCATATCGTACCATCTGTTAAATTTGTAGCCACATTTTTTGAATGTGCCGATAAATCTATAGCCTAAATGTTCATGGTATTGAACGCTATTCTTTGTTAAATATTGGTCTTCTACTTCAGGATACCCAATACAGGCATAAAGATTTGTTATGTTCTGGGCTTTCAGTGCTTTCTCCAAAGCTTCGTAAAGTTCCTTGCCATAGCCTTTTCCCCGTGCATCCTTATCTAAATAGATTGTTGTTTCAACTGCCCAATCATAAGCTGCCCTATCCTTAAATGTGTTGGCATAGGCGTAGCCTACTACTTTTCCGTCAACCTCTGAAACCAAATATGGATACATTGCCTTTATTGTTCTAATACGATACTTAAATTCATCCAACGCAGGCGTATCATACTCAAATGTTATTGCCGTATTTTCAACATAATATGAATAAATTCTAAGTAACTCTTCTGCATCTTCTTCTGTAGCAAACCTAATCATAACTTCCAGCCTTTTCCAAACAATTTTCATAAAATTTTTAGTACCTTTTGTTTTTTGCCAATACCTTTTATTACTCATTGTTATTTTTCATTATTATTTCTTCATTGTAATTTTCTTTACTTTAGACCATTTTCCAATGTTTTTTCCGTTTATACCACGGATTCTAACATAATATGTCTTCTTATTCAATTTCTTAATTGTAATTTTAATGTTTGCTGTTGTTAATGTTTTTGTTCCGTATTTTTTACCCTTCTTAAACTTTTTGTTTAAAGAATACTGAACCTGATACTTTTTAGCATTTTTTATTTTTCTCCAAACTAATTTTACAGACTTCTTTTTTGCTTTCTTTACAGCAGGTGCTTTAGCCTTGCCCGGAACTAAATTATTTTCTGCGCCCGGTTTAATGGTACTTGCATTATTTGTTCCAGAATTATTTGCACCAGAGTTATTTGTTCCAGGATTTTTTGCATCAGAGTTATTTGTTCCAGGATTATTTACTCCTGAATTGTTTCCACCCGGTTCAGTAGTTCCAGGCTCTGTTGTGCCAGGGTTACTATTATCCCTATTTATATTTAATGTCTGCTGCATTATTGTATATCCATAAAGATTGTAAGGATCAGATGTTTTTCTTACAAAACCCTCAGGCAATGCGTCCAATTCTTCCCATCCTTCAATTGGAATTGCTATTTTTCCATAGTCTTCAAAATCAATAAATTTAACTACAGTGAAAAAATGTCTTGTTACACCATTTGAAGTAACAGTCATTTCCAACACACCATACTCTTTTCCATCATAAGTATAAATTTCATATGAATACTTCCATTTGTCAAGTTCCAGCGTGTCCGTGAAACTATCTTCGTTATACTCATCCTTCATTACAATTGTGTAGCCATTTTCTTCAGGCACAATATTACTTTGGTCTTCAATTTGCCTTGCAACATAGCCCAACTCTTCATCTTCAATTATTTCAAACATATCGTAACGACCTGTGAGTTTAAAATTATCATCAAATTTGCTGCGTCCACCATAATATTTGCCGTTTTTTTCAAACTTAGTAAAATAACATCTGGCTGTTGAATCCTTTGCCACAACATACACATTATTTGTCACTTCGGTAATATGTTGTTCCACTTCATAATTTTGTGTTACCTTGCCATCAATTACAACTGCTTTGTCTTTATCAGAATTGTTCGCACCTACAATTTCAATAATAGGATAACCTTCTTTGGCATACATCTCCATCTGAACATTTTTCTCTATTTTAACCTTGCCTTCAGTATATTCAGCCTGAATGGTTATTGCCATGTTCTCTGTTTTTTCACTATTAAGAGTAAGTTTGCCATGGCCTGTTATTGTAAGATTTCCACCATAACCGTCACCCCAGACAATAATCGACTTAAGGGAATTATCACCTTTTAAAAGAATCTTGAAATCGTCGCCCATTACATTCGTAATTAGCTTTTCGTCTCTTTTTACATTATCTAATGTAAGAGTGTTGCTTGCCTTGTCGTAACTTACACCTTTAATTTTTCCAATCTGATCCTGAGAAAAAGTAGAATAAATATAAGTTCCATTCTCACCGTCAAAAAATTCAATATACGCCGGTGGGTACTCATCCTGGCACGGTCCGTTTTGTGCCATTACATTCATAGGAACCATTCCTATAACCAATCCAATACTTAACAATAAACTTAAAAATTTCTTCATAGATTACTCCTTTCAAACTTTTCCAATAGAATCTATGAATAATGTGCCATATTTAGGCTTTTATTTTAAGTTTACATATGTCTCAAAGTTAATTTTTCCCACTTTTTTCCCATTGATAATAGAATTTTATGAGACCTTCTCTTGATTTTGTGTCAGTCTTCTCGTTCATATTTGATATGTGCCTATACAAAGCCGCTCTTGAAATGTAAAGTTCCTGCGCAATCTCTTTTACATTTTTGTCCGACTTAAGCAAAGTCTCAAGCACCTCGCACTCTCTTTTTGACAAAGAAAACTGCTGTACAAAATTTTCCATTTTGTTGTCATCGCTCTCCAAACTTTCCGCAACGTAACTTTTTTTCGAATTTTTTCCATAATAAATTGCCATAAAAATGCTTACAAAAACAAACAAAATAATTATGACAATGCTGTTGCTAAGCATATTTGTTGAATTAAATAATGAGAAAAATACCGTTCCCATTAATGCCGCGCAAAGGTTGTTGGTCGCTCTTCCCATTCCTGCCCAAAGTTCCGGGGTTTTCATTTCAAATGATAAATTCACAAAAACTGTAGTGAAAAATACAGAGAAGAAACCTGCTGATAAATAAAACACAACCAATCCGATTATAAAAGGCTCGCCCATTGTTATTACCAGCATACATATTGTTGATAGCAACGTTACGCTATACATTATTAGGCACATTAGTTTTCTTTCTTTTAAGTCAAATAAAACTCCTGCCACAACGCCGCTAATTGCCAAAAGCAGTCTTGGATACTGCCCAATATCCATTATTCCCTTTGAATGATAATATGTGACAATATTGTCAAGGGTTGAAAAAATACATGCCATAAGCATTATTGTAATTATAAGAACAATTGCTGTTATACGGCTGTTTTTATATTCTGCATTTTTTGAAGCTGTGTTTTTACATTCAATATTTTTTGATTCTGTCTTTTCATATTTCACTTTTCTTGATTTTTCATTTTGGGATTCTGCATTTTCTTCTAAATATAAGTTTAATATTATGGCAATCCATACAACAAGCACAATGGCAAAAATTATCAATCTTGCAATTTTCGAAGCGACAATATTATTGTCACCGAACTGAAACATTATTCCCAGACCATACGCCAAACCTATTGTGCTTGCAACATTTCTGTTACTCTTTAAATAAACCGATGCAATATAATAAACTGCGCTGCCCATTACTCCAAATAATGCAAACATCACGCAACCTGTGATTACCACAAATCCATAACTTTCACTATACTCCATAAGCGCAAAAAGCAACGTTTCCACTACGATAAACGCTGACAATAAGCCATACTTTAATTTTTTATTTATATATTTTTTTATAATGGCAAAAAATAAAAAGCCCAATACACTTGCACCCAAAATGTAGCTTTGCGCAGTAACAACTGACTGTGGCTTTATGTCTCCCACAATATTATCAAATAAATATTCTGTTCCAAGAAAAATATAATTGAACAGTGCCAAAATTATTATGTATTTAAATCTCTCTTTTGAAAAAAAATCTTTGTTCATATATTAACGTTCCTAACGGGATAAGTATTGCTTTAATATGTTTTCATTCCTTTCTCTTAATTTATTTGTGCAAGCTATACCCCTTTGTACTTATATTATATGTATTTAACTACAAAAAGGCAATTTATTTTTATTTTTTCTTAAAAATCGTTTGACTTTTGTCCGATTTCGGACTATACTCTTTTAAGTATGATTTCGGACTATAAACACGAGGAGGTTGCGATGTTTTTCATCGCTTATTTTTATTATGAATAAATCTTTTGAAAATAAAATGAGTCCTGCTCTTTCTATGTTTAACCACATATACAAAGAGTTTAATGAAATTTATCACGAAGCCACTCTGAAAATGGGGCTTTCAGACAGCGCCTTTGACATTTTGTATTCTATTGTTGACCTGGGAGATGGTTGTTCCCAGAGTGATATTTGCAAATATTCATGCCTTTCAAAGCAGACTGTTAATTCTTCCATTAAAAAAATGGCAAGTCTTAACTACTTAACTTTTAAACCGGGAAAAGGCAGGGTTATGCAGATTTTTCTTACAGATAAGGGCAGGCGGCTTTTGGATGAAAAAATTTATCCTATTATAAAAAAAGAAAACGAAGCATTTCTATGTATGACCGATGAAGAATGCCGTTTAATGCTTGAACTTTACGAGAAGTATAATAATGCATTGAAAAATAAATTTAAGGAACTTTAATTTACGAATGGAGATTTTATGGATACTAAATTAGCACAACATTTTACTTACACAAAGCTTCTTAAGTTTGTTTTTCCATCTATTGTTATGATGATTTTTACGTCTATCTATAGTGTGGTAGATGGACTTTTTGTCTCTAACTTTGTTGGAAAAACAGCTTTTGCTTCAATCAATCTTATTATGCCTTTTATTATGGGGCTTACCGCTTTGGGATTTATGATGGGAACCGGTGGCAGCGCCATTGTTGCAAAAACTCTTGGTGAAGGAAAACCTGAAAAAGCCAACGAATATTTTTCATTAATCGTTTACACAACTATTATTGGTGGACTAATCCTTTCCATTTTAGGAATGTTTTTGGTTCGTCCTGTCAGCATTCTTTTGGGCGCTGAAGGTGAATTGTTGGAAAACTGTGTTCTTTACGGACGTATTACTTTTATTTCTTTGACAGCTTTTATGCTTCAAAATGTTTTCCAAAGCTTTTTTGTAACTGCCACAAAACCTAAATTAGGACTTGCAGTTATTGTGTCTGCCGGCGTAACAAATATGGTTCTTGACTATCTTTTTATTGCCGTGCTTGGTTTCGGACTTGCCGGAGCTGCCATTGCCACTGTTTGTGGCGAGCTTATTGGCGGACTTTTCCCTATATTTTATTTTTCAAGGAAAAACTCAAGCCTTCTTAAGCTTGGAAAAACTAAATTTTATGGTTCAATTCTTCTTAAGACTTGCACCAACGGTTCTTCCGAACTTATGACAAACCTTTCAAGCTCAGTTGTTAACTCACTTTATAACATTCAGCTTTTGAAATTTACAGGAGAAGACGGCGTTGCCGCTTACGGAACAATTATGTATGTAAGTTTTATTTTTGTTGCCATATTCATCGGCTACTCTATTGGTAGTGCGCCAATTATTAGCTACAATTACGGTTCCGGAAATAATAAAGAATTACAAAACATGTCCAAAAAGAGTTTGTCTCTTATAAGCATTTGGGCTGTTGGTCTGTTTGTTCTTGCTCAGGTTATTTCAACGCCTTTGGCAACAATTTTCGTAGGTTACGACCACGACCTGTTCCTGCTTACAAGACATGGCTTTAGAATTTACTGTGTAACATTCCTTATTAACGGCTTTAACATTTATGGTTCAGCTTTCTTTACTGCACTAAGCAATGGACTTATTTCAGCAACCATTTCATTTCTTAGAACACTTATCTTCCAGATTGCAGCAATCCTTATACTTCCTGCAATCTTTGGAATCAATGGAATATGGATTGCCGTGGCAATGGCTGAACTTCTTACACTATGCTTCACAGCTACATTCTTTATAAAGCAAAGAAAAGTATATCACTATTGAAAAGATTTTTTACCACCCTGGATGATTGTCTATATTATTCAGGGTGTTTTCATTTTTTTTGGGGTATGAGTATCTAATTTATGTTTCATATTATATCACATACTATATTGTAATATTAAAATGTGATAATGGTGGAATTTTTACTTAAACGCTTTCTACAAAAGCTTGTATAATTGTAAAAAATTCTTCCTAAAAGCTTATTATTTTAAGGAAATTCTCCATTTTCACACCTCGATTGGATTTGGATATCTTCTATCAATAAGATTTTCCCGTTAAAAAAAAGCTTGTCAGTTTTACCCAACAAGCCTTTCTTAATCTCCATTTATAGCGCTTTAATAATTCAATACTCTTGTATTTCAACTTTAGCGCTTTAATAATTCAATACTCTTGTACTTCAATCTTAGTTCTTTCATAATTTAGTACTTCTACACTTCAGCTTTAGTTCTTTTACACTTCAATTCTAAGCCAATGCTTTTTTTCTACTTACAATTTTTGTTCCGAAATATACTATAGCTCCAACTACCACGCCTACTACTGTGATAATTGCTACAAGTCCCCAGTTTGAATTAACAATTAATGTAATATCAAAGCCTTCTTCTGTCTGTATCTGCTGGAACAAATATAAGAAGTCAATTAAAACTGCAATGCCGAATACCAATGCTCCATTTAAGATTGCCATAACGTTTTCTGATTTTTTCTTTGTTACCGGCTTTTCCACTCTTAAATCCACTGCATTTGAAATAAGTGCAATCACATATACTGTCACTACTGTTTCAGGTATCATATATGCTGCGTTGTAAACTAATGAATATGCCATTCCGTCTGCTGTTGGAATTGAAACTCCTGCCCACACAGTACAACCTGTAATTACGTGGCAGATGTATCTTAAAACACAAACAACTGCTGCTCCGATTACCAAAACAGGTGTCTGATTCTTGTTTTTCTTAAAAATTCCTACAAGTCCCAAAACTGTAAAAGCTCCAACATAGTCAAGCAAAATAATCGCAACTGCTGCAACCCATGATGTAGCATATGAAACGTTGGCAAGTCCCATTAACAACTGCAAAATACTATATGTAAAGCCTGTTAAAAGTCCCCATTTTAAACCATGTCTGTATCCTGCAACAATAATAGGCACCATGCTTGCTGCTGTAACTGAGCCGCCATAAGGCATATCAATAATCTTGATAAAACTTAATGCAAATGCCATAGCAATTAAAATTGCACACTCAACTATCGTTGTAGATGTTTTTGTTTTTTCCATAAAAAAATCCTCCTTAGATTATACGCAAATCGCCAGAGGATAATTAACCAACATATTGCTTCCTTACGACGGTATTAACCGTATCAAGTAATAAGGGTTGATAAAATCTCTCAGCCTTCAGGCACCCCTAGCGAATGAATATATTAAATTCATATGTTAGTGTAGTCTTTTTGTTAAAATTTGTCAAGCTTTGCTCCTGTCTCCTTAACCAATTTTTGCAAAATATCAAGATTTTCCAACATTGGACATGGTCTTAATGGGTTTTCCTAGTGCTGCTCTTGTGGCCGAATGTGTCAAATTTTAGAGAAAAATATATTTTATGTGTTAAATTTTGTTTGAAAATTTATCGTATTTTTTTCAAGTTTTATCACATTTTTATCAAAAAGGGGGTTGACTTTTCTATTTTTTGAATGTATTATGAGTCCGAAAAGAAAATATAACTACTTTATCGGTAGGTGAGGTTACCATAGGGATTTGGTTTAATCCTAAGATTGCTGCCGCGAGATTGTGGAGACACAATTAGTTGGTTAGCAGGATGTGTCGTTAAGGCATAACCTAATGCAATTAATATACGCCCTATGATGCTAAAGCTTGAACGGTGATTTTATTTGTGATTTATATCCTTCATTGCTCAGGCTTTGGAGGATTTTTATTTTGTTTGAAATTTTTAAAAAAGATTGCATTTGTAATGTTTCCTATATTCTTAAAGTAGTGATTTTAATCAACGAAAGGTGGTGAGGTTATGAATTCTGGAGCCCATTGTTTTATAAAGCTTAAAAATTTAATTATTCGGAGGTATGTGTATTATGAAAATGAAAAAAGAATTATTTATCAGACTTCTGTCAGAACGTCGCTTCAAAGAATTAAAAGAAGATTTAATGACAATGAAAGCAGTAGACATTGCCTCACTGCTTTCACAGTTAGATGACAAAGAAATAGCAATTGTTTTCAGACTCGTTCCAAAAGATAAGGCTGCTGAAGTTTTTTCTAATATGAACAGCTCAATGCAGTCTACACTTGTGGAAATCTTTTCTGAAAAAGAATTACGTGAACTGTTAGACAACCTTTATATGGATGATACGGTTGATATGTTAGAGGAACTTCCTGCTAACCTTGTTACACGTATATTAAATGTTACTCCACAGAACGAGCGTAACATTATTAATCAGCTGCTTAACTATCCTGACGATAGTGCCGGCAGCATTATGACAACTGAATATGTTGATTTAAGTCCTGAATGGACTGTTGCAAAAGCAATGAACCATATTAAAGAAACAGGTATTCATAAAGAAACCATCTATACCTGCTACGTAACATGGCAGCGCAAACTCATTGGTATTGTTTCTGCAAAAGACTTAATGACTTCAGATGACAATACTCTCATAAAAGACATTATGGAAACTGAACTTATCTCTGTTTCAACTCACACTGACCAGGAAGAAGTTGCTGGACTTTTTAGAAAATATGACCTTCTTGCACTTCCTGTTATTGACACAGACAACAGACTTGTTGGCATAGTTACTGTTGACGATGCCATAGATGTTGTAATCGATGAAGCTACAGAAGATATTACAAAAATGGCTGCCGTTGCTCCAAGTGAGAAAACATATTTCGAAACTTCTTCGTTTGCTCACGCCAAAAGAAGAATCCCATGGCTACTTGTACTTATGTTTTCATCAATTATAACAGGTAGCATTATTACAAAATATGAAAATGCTTTTGCTGCAATTCCACTTCTTGTTTCCTTTATTCCAATGCTTATGGATACAGGCGGAAACTGTGGTTCACAGAGCTCAACACTTATAATCCGTGGTCTTGCTTTGGACGAAGTACATTTTGGTGACTTCTTCCGTGTAGTTTTTAAGGAATTTCAGATATCTATTATTGTAGGCATTGTTCTTGCTACAGCCAACGGACTTAGAATATTCATTGAATATCACAATTCCGGACTTGCAATAGTAATTGCCCTGTCATTAATAGTAACTGTAACTCTTTCAAAAATCATAGGATGCACTCTTCCACTATTTGCTAAGAAGATAGGCCTTGATCCTGCATTAATGGCTTCACCATTAATCACAACATTAGTAGATACTTGTTCCATTATTGTATACTTTAACATTGCAACAACAATATTTAAAATATAATTTGATTCAAAAAACATAAATATTTTCAATAGAATTTTTTATTAAGTATATTATAAGTGTAATCTAAAAGCACTATTAATAAAGGCTTTCAGGCAATTTCTGTATATTATATGTATATTACGGATAGCTATGGATAGCAACGCATAGCTAGTCTTTACTAATTTATATGATACATTTTTGATGATGATTTTTTGTATTCGCTTCATTGACTGCTGAGTTTAGAACCTTTTTTTGTTATTTGTTATAGTATTTTTTTTGAAAATCCCAGATGTACTTTAAATATGTTTTTCCTGCGTCGGATATTGTTTTCTTCTTTTCGCTTGTTGACAGCTCAGCGCTGTATTTGCTTAATTCTTTAAAATAGTCTTGTTCTTGCAAATACTTTTTGTATCGTTCTGTCGAATAGTTAGTCGTAAGTTGCTGCCTTTGGGTGAGTTTGTTTCTTTTTTCATCTTCAAGCTCTAAGCAATCCTTTCTGTCGCCTATAAATATGATTTTAGAGCCTGTGCTTTTTTTGTGTTCTATGACACAGTAAGCTTTCTCTTCTTCTATGTCTTCCTCTGTCATATTCAGCAATTTTTCGCTTATCAAGTTAATAACATAGTCAGGCGCTTTTCTCTTTCCTGCTTCCCAATCTTCAATTGTTCTTTTCGGAATATCTAATATATCAGATACATCCTGCCTTGATAGCTTTTTTATTCGTCTTATGTCTTTTAAATCCATTTATTCTTCCTCCATTAATTTACTGTAAGTTATTTCGACAAATTCATCGCAATAGATTTTTTTTGTATCGTGTTCAACTCCATCAATGAATAGATTTTCGCTAAACGCTTTAAAATTCAAGCCTTCTTTTTCAGCTTTTGTTCTTGCCTCGTCCTCTTCATATTCACCTATTGGCGTATGATATTTATATGTGTTTAATATTCTATATTCGTACAGCATTCCCCTTTCTTCATCGTAATGATATTCCTGCACTGGTAGACTTTCAAGCAATGTGTCTTTCATTCCGTAGTAGTGTTTATAGTTTTTTTCATCAATGCTGCCTTTTATTCTTGTTAATGTATTTGTGTCTTTCTTGTCGAGATTCCATCCCCTGTAGTCTTTTGCTTTTTTTGAAATTGAGTAAATCAATTTAGCTTTTACATCTTCGCCAATTTTTCCATTGATAACGTCTTCCCACACGGATTCGTCAGGGATTTCACCTGTTTTTGGTGGGAATATTAAAACAAGTATTTTTTCATCCTCGTCCATTGTGTCGGCAATATCAGAATTAACATATATATCCACGTCTTCTTTATCCATAAATGCCCAATCATAGACAGGCGTATATTTATTCATTTTTTCAATTTCAGAAAATGTGTGCCATGCGTCGGAATCCATCACATAGTCATATCTTACGCCGTCACTTATTCCATTCACTGACAGACACGCATCTTTGCTTCTTGCTTTATTGTAATACATCAATGTATTATTAAATATATCCATTTCCGCTGGCATTTCTTTTTTCATTTGTTCAAGTTCTTCACCTATAAATTTAACAGAAATCATATTTTCTTCTATTGTCTGCATTTTTATTTCTCCTTTTTGTTGACAATTTTATTTTTTAATTCTATAATTATCATAATTTCTACTTTTGTAGATTAAAGCGGTTTGTCAAAAGTTTTATTTGATGCTGCGTTAGGCGAGATTTGTTCTCGCCTTTTTCTTTTGTTAAAATACTAATTCTGTGCCATATTCGCAGTCGCAAGTTTCAGCGAATTTTAAAGCCTTTTCAAAACTGTTGAATGTTCCTAAATGCTTTCTTGTCTCACATTCTACAACGTCGATGTTCATTTCTGAAAAATCGTAAATGTCGCCACCTGTCACCCAATCACCATCTTCATCATATTCATTTTCTTCAATGTAATATTCTGTAACATTGTAAAACGTTCCATTATAGTGATTTTCTTTAATGTCTGTTTTCAATTTTTTCAACTTTTCCTGTGCTTCTTCCAATGTATCAAAGCTAGCGATTATTGTTGGTTCTTGATTTTCACTTTCAAGGCTTACGCCTGCTTTGATGTTTTTTCTGTTCTTGTAATTTACCTCGATTGTACTTTCCTTTACTTCGTATTTTTTCATTGATTTGTTCCTCCTATCTATCTGATAGATATAATATACCACGCAATGCGTGGTATTGCAATGCTTTTTGCATTTTTTTCAAAAAAAAATAAAGGGAATGCAAAAAGCACTCCCTTTTAAAAGCTATAATATTAAATTTCTCTAATATCTTTCTTAAACTTGTTCCAAACTCTCTTATTCATCATTGTTGCTGGACAATGCTTGCCGTTAACATCGAAATGTCTAATTACTGTCTTAGCGTTAGGGCAGTACTTTCTAATGTATTTAATAAGCTTCTTAACTGCTGCACTCTGCGCCTTTGAATATGCGTCTTTTTCTGTAGAATCGCATAATTCAATTGATACAGAATTATAATTAGTACATTTATTATAGTAGCTTCCTCCGCCTGTTTTGGCGCAGTCAGCGTATTTATTACCGCCGACCGACCAGGCTACTCTATTCATAGGAACACTTCTAGCTATTTTGCCGTCTTTGTCAACAAAGAAGTGCGCACCTGCAAGTCTTGTATTCCCTGTGGCGTAGTAATCAACATTGTTCTTGGCTGTATCGCCTGTATTTCCTGTGTAGTGGATGACAATATATTTAACGTCTTTCCTGCTTCTCTTTTTAGAATTGTAACTTATCGACTTAGCCATTCTCTTGTACATCTTCATTATTCTTCCTCACTTTCTTTAATTTCATCAATATGTACTTTCTGTTCTGTTTGCGACTTAATATACTTCACTATCGGCAGCATAAATGAGGGAATGCTTACTCCTATGTCTATTATATTCTCGAGAATGCTTATAAGTTCGTTACAAGTAATCCAAACAGCAACAATGCAGCTAATCAAAAATGTAAACGGTAATTCAATTCCAACTGTATGAGAAGCATATAAAATTAACTGGTCAATGATTGCACCGACTACTACCAACAGCCACATTGATACTTTCTTTGCTATTCCTCTAAAACTCTTATATGAGCTTATTGTTCCGTCTGCTCTGTACTTTGCAGCCATCAAGCCTGTTCCGTAATCGATAACATTGCAGATTACCATTAATAATGTAGGAATGTAGAGTACTCCTAAAACTGAGGACAGAACACTCCCTACCGTAGTAAATATAGTTTTAAACTGTTTCATATTATTTCTCCTTTTCTCTGTTTTGGGGTATAAAAAAAGACCTCTAAGGTCTTGAACGTATCTCCATATTGATTTTTCCTTTCTATTCATCTTCTTTTGCGGCAAATGTAACATTGAATGGTAGCCAATCGCCTTTAACACAAGTGGTGAAAGAGCTAGCTCCATATCTTGACATTCCGCATACGCCGTCTGCGCCTATAGCCAACTGCCAGCGGTTAGCTCCTGAACCTTGGCAGACAAAATATAGCGCAGAATCAGGTCGATAGCCTTTCGGCAATGTAAACATATGAATTGAATCATATCCGCTTGATATATTATAAGATGGAGTGAGACAGCCTTTTATGCTTACCATTCCCGCTATTTTTTTGGCATATACAATTCCTTCTTCATCTGTTGCTCCGAATTTTCTAAAATTGCTATAGTCAGCTATAATTTCATTCCATTTAGCGCCTGTAACGCTAATCTTTCCATCATCTATCGATAAGGTCGTCGAATCACTACTAATTGATGCTCCGTTTTTTCCGTACAATGACGCTTGCTCATTCTGCATATTCAATACAGCATTAGGAATGAAAGAACTTTCGATTGTTCCCTCTTCTTCATTAACTGTATCTAATTCATTAGATGTCGACGCTTCCATTCTTATTCCACGTTCAGTATTTATTAATTTAAAACGTTCATATAAATCATCGCCATTTACATCTAACGAATGATGAATCGTATCAATCTCAAAAACGCCTGTAGCTTTGATATTCTCAGCAAAGAGCTTAGATACATCAATCTGCTTTGCTGTTACTGTTCCTGTCGCTATCTTTCCTCCGTTAATGATAGTTGTATCGTTATTGTAGCACCAATTTTTAATCGAATTATTTTCAACCAAATCAGATATACTTTTGATTTTCGCTGAGTAGTCAGTTGCTTTTCTTCCTTTCTCGAGTTGAGCCTTGTATACGTTAAGGATTCGGATGTTACCGTTGAAAAATATTACAAGGTCGTTTTGTGTAGCTCTGAATGTGATTTCTACCTTAGTCCATTTGCCTTTTGCCAATTCTTGCGATATTCCCTCAATTTTAACTTCTCCGACTGCACTGTATATCATCGCTAAGGCATATACGGAAAAAGTATAATATTGGTCTACTTCCAATATGGAAGGAATAGTTAATTCAAATCCTTTAGTCGCCGATTCAGGCGCAGAAAAACAGCCACATTTTCCTTCTTCTCCGTCTCTGTCAGGCAACGCTATAATGCTCTCTGTAAAATTCATAAGCCCTCTCTTTCATTAATAAAGAAGAGCGCATTGACGCTCTTCTTTGACTTACTAATTTTCTTCTGTTTCTTCCATTGGCTCTTCACCTTCTGCATTTTCTTCTGTATCGAACCAACTTTCTACTTCTGCAAGGTCTTCTTCTGTAAGCACGTTTTTTTCGTAGTATTTCAATGCGTACTGCATAACCTTGTATTCGTCCTCTCCTGCTTCTTTCATTGATGTTAATGTCTTCATCACAAAAGTTTTTAAATCGAATTTTGCCATCTCATATCTCCTTTCTATTCTGCTTCGCTTGCAGATGCAACAATGGCATCGCTAAGCTCTTTGAATTTCTTGTCAATGTAGCTTTTAGTGTCTGCCACATAAGTCACCTGCATTTCTGCATCCTGGTCGTTCCATATAGTTGTATTTGGTTTGTTTGTATGCAATGCAAGGATTTTTTGAACCTCTTCGGAACTTAGTTCGGTGACTATAGGCTCCTCTAATTGAAAAAGAATTTTTACCTTATTTCCAATAAGCCACTGTTTCATTGCGTTTTTATCAGATATATTATCGGGAGCTTCTTTTTCTCCAAAATAAAAATTACCATTCACTTTGAAGACATTACCCCATTTTTTATCAAATGTTTTTGAGGTGAAATGAGTTGATAAAACTCTACTCGCATTAGTTGTGCTTTTATCTATTGCTGGCAAATAATAATACTCTTTATTAGGTGACTGTTGTAAATTTCTTGATATTTGAGAACAATCATACGATTTTATTTTCTGCACTAACTGCCCTGTTCCATCTGCTCTTACGATTAACTCATCCTTAACATCGCCAATTCCGCTTAATTCGCAAGTTTGCTGTGCTGACTGGATTTCTTTATAGGGTTCATATTCCGTTGCTGTGTTACCAACTTCCATCTGTGGATATATAGTTGAATTATACGTACCATCTTTCGTTATTCTAAATACCCACGAGTAAAAGTAGCAATCTTGTTCTGATAGCGTTTTAATAATATTCTCTGAGTTGATTATTGACCCTTTTGTTTTCTCTCTCGCTATGTATGTACCGTTTGGAACTGATATTGTATTAATTGAATAACGCCCTTTAGGGATATATACATATTGTCCTTCATCATTAAATGTTCCAAATAAATATATGTCTGACTCAGTTACATCCTTTCCAACTTCATACGTTCCTTTTACGCTAATAGATTTGTCTTCGTTAACAGTATATATTAAATTTCGAATCTGCTTACTCTTGGCATTATTTACAAGTAAATTCTTCCCAGCAACACTAACAGTCGGATTCTCGACACAATTCATTTCTTGCGGATAATCAGGATTTGGACTTGGCTGTCCGCCCGTGTAGGGCTCATATTTGAATGTATTCGCTGTTATAGTTGTATCTTCTAATACTGACACCCTGAATTTGATTTTACCACCAGTAAAGCCAGGTTTAGTAAGCATAAACCCACGCATCATCGCGATACAATCAGACATATCATTCTTAGTTTTGGCTTTATCGAATTTTATGCCTTTCATTGTTTTTCCAACAGCATTTGCAAACTGCCCTTTTGAGATTTGTTCTAGGGTAATAATATTTAATTGACATTTTTCTGTTGGAATTTCTAATATCTCCGTTACAATTAAATATTCTGTATCTATTTTCAGCAAATCGCTCTTTTTTGTAAAAAAGTTATAATATTGTTCGTTTTCTGTGTTATTCGCAGGAATTGTTGCTGTGATATACCCTTCTTCATCGACCTTAAATATAGAGTTAAAACTTAATCTATCATTAACATCAAATAAATTTACCCCTGTTGTGCTTGCTTGCTCTGTACGTCCGTAAATGTGCAATTCCTGTATGTTCATATCTGAACTATCGGTTAACATCATTTCTGTTCCTGATTCTGTGGGTTTAATCAAAGTTGTATCTTCAACTTTGCTAAATTCTTCAGGAATACTCTGCAAGACTTCCAATCCCTTCTGATTAATTTCTTCTTTCTTTGTATCTGCTGCATTAACTATAGCTTCCTTTAGTTCACCAGCGTTTTGGGTGATGTCGTCATTGATTTTATTTAATTCTGTCTTTTTTGCATCTGTTAAGTCGCTAATTTCTTTCTTTGAATTTGTCGTCAGATTGCCGATTTCTGTAAGGCTCTCTCTCTTTGTCTGTTCAAATTCTGTAACTGCTGAATTGATGTTGCTTTCTGCTTCCTTGGCATTGCTTTCGCTTGTTCCTGCCTTGACTGCTGCATTTTTCGCTTCTTTTGCTGATACACTAGCATTGTCGGCTGAACCTTTAGCATTAGATGCTGACTGTGAAGCGTTGGAAGCTGATTCGCTGGCATTAGATGCGGATGTATTAGCAGATTCGGCATTGCTCTCGGTCTGTGTAGCGTATTCCTTGTTTTTCTCTGTTAGTCCTTCTACTGTACGCCTATTGGCATCTGTCGCATCCATATACTCTTTGGATTTTTCAGTATTTTCAATTGTTTCTTTTAAATAATCCTTGTTTTTTTCGACTGTTTCTTTTGCTTCTTTTAACTGTTCTTCTACAAAACTTCTAAAGCTAGGCTCTTCGTCAGGTGATACATAGTCGCTAGGCTTAGCTCTGTCAAGAAGTCCAAATTTAATCAACTTTGTTGTTGTTTCGCTGTTTTCGTCAATGTATTTAATATAGGCTATGATGTTGTCTTTTGAAGTAAGCAAAGAATCTGGAATCTGAACCATACTGTCTGTTATTCTCTTGTTGATTGTTCCATTGGTAGAATGTTCATTAGAGAATTGAACCTCTACGCCATCTGGAATATCATAGAATTTAATGAGCTGTCCTGTATCGTATCTATAGATTCTTGCGTTGGCTCTGTCGTCATCCAAACCAAACTCTATATGATATACATTATCAATCTTTTTATTAATCTTCATCTTTTTCTCCTATTCTATTCTATTATTTCAATCGTGTAATCATCGTTAATCAATGTAAGGCTATCATCCAACAGATTTGTTGTTCCAACCTGTCCGATAGTAACGCTTTTAGTTGCTATAAGATTTTCGACGACTGCCAACTGCTGATATAATCGGCTGATTGCTTTTTCCGTTGGGCTTTGTTGCTCAGCCATTTCGGTCGTCTCTCCATATGAAGAGATTTTCGATGTTAGCCCACCATCAAATTCGATAGTCATTCCCATTATTGGAAGAATAATGCCTGTACCATCCAATGTGATTACTGTTACCATATCACCAATATCTAAGCGAAAATCACCCAAAAACGATACGGATGCCGGATAGTAGCTCAATTCTTTAAGGCTATCGTATAAATTGTCTAATGTATCTTGCGTATGCATAAAGCAAGATATTGTAACGCCTGTAGCTCCATTGCCCGATTTTAATACTAAATCGTTATCAACCGTACATTTGATATATCCTAAATTAAATATCTCATTAGACACGCTTATATCTTCTAAGCTTCTATCGGCTGTTATCTGATAGTCTCTACTGCGATAATCTCTGAACACGACTTTTCCTGTTCTGTCAGCAGTAACAAATCTGCCGTAGTAACTAGCTATGATTGCCAGAGCTTCTTTGTATGTGTAGCCTTCAAACGGATTACAATATCTAATGGTCGTCCCATCGTCGCTTTCAACTCTTTTATTGATTACCATATGCCCAGGAATCTCAATAGGAACGCCCGTCATAGTCTGAATTTCCTTAACAACATCTGCTATATCGCAAGGATATGATAGTAGCGATGAATAGCTACCATTCAGCCTTGCCATTCTGTCTAATGCCGTAAAGGTCATCTTTCCAGCCTGCACAGTAGGTTTTTGTGCCTTAAAATATCCCATTGGAACATATTCGATAGTTGTATCATCAATATAAATTCCTAAACTTAACAAAAATTCTTTATTGTAGATTACGCTCGTAGGCTCTTCCATATTAACTGTAACCTGCGTTGCTATCGCTGTACCTAACTGCATTTTTTCTGTATCATTGTTAGCACTGGATGTTATATCAATCGAATAGAATCCATCTGTAATCTCTGTCTTGTCAGATAGAGTTATCTTAGCTCCGAATCGCCTGCCATCTGCATTCAATGCATTAATACATTCTGTTGATACATTTGTATACATATCTCTTCCTTTCTACTGTTCAATCAAATCAACCGCAACGCCTACATATCGTGGAAGCCCTGTAGCCATACTATACAACGGATATGTTGGCGAATTAGCATACATTGTATATTTCGACCCTTGATACTCAACTGTAAAAAAAGCGTCCGATATAGCCTTGTTAAGCAGATTTTTTTGTTCAATAGTGAGAACTGGATATTTAATTTTCAATTTTAATTTGGTAGTTACAATATCACCTGTCATTTTTCCTGAAGATGTACGACCTGTATTTTTGCTCCAAATTTTTTCTTGCGATTCTTCAATTCCGTTCAAGGCTGGTTCTAAGTCGAAAGCCTTGCTTCCTGTATTAATCTTTAATGTTGCTGACATTTCATTTCCTTTCACAAAAAAGCCCCATTCTTATGTAAGAATAGGGCATCTGCCTGTTGCTATTGTTCTGTTGTTAACATCTTTTACGACGTAATCTGTTATTTCTTTTCCTCCAACGTATACGTTAAGAATTGGGGAATTACCGTTTCCACTATTTCCCATCGCAGCAGTTACAGCAGAATATACGCCTGCTGAAATACCTGATACAATCTGGTCGTTATTCGCTACGGCTGTTTTTCCATTGCTAAATTTGCCGACCATTTCATTTCTATTTGCAAAGAAAAGACCATCTTCTCCTCTTGGATAATCAACAAAACCACCATTACTGAAAGACTTGATGTGTCCTACATTGAACCCTAATGTCTTTCCTTTATATCCCAAAACTTTGATTGCTGGAATTTTAATTTGAATTTTATTAATGTTATCAATGATATATTTGTTAATCCAATCAATTACTGTATTAATAATTGATTTAAAATCTTTCTTGATTTCATTAATTTTGTTCTTTGCTTTAATGGTAAAAGATACTTCTTTATTTTTCCATTTTGCTGCTCTATCTTTCCACCACTTATTAATATCGTTAACTTTCTGTTTCGCGTTCAACTTTAAGTTGTTAGCCTTATCTCTCCATCCAGCGGTTCTATTATTCCACCATTCTCGAACATCACTAGCCTTTTGCTTTGCATTCAACCTTAAGTCGTTAACCTTGTCGCTCCAATCTGCGGAAACTTCTTTCCATTTAGCTCTGATTTGGTCGCGTGTAGTTTCAATCTTAGATTTCAGCTTTGCTTCTGCTTCCAGCGCCTTGTCCTTAATTGCATTCCAACCTGATTTGATGCCGTCCCACAAATCTTTCGCCTTTGTTCCTAAATAAAGAGAGACTTCAAGAATTAATCCACCGATGCCCTTGACTGCTGTTACGATTGCTTTCCATATTTCCTTTGCAACCTTAACCCAATCAGTCGTTCTAACTCCGTCAATGATGCCGTCGATGATTCCTTCTATCAGCTCTACGAACGCCCCAGCTATTGCGAATACAGCTTTTAACGCTGCAATAACAATACCTAACCAATCAACGCTAGTTACTGCCTTAACTACCTTTTTGCCGATTGCTTTCCAGTCGGTTTTTTCGAAAAATTCAGCAATTGCATTACACAATCCTTTTACAGCTTCGCCAATTGCAGCAGTTCCCTTGGCTAAGTCAAGCTTATCAACGCATCCATTGACTGCATTTGCTAAGCTACTGCCTAACTTTTTCCAATCAAAATTAGTAACTAGTTCATAGAGCGTATCGAATACGCCTGTCAAGCTATTCCCTAATGTCTCGCCTGCCATTTTCCAATCTATAGCTTTCAACGCTCCGTTAAGTGATTGTGCTATTGCTTTCCCAAATTTACTCCAATCGTAAGTAGTAGCGAATGTATTAAAAAATCCTAAGATAGTATTTACTGCCTGTCCAATAGTTGTTCCGACTAAATTCCAATCAGTTGCTCTAATAGCTCCATTCAAAAAATCAGCTATATTTTTAGCTATATTGTTTACTTTCTTCTGAATTTTGTCCCAATCAATACTGCCTAATGCCTGATTGATTTTGTTTCCTAGTGCTTCGCCTACACTAGTCCAATCGCCATCCTTGATAGACTTAAGTAAGCTACTAGATACATCAACCTTGGAAGTAGTCCACGCTCCTGCATCAGAATTTCCACTACTTGACGAACCGCTACCGCTATTGGAAGATGATGTATTATCATCCAACTTTGTAATTTCGTCAAAGCCAGCTATAGTCTTTTTGTACTTCTCAGCTTCCTTGTTTGCGTTGCTGGTAGAATTTGCCGTATCATCTAAGCTTGCTGCATAGTCTTTTTGTTGATATACAGCCTTTGTATAAGTCTTTTGCCCTGTTAAGCCTGCTATAAGCTCACCTAATTTGTTAAAAGCATCTGCTATCGTATTAATGACGCTACTTACCATAGGTTGAACATAGCTTACTAACGGCGAAAATGCTGATACGATACTATTCTTTAAATATGATAGTGAACTGTATATCTTAGAGATTGAGCTATTAAATCCACTACTCTGCTTCGCAAGGTTGCCCATTCCTTCCGAAAAAATGGTAAATAGCTTCATTAAAAGCATCGACATTACTATGCTTTTAATCATTCTTAGGTTCTGCGATGCATTGGAAGCGAATCCAGATATTTTATTCCTAACACTTCCAACAGCCTTACCTAACAAAGTAAATCTGCCTATTATTCCTACTGCCTGCCTGCCTACATTCAACAATCCCTTGCCAAACTTGAAAATTGACGACACGCCATTTTGAAACCTATGAATCAAGCTTGATGCAGCATTGCCAACAGCTTTAAGCTTTGCGGACACATTCGCCATAAATGCCCCTTTTGTCGTTGAGCTTAAAGAACCTAACGACTGTCTTAATTGCATTATTCTCTCTTTAGCGCTTGCTATTGACTGCTTAGACTGTCCTAATTTAGCTGTTGCCTGCTCTTGCCTGTTAGATAAGGCATTTAAGCTGTTCTGTGTCTGCTGATAGATTGCTTTTAGACTTGTAAGCTTTACTTGCTGTTGTGTAATCTGATTGTTTAGTTTTTCAAGTCCTTGTTTGTTACCTAAATCAAGCAATCCTTCATCTACGCCATTAATTCCAGCTTTTAGCTGGTTAAGTCTGTTGTAAGCCTGCTCACTCTCTGCATCTACCTTGTTAAGAGCTTCCGCCATCTGTTCATAATTCATAAATTCGCCGTCAACTTCGCCTATTTCATAATTTGAATTTGAAAGCTTATTCATTTCTGTTTCAAGTTGCAGAGCCTTTGTTTTATTTTTTTCTAAAATGCTCTCTAAATTTTGTAATTCTTCGTTAATGCTTCCTTTTATCTGCATTGACGACATTACATTAGACATCTTTTCATATGCCGTATGCATTTTATTAATCTTGCTTTCCTGATTGCTTATTTCGCTTGCGTACTTCTCTGCTTTAGTCTTAACCAAATCATATTTAACGCCTAATTCCTGAATGTTTTGAGCGTACTTTTGAGCTGCATTAGTATTGCTTTGATATTTCTTTTTTTCATTTTCCAAAGCTTTTGCTATTTTTTCGGCATTTTTATCCATCGATTTTTTGGCTCTTTCAATATCTCCATCCAAATCTTCGAAAGCATCTGATACTTTGGTTAACTGTCCTCTCGCCGATTCAAGATTCTTCTTTAGGTTGTTCAACTCTACACTAAACTTGACCTTTATCTCTTCAACTGTCATTTCCTACCTCCTTCCTACCTTTTATTCGCATATCGGAACATTATGTTTTTATATTTTTCAATTTTAGCTTGCTTTAAAATCTCTTCTCTTTCTTCGCTAGTCCAGAACGTTGGGAACGCTTCAACAACGCTCGTTTCTTTCTTTTCAAAAATCCAGCCAGAAATTAAATCAGCTTCCTTAAAGGCTATGTATGCCTTATCCTGATTCTCTCTGCGTTTTCTTTCCTGAACAACCCTGATGAACTCTAATACTTCGCCCCACGTCCAATCCCATATATCATTAAATTCGATTCCTGCTACTCTACCTTCGAAAATCAAATCTTCTAACGATTTTCTGCTAGTTTTCTGTGGGTGTATCTTTTTTTTCTGCTTTTTCGATAACGTTTTCTAAGTCGTTAAATACTGAATCGTATGTATTTTCAACGCTCTTTAGTACAGCGTTTGCCTGTTCTTTCTTAATGATTCCTGAAGCTACGGCTATATCTGTTACTACTTTTGCAAAAGTTTCAATTCCGCAGTAATCGTTATCTACCATCAAATCGTAAAGCTCTTCGCCTGATTTGATAGTATTATCGTTGTCCTTGTAATTTAATGCTGTATCGAAAATATCAATAGTCTTGTCTATTTCATTGAATCCACCTAACAGAGTTGTTAATGTGTCTTCATCGTATTTCTCTTTTAATTTGCGCTGACCGCCACAAGTCAATCTTAAATGTACTTTTACTACTTCTTCTCCATCTTTAAGTTTTAATTCTAATGTTTTCATTTCAAAGTCCTTTCTTAACAAAAAGATGGGGCATTTAGCCCCATCTAACAACTATTTATGCTGGATTAGTTACTTTCCAATCTTCCTGTAAAGATACTGTTAATTTAGCACTGATTAATTCGTCAACTTTAGTGCCGCTAACTCCCGTTGATACGTAGCCTTTAGTTGAGAATGTTGTTCCGTCTGGTAAAGCAACCTCTAACGGAACAATGTTTCCTGCATCTTCTAACGCTTTAAGTTTCCTATAGTCGCTAGTTGCGCTGCTATTGTCAAACAAATAAGTAGCTTCCCACGCTTTAATATCCTTAACGCCTGGTACTGTCACCTTGATTTTATCTTTGAATGTAGTTGCATCTAATTCAGATGGACTTCCGCCAATATCGCCAATATCTGTAACGTTATTCATAGCTACTGAATTAACCTTTACTTCAATACCAATGCTGGCTAATCCCTGTTTTGTTCCTTCTGCTGCTGCCATTACTTTAACCTCACTTTCGTTTTGTGTGCTTGTTGTTTTGGTATTTGCCATTTTCACAACCTCGCTTTCTAATCAATTAATCTGTTTGTTCTGATGTCTACGTGTCGGCTGTATCTCAAAGTCTTTCGATATAGTCCAGACGCATCTATACTGTCGCTGTCGGGGCTAACATAGTCCCTTTTCAGCCCTAACTTTTCAAGTTTTTTTGATGCTTCCATTGCCATATCTATTACTGTTTCGAACGTGTCCGCCCACACGTCAATCTGATACGATATTGAATCTCTGAACTTCGTATCAGTATTGCTGTTATTAATTTCAAAAAAAGTAATCAATGGAACTGAATCGATTTCTTTCGGAAAATTCATTGATACTTTCATCCCATTGATTTCTATTTCTTCCAATAATTCTTTTATTTGCTTTCTTGCATCGACCATATTACTTCATCTCCAATACTGCTGTTGTTTTAAGCTTCTCTTTGATTTCATCTTCGTTCTGCTTCATTGCTGGATAAAAAAAAGGCTGTGGCTTCATACCTTCTGTATAATGCCAATTGCCTTCTTCATCTTGATACCTCCACGGCGTTTGCCTGTAATGTAAATCTATGCCTTCTCTCTGCAACCCTGCCGATTCGCCAACTTTACCTGTTCCAAACTCAACATAAGATGCATATTCAACATTCGAATACGCTTCGCCTGCTATTATGTCGCCATCTTTAGTCACTCTCGAAAAAATGTTTTCTCTCAAATGCCCTGTATCAACTGGCGCTAGGTCTTTGGCATCGTCAGCTATTTGCTGTGCCAACTTTCCTACTGTATCTTCCATATTTTGATTGAGCTTTTCGATGTTGTTTGAGAGCTTATCTTGCAACTCTGACAGCCCTTTGATGCTTATTCCCATCTATCTCACCCTTTCAACCAAAACAAGCCTATAGCTTGGATATTGCTTAATTGCTACGATGTTGTACATCTTAGAATTAATTTCGACCCTGTCTTTTTCTTTCAGTTCTTCATCCGAAAAAACGCAAGCCTGCATCATCTCATTAATTCTTTCGCCGTATTCAGCAATCTCAACTTCGCTAGATATTGGCGACCACATTACATCGATACTTCCAGATGGCTCACTAGGATAGCTATATTCCCGATTGCCATATCTGTCCGTTTGGAATCCATAGGAAAATACATTTGTTTCTTTGATATTTGCTGTTATTTTTCTTCTTGAAAAACTGAATCTATCGTCTCTTAGCATGAACTCTCCTATATCTGGCTAGTTTATTTAAAATCTGTTCTTCCTTAACGTCGTAGTCGTTAGTTGACACGTAGGTTACGCTCTGACTGACTACACCCTCAGAATAGCTTTCAGACTTTATATTCTTAGCCATATCTCTGTTGTAATATGTGAATGCTAAGGATATTTGGCTGGAAACAAAACGGCTATCAAGAACGCTTTCATAATCTAAATCAAGATAGTTCTTAATAGCCGTAGACGCTTCATCTAAATATTCCTTTAGCAATGTTTCTGTTGTCGTATCAATTACATCAAGCCCTAATTTAGCTTTCAGTCTGTCTAATGTTTCCATATTCTATCCTTTCAATTACTTTGTTTCTCTCTTAGGCTTTCTTGCCTTGACTTCCTTTACTTCGTAGTTATCAACATCAGCCTTGCAAATCTTGATAACATCATCGTTACTGCATTCGGTAGAATAGCCTGTCTGCTTGTTGAGAATTGTAACCAACATATATAGTCACCTCTCTTTTACTTCTTGTTAACTGTCATACAAGCTAAGGCATTCTTCTGGAGAACTTTTGAACCATATACATTTAAGCCTTTAACTGCATCAGCAAAGCTCTTTTCAGGGCGATATGCTTCAACCTTAACAAGCTGTTCTGCGAATGATGTCGCCATATTAACACCGCCTAAGATTTTATATTTTGTGCCTGCTGTGTTTGGAACATTATTAGAAAGATATACAGTAAATCCTGCTGCTGTTCCAATCTCTCCACCTTCGATAATAGCCTTGTTGTAATCTGTTCCGCCTTTGATGAATCTGTCATCTTTGAGCAATAACGCGTGATACCACGCTGGAACTACTGCCCATCTTCCCACAAGTGGAACGTTTGCTTCTGTTAATGCTGTTCCCATATCAACTAAGTAATCGTAAGCATCTTCCTTAGTTGGAACGATTGGAGTAGTATCATCACCAATCTTATTTCCTGCATTTACTGCCATAAGATTTGCGATGAATGAATCTGTTACATCATTCATTCCGTATGCAGCTCTCTGCATTGCATCATTCATTAACTTCGGATTAGTCTGGGCGTTGTCAACATCTTCAATTGAAAAGTTGAAATACTTAGCCTGGTCGATAGTTAATGTCTGCTGTGTTCCGTCTAATGAATCAGGGTCTTCAATAGCTCCCTTTGTGTAGTCCTTAATATCGATGTCGCCAATCTGGTTAATCTTTACTGTGTCGCCATAGTTTCTAATTTCGCCCTCATAGTCTCTATTTACAAGATTGCCATATACGTGAGCCTTGTTTAAATGTTCTAATAATCTAGCGCTCCATATCTGAGGAATAAAATTTTTTACTGCCATTTCTTAATCTCCTTTTTAAAATTATTTTCCTGAAAGTACGTCCTGCACTTCATCCCATCTTGCGTTGATTTCGGCTGGTGTCATTTCCTTAATGGCATCCATTGTTAACGCGCTTTTTTTCTCTGGGTCTTTTGGCGGATTTCCTTTCATTTTTGTATTTGTTGCTTTTGTAACTGCTGAATTAAACAACTGCTCAAAGCTGTCTATTCTTGCCTGTGTGCTTTCTGCATCCGCACCTACTAAATACTTAGCAAAATCAGCATCAAGCCCTCTGTTCAAGAGTTCTTTTCCTGTTGATACTACTAACTGTTCGTGTTCGAACTGCTTCTTTTCAGCTTCGAACGCCTTTTTGTCCTTGTCTAACTGATATTTAGCTCTCTGCTCTTCATTCATCTTCTCTAATCTCTTAGATTCATCTAAATTTTCAAGCTGTTCTTTGTCCCATTTAGCTCTTGCTGTATTCAATGCCTTTGTTACTGTGCTGTCGACACGGCTCTGGATAGCCCTTTCGACTTCCGAACGTGCCAGAATATCATCAACGCTAAACTTTGAAAAAACATCATCTAAGCTAATTTCTGTTGGCTTAGGGTCTGTTGGTTCTGGTGCTGGTTCAGCAAAAAACTGTAACTTCATTGGTAAACGTTTACTTTCTTTTCTTCTCATTTCTGATTGCTCCTTATCCCTACAAGTACTTGCCTTGTAGTCATTAATTTGTTTTTGCTCCCTACAAGTCCTTGCCTTGTAGTTAGTCCGTCTGGTTTTAACGCCTTTTCCTTGGCATATAAAAAGCAGCTATCAATGAGATAACTGCTTAATTGCTTTCTTTAATTCTTCATCCGACATCTTGTAAGGTCGTTTTATGCCTTTTTTTATTGCTCTTTCGTTTGCTCTTGCTCTTGCATCGTTCTCAACGTATTTTTTATACCATTCTCTGTACGTCATATTTGCTGGTACAAGTTCCGTTTCGCCTGTAATTGGATTCCTTGCTCTTCTTTGTAATTTTGAATAATCCCTACCGTCAATGTATGCGCTGTCAACGCTTCGACAGTTAGGATGCATCGGTGGAAAATTAACACCAACTTCTGCATCTTTGACTAAGTGGATAGTCTTATCCAGCTTGCGGCATACAGCCGACGTTCTAAGGTCGAGCGTAGCGATGTAAATGTACTTTTTCGCTCCTGTGTCTCCATAGGCTTTTAATCTTGCCTGCCCTGCCACATAGTTAACTTCTGTTCGGATAAGTCTATCTGCTTCATATCTTCCTGACTGCATTCTCTTATTGAGTTCAGTAGCCATCTTTTTGCCCGATATTCCACTTAATAATCCTCTTGTTAAGATTTCCTCTAAGTCATTCGCTAACTTGTCCGTATTCTTCCATATTCTCTTTGAATAGTTAGAGCCTTTCCAATCGGTTGCGATTGCAGCCTTAACGGCTGGATTGCTTAAATTATTAAAATCGTAGGCTAAGCCTGTCCCTTTTTGAATAGTATAATGCGTCTGATAGAACGATGTGTTATATGCGTCTATCATTCTTGGCTGTAGCATTTTTTCAGTGTACCATCCAACGCTCTGCGCTTCGCAAAATATCAAATCTCTTAATGCTTCAATTCTTGCTATCCTGCTTGCATAAGCTGGGGCATTCAATCTGTTCAGGATTTCTTGCTTTAAGTCGGGGTCGTCGGTTCTTTCATATATTCTTTTTAAGGTGTTGTAAGCATCCCTTGTTTGTTTGGTGTTGAGATTTTTTAGAGCTTCTTGGATAGACATTCCGCTATCTGTTAGATATGTATTAAATATCTTTCGAATTTGCTCATTTAATTCTTTCATTACCGATTCAAAATATTCATTAACCTTTATTACTGTTTGGTCGTTCTTTTCTTGAATCAGCTTTTCAACATCGATGCTTCGCTTCTCCCAATATGAATTAGCCATTTATTACTCTTCATCCTCTTTTTTGTCTTTTTCGTCAGGGTTATCAACATTATCATCATCGTTTTCGACTAATGCTTTTTGCATTCCAAAGCTGTCTAAATATTCCTGCTGTGCTTCCTGCTTTTCTTCTTTAAGATTTGCCAGAACTTCGTCTACATCCTTAACAAACCACAACTGATTTAATAATGTTTTCTTGTCGACGATACCCTGTAAGCTAACTACCATATTAACTATCGCTGTTCTATCAATTGGCATTGCTATGGTAAATACAATATCCAGCTCTTTCTTATCAATCGGATTCATTTCACCTTGAACACATAGCCAATGATTGTACATTTCGAATCTCTTTTTAAGTCCTTTTTCAAAACTGCGCATCTTGGACTTAACAAGTATGTTCATAGTCATTAGTTTAAGCATTAACGCCTGTCCTGAGCTGTTTCCTGCAAAGTTTTCGTCGGTCATATCGACTGTTAAGGTCATCTTATGGATTTCCCTTATAATATCGTTGCAAAGTACCGACATACTGCCTTCATCGAATACTTTCTGTATGTATTCAATTCTTGCATCAACTGGTATTCCATCTAAAAATCTTTCATCCTTAACGATTTTTAGGTCGTCATCGTCAATCGTAATTCCGAACAGCGCCATTAAGCTGTTTATGAACTTCTTCTTGTCTGTGATTCTGTCGCTCAATAGCTCATTAAGTCCATCAATTAATGGAATTACCTGCTCAAAATCGCCCTGTCTTTCGTCGTTGTTCTGATATTCGACTACTGGAACTTCTCCAAAGTAATGTTCCTGTTCGCTGTCTAATATTTCGTGGAACTCAAAATCTTCTAAGTTAGTTGAGCGGTAGCGCTTGGAATTAAACGCTGTATATACTGTAACGTCGTAATATTTAACATCGTTCAAATCTTCCTGCTCTTCATATACAATTGCAAAGAGCTTATTATGTTCGACTGTATTATCTCTAACCATAATGCAATTTCTAGGGTCGATTACTGTTGTTCTTGGCTCTGGATGTTCTTTACTGTTTGCATATTCTAGCTCGTATGCTTCTCCAAATATTCCAATATACTTAGCTATTTTTGCGTCACATTCAGATATAGTCTGATTTTCATATACTTCTATAGCTCTAGATATATCTATCTGCTTCGACTGCTTCCAATCGTACTGTCTGACAGCTCCATTCTTGATTGATGCCTGTACACCTGCATTAAGTACTTCTTTTTTCTGTTTATCGTCATTCTTTTCGCTGTTGTATTTGACTGGTTCTCCCAGATAGTAGCCTGTTGAAATATCAACTACATACTTCGCGTAATTGGCGCACACTTTTACTTTGTCCTCGTCGTCCTCTGACGGCTTAAAAATGTTGTGCTTGCCTAAATAGTAGTCATAGTTCTTTTGGAACTTTCCAATCTGTGCTTTGTGTTTACGTATCAAATATCTAAATACGCTAGAACTGATATGGTTAACGTCTGGGACTGTTCCAACATCTATATATATTGCCATTCTTTACCTCTTTCTACTAAATTAAAAACCCCTTGGTCGCTTCTTAGCTTTCAAGTGGCTGTTTCTTCTAATTTCTTCAATTGAATATCTCAACGCTGCCATCGCATCATCGAAAAAGTTAACTGGTACGTCAAGATATAGTCCTGTTTTCGGGTCAAGTTGCCATTTCCATTGGCTGATTTCCTTATATGTATTGATACAGCTATGATGTATATGTATCTTGGGGATTTGCTTTAAGTAATCAATCTGTGCGTTAACGCTTCCTGAACCTTTTACAACTCCCCTTGCTCTCTTATAGCCTGCTTTCTGCCACATTTTTATTCTGTCAGGTTCGGCGCTGTCGCAGTACATTGCCAATCTCTTATCAAATGCCATCTGTTCTGCCATCTGTATGATTTCGCCTGTATCTTTTTCGTATACGTATAGCTCCTTGCAAACATACAGTTCGCCATCTTTGAATCCTACGTTAAGTAGGGCGTTTGCGTGATTGTAACCAAAGTCTTGCGAATTAACCATATAGTCGAATCGTTCGGGATTCGTGTCAAAATCTTCAACAACGTAGTTACTTAGAATTAATCCGCCGACTTCTCCCCATTCGCCTAATCCATAGATTCTATAGCCCTCTGGGTCAACTTTTTTTCGACGTTCCATTCTAGCCTTGTATGCTTCATCAATGAATCTGTTTTTTAGGTAATTACTAGAATGCGTTAGCGTATTCTCATCAGGCAAATCAAAGAACACTCTTTTTATCCAGTGAGTAGCACTTACTGGGTTAAACGTCATTTTAATTTGGTAGAATTGCCCTTCGGGTAATTCACCTCTTAATCTATCGTCGATAATTTCAAAATCGTTTTGAGTGATTTCTGTTGCTTCTTCAATCCATACATCTGTTAGCTTTCCTCTTTTGAATGTAATGGATTTTAACTTTTCTCTTTGCTTGTCGTCATTAACTCCACGAAAGATTATTTGATTACCGTTACCCTTAAATTCAAGCATTAAAGGGTTTTGCTTAATGCTCCAATATCTTTCCCATTTATCGCCAAACATACGAAAAATAGCGCTCTGCAATTCTGCAAAGGTGCTATCTCTGTTGGTGATATCTGATTTTCTGACGCATAGCAGATTTCTGCCTGGGTCTTTCATTAGCCTTAATATGTAATTCATAGCGGTATCTACCGACTTACCCGAACCTGCCGAACCTTTCATAATTACATATCTTTTTGTGCTTTGATTCACAACGGCAAAATCAGGGTTAAGCTCTACATTAATATCCATCTGCTAATCACCTTCTTTTGGATTAGTTCCATAGCTTATGTTAATATTCAAGCTTGTATCTTCTTCGCCTGCATTAAGGTTAATGATGTCTTCTGGTCTTTCTCCTGCTGTGTCCCTCAAAAATTCGGCGCTTGCTACCGAACCTTTAAGCGCTTTTTGAATCTGTGCTACTAATATAGCTGTCTGGATGTCTATGTTCTTTCCCTTCAAATCTGCAAAGCTCTTTACATCTTCGGCTGTTACTGTTCCGTCGCTATGTAATGGCAATTCAAGAAGCAATTCAAGTGTTTCTTTCATTGCAGCTTTTTTTCTTCTGCTGATTCCTGAATTGATGCCGCCTTTCCTTCCCATCTCTGCGCGTTCTTCCGCTGTCATATTGCTAAAACTACTTTTCTTCAATTGCCATCACCTGCCTTTCTAATTAATTTCTTTATTTCATAAATCCTTTCAGCGCCTGAACAACTGCTTTACTTTCTGCCTTTGCTTTTGAGCCGTTACAGTATACGTCGGCTGTTGCTTCTGCTATGCATTCGGCGTTACTGCTAGTCGCATACTCTGAAATCTTAGTTGCGATTTTCCTTGTGCCTGGGTATTTCTTTTTCTTTAATCCCTTGCTGAGTATGTTCTGTGCTTCTTTCATAATTTTCTTAGAAACATCATCAAAATTATTACTTCTCATTTTCTGCATCGCAACGCTGGTTAGTGAATGCCCTAACTCGTGAGCTATTACCGCCTGTTCTGCTGTCTTATTACCCCTGCCTGGGTGATAGCCTTTCTTAACACAATCATCATAAGCACTTGCCATCATTCTGCCGTGTCCCTCAATAATCATATTGCTTTCATCTATGGCTATTGGGTCGTTAAATCCGAACGATTCAATGCTCTGCTTAATCTGTTGGATTTGCTCTTTTGGATGTTTCTTAGCGTTGTTCTGATACGCTTTTAATTCGTTTATGTCAATCTGTTCTAATTCCATCGCTTGACCTCTGCTTTAACCTTCATTTTAAAAGCGCCCATTTTTTTATAACGAGCGCTTTAAGGAGGGTAAAAAAGTGAAAAAATGTCCAAACAAATAATAACCTTTTTTTCATTTATTACTCTACCATTTTAGCATAGAATGATGTGTCTTTCTATGTCCTTTTGTGTCCTCTTTTTATTTCATTCCATTAACCGCCCTGAACTCTTCCAGTGCCTTGCCGTGCATCTTAAGAGTATATCTATAGCTATATCCCATATCAATTGCTATCTGTTCCCAATGCTCTAACTTGCAGTACTTTTTATATAGCAACTTTGCATATTCAGCATTCTTTACTTTCTGAATTGATATGATTACATTAGCCCTTGTTAGCGTAAACTCTCTAATCATTGAAGCGTATGTATTCATCTTTTCATCAATTAAGCATATTGTATCTGCCATCTTATCGCCTGATATTGAGCTTATTACCTTTTCGCCCTGCTGCATAGCTCCCATACTTACAGATAGCTCTTTCAATGTCTTTATTTCTTCCTGCATAATTGCTATTCTGTTCTTAATATGCCTAACCTGTGCTAGATATTCCTTTGCTGTCATTTCTTCCACGCTTTCTGTCTCCCTTCGTGTAGTTTTAATCCTTCTTCTATAATTTGCATATCGCCCATAACACAAATATCATTCCAATTACCATAATAATAGCTATTGTATTAATAATTGCCATCTAATCACCTGCCTTTTATTTTCAATTCGTTTCTAAATGCAACATAGTCTTTAATTTCTGTTGATGCCTCGTTTTACTATCATTTTATCGTCAAACACCGTTGATATTTTTTTCGAAAATTCAGCAGCATTTTCGGGATTTCCCTTTGCGTAATATCTTTCTTCCTGCCTGTCTAATTCTTCTAGCTTTTCATCAAACAGCTCTATCACTTCATCTATATCGTAGGCTGTTGGCATCTGTTTGATTACTCCTTTAAACATTTCACCGCCTTCAATTCCAAATTTTTCAACAAATATTTGCGTGTATTCTTCTATTGTTTTATCTGCGTCTATTAATCTCATTTATATCTCACTCCAATCTAATATGTATTTTGTCCGCAATTTTTACAGTAGCCTGAATGAAACATTAAGCATTTACATCTTGGACAAAAATATTTTCCTTCAAGAACTGTTCTTGAAATTTTTTCCTGCTTTTCAAGGGCTGAGATTGCCATATCTAATGCTTGGTTCATATAATTGTATGGCTGAATAGTAAATCTGCTTTCTTTTAATCGTCTGATTGCTTCTTCCTGTGTTATCGCTTTCTGCTCTTTCATTCCTTATTTCTCCTTAATTCAACACTAATGTTACATCAACTATTAGTTTTACTTCCGTATCTTCAAAAAAATATGATGTAGTACCATTTTTTAAATACACTGCGTTAATTCCAGTTGCTTCAATTTTTATAAAAACCTCGTCATTAAAAATAAATACATCTCCAATCTTCAACTCCTCAAATTTGCTTACACACCCTCTGTTAGTTTCAATCTTCATCTTTCCATCTCCTTTCAACCTATAGCGTGATATGCTATCCAAACGATAAATATAAAAATTGCAATTAAGCACTC